>Ga0247837_1003440_pt1 | contig 27607 bp, 23 predicted proteins | sample LaCtaG_2_FD_187115 | JGI IMG/M metagenome (GOLD analysis project Ga0247837, IMG submission 187115) | Freshwater microbial communities from meromictic Lake La Cruz, Castile-La Mancha, Spain - LaCruzMarch2015_14.5m | ecosystem: Environmental > Aquatic > Freshwater > Lake | place: Spain: Castile-La...
GAACTCAGGTTGTAAATAATTTTAAATAAAAATACTAAAGTTTGTCCTCGGTTGGTGTCCTCACCAATCCGATTTTCTTGTAAATAATTTTAAATAAAAATACAAAATTCGAGTCATTTGTCCTCGGTTGGTGTCCTCACCAATCCGAATTTCCTGTAAATAATTTTAAATAAAAATACTAAAGTTTGTCCTCGGTTGGTGTCCTCACCAATCCGATTTTCTTGTAAATAATTTTAAATAAAAATACAAAATTCGAGTCATGTACTTTTTCACTGCAACCATAAATAGTTGGCAATATTTGTTGAATAATAATGATATAAAAAAAATTATTACTAACTCTCTTGCATGGCTTTCCAAAGAAAACAGAGCTTACATCCATGGCTTTGTTGTTATGCCAAATCATATTCATTTGCTATGGACTATTAATAATCAGTATCAGGTAAACGAAGTAGAAAACACTTTGCTAAAGTTTACTGGGCATCAATTTAAAAAATATCTGGTAGCACAAAATAATGAATTGTTGAGGAATTATATTTCAACACAAAGCGACAGGACTTATCATTTTTGGGAAAGAAGAGCACGAACCATAGAAATAAAAAGTAAAGAAATTGCTATTCAAAAATTGAATTATATTCACAATAACCCAATAAAAGAAAAATTGAAATTAGTATCGTTGCCCGAAGATTATCATTTTTCATCAGCTAAATTCTATTTTGGTTTAAATACAGAATTTGACTTTATTGTGCATTATAATGAGTTTATTTGAAACAAAAAGTGGATTGGTGAGGACACCAACCACGGACAAATTAATAATGCTTAACATTAAAAGTAGTTTGTTTGGCAGCAAAAGCCCTATGTTTCACTTTGCACTGTCAATGCTTCGCACTAAAACGCCAATGTGTCATGTTAACAGGCTTATGTTTTACTTTAATTGCCCTATGTTTGGTTTTAACTATAAATTCTTAAATGTTCTTTAAAAACATTTACCATAGGCAAATGAATAGTTTAGTTTACAAAAATGAATTAGAAGATTGTTTTTTTAAAATATATTTTGTTTATTGCTCATATGAAATCACTACTATTACTATTTACAATTTTAGTATTTACTAAAGTAACAGCTCAGAGAATTATTGAAATACCTGAAGTAAAAATAAATACTAATAATAAGCTGCCTATTGGTTTAGATTCGGGTTGTACAAGTAATAATATAAGTGCAATCAACACGCAGAGTCAGTACTATTATTTTTTACTTTCTGGAATTAACTTGGCAAAATATGACTGGTCTATTCCAACATTAAATTGCCATATAAATTCAGCATATATTCATAAAAAAAACGAAAGAATATATGCAATTGCTGCTGGACTGACATCTATAATAGGTCTATCTTTTGTTTATTGGGGTCTAACGGAAAAGGATAGTCCAAAAGTAACTTCAACAAACGGAAATATTAGTATAACATATGAAAACAATAGGAATACGTATTTGTCGGTTGGTATCCCCTTGGTATGTGCTTCAATTCCTCTTTATTATTTTACATATAAAAACCATAAAAAAGCAGATTTCCATATGAGGAAAACAATGCAAATAATAAATATATTAAATAAACCTAATTAATTGCTAAGCCAATACGGTTTTTTACCGTTGTTGGTGTTTTAGCGTAGCGACACCACCAACAATAATTAAGCTTGTTAGAGTGAAACCGCAAAAGCTCACTGCATAAAACCAACAAGGGCCAAAACTTCGTTAAAGGCTTTTTTGTTTTTATAAAATTTAGCGTTATTCTTTGTTGTATTTTTTTTCTGATGTGTTAAATATTTTGGAAAGAAAGAAGTGAGTTCCTTGTTTTTTCCAAACTAATGTAGCCCAAATTATTCCGATAATTAAACCAAGGATTGCAAAGAAAAAAGCACCAAAAAGACCTAATTGAGTATCAAAATTAGCGTAAATAATTAAACAAATAACTGAACCAATCATAAAAGGTGAAGCTATTATTTTTAGCCAACTAAAAAGTTCAAGAATAAAGTGAAAAATCTTTTGCATTAGTAAACAATAATATTCTAAATTTATTGAATAAAAAATCCCATCAGCATTACACCAATGGGATTTAAAAATATTTATTTACTATAACTATTGTGCTATAATACTAATTGCAGTTCCTCCTCCCGGAGCCAATTTTAACAATAGTTTTGATTTATTGGTTACGGTAATTTTTTCTATTACATAAGCTTCGGGATTTTTATCCCAGCTTGCATCAGCAGCATCTTTATAAATAGTGGCAGTATATTTTTTACCTTTATCCAAAAAGCTAAAATCCATGTTTAAATCTCTTGCATTTTCATCGGTAATACTTCCTAAAAACCAGTTGTTAGTTCCTTTGGCTTTACGGGCAATGGTTAAAAATTCGCCTGGTTCGGCATGTATTACTTTGGTATCATCCCAATCAACCGCTACATCTTTTATAAACTGAAAAGCATCGGGTTTTGCTTCATAATTTTCAGGCAAATCGGTTGCCATTTGAACAGGACTATATAAAGTTAAATACAATGCCAATTGCTTGGTTAAAGTGGTATGCACTTGTTCTTTTGCATCGGGATAATAATTGCTCTTTTTTATTTTAAAAATTCCTGGCGTGTAATCCATTGGTCCACCCATTAAGCGAGTAAATGGTAAAATGGTTTCATGCTCTGGCGGATTTCCTTCACTCCAAAAATTAAACTCTTGTCCGCGTGCAGCTTCTGCCGCCATAAAGTTAGGATAAGTACGGTGTAAACCAGTTGGGCGAACAGGCTCATGTGCAACTACCATTATATTGTATTGCGCAGCTTTTTTTATAGCACGCAAGTAATGATTTACCATCCATTGTCCATCGTGAAATTCGCCACGAGGAATTATTTTTCCTACATAACCCGATTTTAAAGCATGGCTTCCAACGCTTGCCATTAAACGGTATGCTGAATCAATCCAACGTTCGTAATTGGTAACACTTCCACTTGTTTCATGGTGAGTTATCATGCCCACACCTTTGCTTTGCGCATAAGCATTTAAACCTTTAAAATCGTAATCGGGATAAGGAGTAACAAAGTCAAAAACATCTTCTTTCCATTTGCCAAACCAATCTTCCCAGCCATCGTTCCAACCTTCAACCAACACACCACCAAAACCATTTTTAGCAGCAAAGTCAATGTATTTTTTTGTATTTTCAGTAGTTGCACCATGCTTGGTTTTTGTCTTTTGTTTTCCATCACTTCCAGCATCACTAGCCGATTGTCCACCAGCAAAATCCCAAGTAGAAAGTCCTAAGTGCATTTCTAACCAAATACCACAATATTTCATGGGTTTTATAAAACTGGTATTGGTTAATTTTGATGGTTCGTTTAAATTTAAAATGGTTTTTGAAGCAATAATATCTCTGGCATCATCGCTTATAATAATGGTTCTCCAAGGAGTGTTACAAGGAGCGCGCATGTATGCTTTATTGCCAACGGCATCGCTAGCTAAAGTAGAAGTAGCTTCAAATGTTTTTAAATCAAATTTCAAATCCATAGCCGGATAATTGATCAAAGCGGCTTCGTGAATATTTACATAAACACCTTCTTTACTTTTTATCATTAAAGGAGTTTGAACAAATGCACCTTTTATGGGTGTAGCAGTAAAAATGGCACCATCGCGTTTCTTGGCTAATTTTTCAATTTCTGATATTTGTGAAGTGTTATAAGTGTATTCATTGGTATCAAAATCGCCAGGCATCCACCAAATTTTATGGTCGCCAGTTAAGTTGAAAGTTGTTAACTCATTGGCTACTATAAAGTGGAACAAATTTGATTGTTCAGGAAAATTATACCTGAAACCAATTCCATCGTTAAATACCCTAAAAACTATTTGAACTATACGAGGTTTTTCGCCTTTTTCTTTTAAAGTAATGGCTATTTCTTTATAGTTATTTACAATGGTTTTGGTTTCGCCCCAAACAGGAGTCCAGGTTTCGTTAAATGTACTCGAGTCAACTTGCAAAATGCTAAAGTTGTTCATTAAATCGGCTTGGTCGTTTATTTTAAAACCCAAGTTCGATGTTTCAATTACAGGTTTGCTTTTGTAATTTACTTGGTAAACCAAAGCACTGCTATCGTTTAAATGTAGTGATAAGGAAATTTTTTTGTTTGGGGAATTTACTGTAAAACTTTGTGCAAAAGCTGCACAAGAACTTGTAAGTAAAATAATACTGAGTACTTTTTTTATTTTCATTTGATATTTTTCTTTGAAACAAAAATATACTTTTTTGTGGGAGTACAAAATAGGAAGTATGTATGATGAAGATTGAAGTATAAATTATGAAGTATGAATGATGAAGTATAAATTATGAAGGTTGAAATTATGAAGTTTGAAATTTAAAACTCGTTCCTATTATTTATGCTGTTTTAGCATCCATTCATATATTTCTTTGTTTTCATAAACTCTTGTCCAACTATCGTGGTAATCGTAATCAAAAATTTCCAATTTAATGTCCTTGTTGCAGTCTTTTAGTTTCTTAAAAATATTTATTGAATATTGAACATCCACTACATTATCTAACAAACCATGAAACATTCTGATAGGAATATTTTTTATTTTACACCCTTCTATCATTGGAACCCTATCTACAAAACCAGCAATGGGAACCAAAGCAGCAAACATTTCTGGGTGTAAGTATGCCAAATTCCAAGCGCCCCAAGCGCCCATGCTTAATCCAGTTAAGTAAATTCTGTTGGTATCAATTTGGTTTTTGGAAATAATATTTTGAATCAATAAAAACAATTCCTCAGCATCCCAAAACTTGTTTTCTTCGCATTGCGGAGCCAAAATATAAGTGTTTAAAGTATTATGTAAAATGTACTTTAAAGGCCCATGAGTTTTTACTTTTTCTAAGTCATTTCCTCTTTCGCCCGAACCATGCAAAAAAACAATTAAAGGCAGTTTTTGAGTTATATTTTCTGGTTTTACCAGAATATAGTTAAAGGTAACTTTTTTAGTAATTTTAGTGTTAAACGTTCCCAATGTTTCGGTTTGGCAAAATCCTAGGTTTGCAATGCAAATAGTAAAAATAAATGTAATTATTTTGTTCAATTTCATGCTTACAATATAAATATTTTATCAAATCAAAAAATTACTTTCAAGTACACTTACAAATTGGAAAAAACTTTTATTGAATCACATTGCTATGAATTTAAATTTTTATCTCAATAAAGTAACAGTGCCATGAATTTTAGTTGTTTTTGCTGTATTACTAAAAAATTTAGCTTCAATAATATAAAAATATACTCCTTCACTACAAAAATCGCCATTAAAAGTACCATCCCATCCTGGAGTTAAAGTATTGGTTTCAAATATCAATCCTCCCCAGCGGTTAAATATTTTCATATTTAAACTTTCAATTCCATACGAACTAATATTGAAATAATCGTTTATTCCATCGCCTTGTGGTGTAAATACATTAGGCACAAACAACGTTTCTTTTAGTTTTACAGTTACGTTTTTTTGAATTGAATCTTCGCATCCAAAATTATTGGTAACTTTAAGACTTACATTATATACTTTTGGATTATTGTAAATAATAAAAGGATCTTTTAAAGTGCTTGTAGTATTTGCATCATCTCCAAACTTCCAAAAGTAGCTTGTAGCACTTGAGCCTGTATATATAAAATTAACAGTATCGCCAACTACTGCATTGGTAGGAACATACCTAAAAGTGGCAGTAGGTTTATTGTTAACCACCATAGTTTTAAAACTACTATCGGCACATTGCCCTGAACCAACTAAATACTTTACCAAAAAAGTTCCAACAGTGTTTGGCAAAAATTGAGAACCTAACACATTGGTTCCACTAAATACACCTCCCGATACCAAAGGAGTAAAGGTAACTCTAGGGTTGTTAATGCAAAAAACAGAATCGGGAACTGTAAATGCAGCGTTGGGTTTTGGCAATACTGCTATGTTTTTTATCGATGAATCAATACAATTTCCATTGGCTATTTGGTATTTAATGGCAAACAAACCAGTATCTACAGGCAAAAACAAGGAACCACTAATATTAGTTCCATAAAATGTACCTCCTAACGCTGTTGGAGTTAACAAAATATTAGTTGAACCTACACAAACCAATGTGTCGCTTACTGTAAATGAAGCATTTGGTTTAGCATTCACTGTAAATGTTTCAATAGTTGAATCGGAGCAAGTGCTATTACTAATTAAGTATTTTACAGCAAACAATCCTATTGAGCTAGGCACAAATTTATTTCCAACCACATTGTTACCACTAAATAATCCTCCAGTTTCTGTAGGTATCAATGTTATTGAACTATCGTTTAAGCAAAAATTATTTTTACTGAAAGTAAAAAGTGAATTTGGTTTTGGTTTTACTTCAATGGTTTTAGTTAACGAATCGCGACAGGTACCATTTGCCAGTAAATATTTAATTGAAAAAATTCCTACTGTATCAGGGTTAAAAGTGCTTCCAACCACCCTTGTTCCGCTAAATACACCACCCAATTGTGTAGGAGTTAAAGCCACAAATGGTTCATCTTTACATACCACTGTGTCAGCTATGATAAAGCTTGGATTAACCTGAGCATAAGATATTACAGGTTTGGTTAACGAATCGGCACAGTTGCCAATTCCTATTTTATATTTAATTATAAAATTACCAATAGCATTAAATGTATGCACATTGCCTATTACAAATCCAATATTACTTGTAAACACACCACCCGAAACATTGGGTGTTAAATTAATACTGATGGGTACATTGTTGTAACAAAACAAACTATCGCTTAGTGTAAAACTTGGGTTGGCTTTTGTTTTTACTTCAATAGTTTTGGTAACTGAATCGCGGCAAGTGCCATTTGCCAATACATATTTAATTGAAAAAATTCCTACAGTATCAGGGTTAAAAGTACTACCAACCACCCTTGTTCCGCTAAATACACCACCCAATTGTGTAGGAGTTAAAGCCACAAAGGGTTCGTTTTTACATACCACTGTATCAGCTATAGTAAAGCTTGGGTTAACTTGTGAGTAAGCTATTATAGGTTTTGTTAACGAATCGGCACAACTACCGCTGCCTATTTTATATTTAATTGTAAAATTGCCTGCGGCATTAAAAGTATGTACGTTACTTGTTATTGTTCCAATATTACTTGTAAACACTCCACCCAAAACTGTTGGTGATAAATTAATATTTATAGGGATATTATTGTAACAAAACAAACTATCGCTAAGTGTAAAACTAGGGTTTAGTTTTGAAGAATAATTAATTTTTACTGTATCTATTAGCGTTCCACAAGAGGTAGCTTGAGTTAAAATTAAATTTACTGTTCCCAAATCGGAAACTGTTGGTGTATATATTGGGTTTAGAATATTGGTTAAGTTCAAAGTTCCTGCACCATCTTCTGTCCAAATATAAGTACCAGTGGCTGTTGTACTAGCATTTGGCTGAAAGCTAACAGAGTTACATAAAGCAGTATCTCTTCCAGCATTTAAAACACCCAAAGCAGCTACAGCATTAAACATAACAGAATCGGTTTTGAATGAACAATTGGAGCGAACTTTTAAATATAACTTTACAGCACCTATGTATCCTGTGCGAATGTTAAAAGTAGTTGATAATGAGGTTGTATCGGAAAATGAACCGGTAGCAGTATCAGTTGCTTGCCATACAAAGCAGTTGGTTCCAGTTACATTTCCTGCTAAGCTTACAGTACTTCCGTTACAATAAGAAGGATTAGCCGTTCCTGCATCAACCGAAAACGGTGTTACTGGAATGGCACAACCATAGTTTACATAAGTAGGAACACCTGAATAAGTAAAATTAATTGTAGCTCCATTTCCACCAGTTAAATTACTTGAGTTCCAATTAACAGTATCGCCACAAGTTCCAGCACGCATTATAAAAGTTCTATTTGTGTTTCCACTATTGGTAAAATGCCCTGAAGTGTTACCGTTGCATTGCATTATGACATACATGGTGTCGGTTAAACCAGCAAAACTGTGTGCAGTAGAACTAAAATCGGTACTGGTTATAAAAAGTACTTTGGCATAAGCAGGTATCGTTCCACCAGGATTTACAGGAATTAACCTTCCACAATTTCCAGAAGAAGCTATACTTGAATTGATGTTATTAACTTTAGTTAGGGTAGCTCCAGTTATAGAACAGAATCCTAACCAACTATTTATAGTTTGCCAATTTACAGTGTTTATTGAATTTAAAGCAATCGGATTAGGACCAATTCTAAGCCTAATCATTTCGTCTTCACCTTCTACCGAGCTACAAGCATCAGCTAATATGCTTTCAATTTCAAAACATTTTGTTGGTGCGCCAATACTTGAAGAATTTGGACAAGTTTGTGCTTTTAAAAACACAGATAACAGCATAAAAAATGCTAATAAAAAAGATTGTTTAGACATAAAATTTAACCCAACAAAATTAGTTTATTAGTGTTAAGCAATTGTAAATAAATACCAAAATGCTAAATATTTTTAAATAAAACTTTTATATAAAACAAGCATTATATATAGTTTATTTGAATGATTCTTTATGCCAATAATTGTCATAAAAGTTTTAGTTTTTTATTTAATGCAATGGTTTATAAAAATAGTTCTTTAAATAAAATGGGGCGTTGGAAAAAAGACACAACAAAGAGTAATGTATAGGTGAAATAAATAAAACCTTTGATAAAACTATTTGTTTGTTAGAATAACTTTTTCCAAATACGCCTTTTGTTTATGATATTATATTTAATGGCTAGATATAAATTAGCTCCATAAATGTTTTGTAAACCAAATGTTTCTCCAAATCTATCACTTCCAACAGTAAAGTACTTATACCTAACAGCTAGTCCAATGTTTATGTCTTTGTATTCATTTAAAATAAAAGGCAAACAAATAGATAAATTTTCAGTTTCGTACCTAGGTATAATTGCTATTGAGTTCATACGAGATAAAGATGGCATCCTGGCTAGTGTTATTCTTTGAATAATAGTAGCATCAATATAAAAAACAGAATTTATGTTGTAGTCATATTGTAAACTAACTGCGCTTGGAAGTATTAACCAAAACTTTTTAAATGTTTGTGTATGTTCCTCACCAACATATTTTCTTAAAGTGGCATCTATTGTTGAAATATCGTAAGCAACAATTGTGTCAAATTTTTCCCAAACCAAACTCCCATTTACAATGTTAGTGGCAAAAGAATTTTTAAAATACTGAATAGCACCAATGTCTAAAAACGAAATACCTGCTCTCCAATTATAAGCTTTAGTATTGTTGCCATATTGATATAAATTTGGGCAATATCTTGTACCCGGCACAATATTTTTTTGAATGGAATAACCCAAATCAAAACTAGCACCAATTCCTCTTAAAGCAAAACTATTTGAATTTGTATTACTAAGTCTATCACTGGTTGTAGGACCTGAATAAGCATAAGAAAAACTAGAATTTTCAAAAATTAATTGGCTTCCATTTTCATTTCTTCCGTTAAAACCTTTGTCGTAAGCATAGCCACCCATTGTTCCAAAAAGCGCTTTTACCGAAATTCCTAATCGTTGGGTGTAATTCCTTTTATCGCTAATTACTTGAGCATAACTAAGTCCTATTTCCGACCAACTGGCTAATGAAATTTTAGTGTTTTTCAACTTCATTTGTTGAAATTTTATTGGATCATAAGAAAGACCTTCAAAAAAAGCAATTGCTCCAATTGATTCAATATTAGTAGCACTTACATGAGTTCTCAATCCTGTAGTTATGGCCATTGATTTTTTTCTGCTTAAAGCAAATAAAATGGAAGGGCCTAACACATTTACCCCACCAAATACATAACCATTTGGTTTAATATTGCTAAAAAGCAATAAATTTCCTGGTTTTAAAGAATCAGGTTTAAAATTGCGGTTTTTAAACCTAAATCTATTGAAATTATTGTTAAAACCTAACTTAGGAACAAACGTAGCATTTGTAAAAAAATTATTGTTATTTATAAATACATCTGCACCTACTATATTTAACTCGTAAGTAACAGGTTGAAAACAAATATTTGCAGGATTTATTAGTAAGTTATGTAAACCTGAATAATTCCCAGATGTCAATCCAAACTGATTTTGAGCATTAGTATTTAAATTTAAAAAACAAGAAAATATTACAATAAAACTGTATTTTAAATAATCAAATATTTTATCCTTTTTGTACATAAATAATGGCACAATATTACAATAAAACAAATGATTTCAAACTAATAATTTAAATAGTAACAAATTCATAAACTGAATTTAAACAGCTAAAATATGCCAATCAAATAAGTTAATAGTAAACTTACTTTTTACTAAAAGCAGCTTTTCCTTCTTCTAAAAACTTTACAAAGGCAGCTTCATCAGTATCATAAAAACGAGGTTTTGTAAGTACATTTTCATTGCCATCAATTAACACATATTGCGGCTGAGCAGAAAAATTATACTTCGAAATTTGTAAATCTTGATTTTGACCACCAATGGTTTTTTTTACTTTTCCATCTCTAGGCGATGTGTACCATTCGTTTTCGGGAAGTTCTAATCTTTCATCAGCATATAGCGAAACAATAATATAGTCATTTTGCAAGCGTTTAAGCACTTCGGGTTTTGCCCAAACATATTCTTCCATTTTACGGCAATTTACGCAAGCATGGCCTGTAAAATCAACAAACAAAGGTTTTCCAGTGACTTTTGAAGCAGCCAAGGCTTCTTTGTAATCGTAATAACCTGTTAAACCATGCGGCATGTGAAGAAAATCAGAGTGTTTAGCTTTAACTGGTAAATTTATTGGTTGTTGAAAGGTATTATGATTATTTTCAGCACCTAATATAAAATCTTGTGTTTGCATAGGTGGTAATAAACCTGAAAGAGCCTTTAAAGGCGCACCAAATAATCCTGGAATCATATAAACGCCAAAGCAAAAAGAGATTACAGCTAAACCAAAACGAGGAACACCCACATAAGGCATATCGCTATCGTGGCTAAATTTAAGTTTTCCTAACAAATACATTCCTAATAAAAAGGCAATGACAATCCAAATGGTTAAATAAATTTCTCGGTCTAATATTCCCCAATGGTAAACTACATCGGCTGTAGAAAGGAACTTGAAGGCAAAAGCAATTTCTATAAATCCTAAAACTACTTTTACCGAATTAAGCCAACCGCCACTTTTAGGTAAATTTTGTAACCAACTAGGAAAAATAGCAAATAAAGTAAATGGAAGTGCTAAACCAAAGCCAAAAGAAGCCATGCCTAATAAAGGTTTTATAAACTTCCCTCCTACTGCTTCAATTAATAAACTTCCTACCACAGGACCTGTACAACTAAACGAAACCAAGGTTAAAGTAAATGCCATAAAGAAAATTCCTGCAAAATTTCCCATGCTACTTTTAGAATCTATTTTATTTACAAAAGCATGTGGTAACGTAATTTCGAACATGCCTAAAAAAGAAGCTGCAAAAACTAAAAATATAATAAAGAACAATACATTTGGTAACCAATGTGTGCTTAGCCAATTTCCAAAATCAGGACCTAAACCAAAAAATGCAAACACTAATCCTAACGAAGCATAAATACCAATAATAGATATTCCAAAAGTTAAAGCTCTAGTTATTCCTTCTGCTCTGGTGCTACTTTTTTTAGTAAAAAAACTAACTGTCATGGGTAGCATTGGAAAAACACAAGGTGTTGCCACTGCAATTAAACCACCCAAAAAAGCCAAAATTAGAAAGCTTATAAAACTTTCAGATGCTGGTTTTTCAATAGGTATTGACGAATTAACTAAAGCTTGTTTTGTAGAATCTTTTTGTGTTTCAGCAACAGTAGTATTTGTAGTATTTTCTGGTGTTGAAATTACATTTTCATTGCTTTTTACTTCTGTAGTAGTTTCAACTGAAGTTTCGTTTAAAGCAGTAATTACTTTTAAATTCTTTAACTCATATTCTTGTTCATAAGGAGGCATGCACATACCAGTAACTTCTGAACATTCTTGAAAATAAATGGCTACTTTAATTTTAGGATTTACCGATAATAATTTTACTTTTTGAATAAACTTAGCAGTGCCTTTCATAACACTAACCGTTCCTTTCCAAACTTCTTCGTAATGTTTGTGGCTACCAATTGGTAATGTTTTGCCTACTAATTGATACGATTTATCTTTAGCCCAAGTAAATTCAGCAGCAATTGGACCTAAGTTTGGGTCAAAATCGTTGCTATACATGTACCAATCTTTTTCTATTACACTTGTTAAAACTACGTCTATTATATCGCCAATTTTAGCTTCAGGTTTGCTACTAATAATTTTCCAAGTTGGAACATTTTTAAGTTGAGCTTGTAAATTTGAAAAAGTAAAACTAAAAAGGATAGTTACTAAAAAAATAAGTTTATTCTTGTTTCTGTTCATCATTGAATAATATTAGTGTGCTTGGCAAATGTATAAGTATTTACCAAAAAGTAATGTATCAAATATTACTTAAAATGTAATGGCTATTACAATTCACAAAAAAAACCCTGATTTTTAATTGAAAATCAGGGTTTTTTTATAAATTCTTTATTTTATTTTTGAGGAGCTACTTGTCTAGGAGGAGCAATTGGAGCATCTACTAAGCCCAATTTCTTTTTTACACTAGGAGTTATATTATCGCCTTCAGGCTTGTATAACATTCCTGCTGAATTAGCATCAAAAATGTATGAGTAACCAACTTCTTTTGCTACTTGAGCAATTGCATTTTTAGCTTTTTCAACAATTGGTTTTAACAAATCAGCTTCTTTTTTTCTGCTTTCTTCTTGTGCCGATTGTTGAAACTCTTGAATGCGTTCTTGTAATTGACGCAATTCTTTTTCTTTAAACTCGCGCATGGTAGCAGTAGTTGTGTTTGCCGATTTTTCAAAGTCTTCGTATTTAGTTTTAAATTCAGCTTGTAATTTACCTAAATCATCTTCTAATTGTTTTTGGTATTTTTCCATATCAGTATTGGCTTTTTTGTACTCAGGCATTGCCACCATTACTTCTTGCAAATCTACATAACCTAATTTTTGAGCATTTGCTACAAATACTCCACCGCAAAGTGCAAATACCATTGCCATTGCCACTTTTCTAATGATTCTCTTCATTCTGTTTATTTGTTTTTGTTTATTTTATTTGTTTTAAAAATTATTTCTTTGGTTCAGGATTTTCGGGCTTCAATTGGTTTTTGCTACCTTTATCAATTGCTATGCCAAGTTCGGCTAAAACTTCGTTACTCATGTCGTATTTTGAATTGGTATAAAGCATTACTACTTCACCTCCTTTTGCAAATATAAAATCGTAAGCTCGGGCTTTTGCAGTTTTTTGAATGGCATTATACACTTTATCTTGAATAGGTTTTACCAATTCTTGGCGTTTTTTAAATAACTCCCCTTCATATCCAAATTTTTTATTTCTGAAATCTCGTAGTTCATTCTGTTTATTTTTCAATTCTTCAGCACGTTTTTTCTTCATTTCATCGCTCATCAATATTTGTTCAGCATTGAATTCTTTTTCTGCTTTATCTAGCTCCTGCATTTTAAGTTCAATTTCCTTTTGCCAATCTTCACTCATGGCATCTAACTGTTTTTGAGCTGAACGATATTCTGGCAACAAATCTAAAATATATTCAGTATCTACGTAAGCAAATTTTTGGGCAAATGTTTTATTGGCAAACAATGCCATAAAAACTGCAATTAAAATGATTGTTTTTTTCATAACTACTAAAACTTATTTTGTTTCTTTTTAGTTTAAATTTTTAAAACTGTTGTCCTATTAAGAAATGGAAATTACCACCATTAACCCCTGCCCTGAGCGGAACTTCATCAATTCCCCAACCGTAATCTAATCCTATCATTCCAAACATAGGAAGGAAAATTCGTACTCCCATTCCATAACTTCTGTATAACTTAAATGGGTTAAAATCTTTAAAATCTAACTGTGCATTTCCTGCTTCAGCAAAAACCAACGGAAAAACGGTGGCTTGAGGATTTAAAGAAATAGGATAACGCAATTCCATGGTAAATCGGTTATAAACTGTTGCACCTTTTGGTTGAATTACTCCTGTGTTTGGGTCAGAATATAAAGGTGTTAAAGTATTGTCTTGATAACCGCGCAATGCTACCAGCTCACGTCCATCTAAGTTAAATCCTGTTAAGCCAGCACCACCCACCCAAAAGCGTTCAAATGGAGTTATTGCTAAAGCATTATTATACCTTCCAATTGCACCAAAATTTACACGAGTCATAAATACTAAATCGCCAAATATTCTGTTAAAAAAAGTAGCGTCAAATTTCCATTTATGAAACTCTAACCAACGCAAATCAGTTTTAGTGAGCGATTCATTATCAAACAATAATGAATATGGTGGAGTAAGTTGTAACGACAATGAAATATTAGAACCTGTTCTTGGATAAATAACTTGATCGGTTGAGTTACGACTTAGCACCGTTTTGAAACTAATATTGTTTGAAACACCAGCTCCAATAGATGAAATATAAGGCAATCCGGCTTTACTGTATTTGTGGTTGTATTGCTGAAAGCTTCCCGAATATTGTAATACAAAATAATCATCGGGCCATTTTAAGCGTTTACCCAAACCAACTGTTAATCCGGTTGTAAATAATCCAGTGCTTAAAGCGTCTTCGCTGGCATATCCATTTGTTTGGCGCGAGTGAAAAATAGAAACACTTAATGCATTTGGTTTTTTTCCGCCTAACCACGGTTCGGTGAATGATGCAGAATAAGATTGATAAAAAGTTCCGTTGGTTTGTGCTCTTAATGAAATTCGTTGACCATCGCCACTAGGAATTGGGTTCCAAGCACTTGCTTTTACAGCTTTTCGTGCCGAAAAATTATTAATAGTTAACCCTAAAGTTCCAATAATCATACCCGCGCCCCAACCGCCAGATAATTCTATTTGATCGTTTGCGCGTTCTTCTACTTTGTATTCAATATCTACTGTTCCAGTTGTAGGATTAGGAACTGGGTTTACGCCTAAAGCCTCTGGGTTAAAATATCCAATTTGGCTTAACTCTCTCAAACTTCTGGTAATATCGCTTCGGCTAAATAACTGTCCAGGCTTGGTTCTTAACTCACGTAAAATAACATGGTCGCTAGTTTTGGTATTTCCTTTTACAGTAACTCTATTTATTCTAGCTTGTTCGCCTTCGCTTATTCTAATTTCTAAGTCTATACTATCGTTTTCAATTAATACTTCAACAGGTTCTATTCTAAAAAACAAATAACCATCGTCCATGTAAAGTGTGCTAATATCTAATCCCTGCTGACTCATGTTTAATCGTTGGTCTAGCATAGTTTGGTCATAAATATCACCTCTTTTTACATTTAAAATACGGTGTAATTCTTCGTCTTTGTACTTCGAATTTCCTATAAATTTGATATTTCTAAAATAGTATTTCAAACCTTCGTTTAAAACCAATTTGATGTTTACATTTTGGTTTGCCCCTCTCCAAACAGAATCTGAAACTATTTGCACATCGCGGTAACCCATGCTCAAATATTTTTCTACAATTTTCTTTTTGTCTTCTGTAAAATTGTCATCAATAAACTTCGATTTTGCAAACAACCTGCGTTTCCATTTGGTATCTTTCATTTGCGCCCTTACTTGCTTATCGGTTAAAGCAGCATTGCCTTCAATAATAATGTCATCAATTTTTATTTTAGGACCAGGAGTAACAAATATTTTTAACTTATTGGTGTTTTTTACACCATTGTAATCGGTGAGTTCAAATTTTACTTTAGTGTCGGAACGACCTTTATCGGCAAAGAATTTTTTTATTTCTCTTTCAATAGTTACCAATAAATTTTGGTTTATAATTTGACCTGCTTTTATGGTCAATTCATTGCTAATATCTTCGGCTTTTCCCTTGCGAACACCTAAAATACTAAAAGTAGATAAACGTGGTTTTTCCTTTAAAACTAACTCTAACCAAATTTTATCATCTTCTATTTTTTGAACCCTAATTTTTACATCATCAAATAGTTTTTGTTTCCAAAGTGATGTAATAGCTTTAGTAACATCATCCGAAGGAATTTTTAATTTTTGACCAACAGTAATACCCGAAATAATTTGAATTACACTTTTGTCGTAATAACTAGTTCCTAAAATTTCGTACCCGGCAACTATGTATGTTTTAGCCGATCCGTAATCTATTGTTGCATAATTATTAATACTTAAACTATCGGTTTGCGATAAACCTACTTTAGTAATAGCAAAAAATATAAATGCAAAAATTGCAATTTTTTTTATCATTTGTTTATAACGAAATAAGCAATGTTTAGTTACTTTATTTACCCATAAATGGATAAGTTAAGTAAATAAATTTAGCTACATTTTCTTTTTTAGTTTGAATTTAATTGTTCCGAAGTTTTGCCAAATCTTCTTTCTCTGTGTTGGTAGTTTAAAATGGCTTCAAATAAATCTTCTTTCGAAAAATCAGGCCAAAGCTTAGCAGTAAAATATAGCTCAGCATAAGCTAATTCCCAAAGTAAAAAATTACTAATTCTTTGCTCGCCACTTGTTCTAATCATTAACTCTGGATGAGGCATTTCCCTTGTTGATAAAAACTTATCAATTAATTGGTCATTTATTTCATCTACCGTTATCTCATTATTTTTTATTTGCGTTGCAATGCTTTTTACTGCATTTACCATGTCCCATTTGGCACTGTAACTTAATGCCAAAACCATTGTCAAACCATCGTTGTTTTTAGTTGCATCAATGGTTTCTTGTAATTGTTTCTGGCATTTTACAGGCAAATCGTTCATATTACCAATACATGCTAATCTAATATTGTTTTTTTGAAGTGTAGGAGTTTCTTTCTTAATAGTATCGACCAATAATTCCATTAAAGCATCTACTTCTATTTTAGGTCGGCTCCAATTTTCGGTACTAAAAGCATAAAGTGTAATATATTTTATACCAATTTCGGCAGCAGCCTCGGCTGTTTCTCTAACTGCGGTAACTCCATTATGATGACCAAAAATTCTGAATTTTCCAAAACCTTTTGCCCATCTTCCATTTCCATCCATTATTATGGCAATATGTTTTGGTAGTTTATTTTTATCTATTTGATCTTTTTTCGACATATATTGATTTTAGCAAAATCGGACGAAAATAATAAAATTGTTTGAATCAAAAAGCAGAAAAATGATTAACTGGCTAGATTTGGATTATTAGATTGAATTAGTTGGGAAGTTGAATTGGTTGATTGGTTAAATGGTTGAATTGTTGATTGGTTTTGTGTCTTTTCTGTTTGCAATAACTTAGTTATTGTAAAAACAGAGTTATTTATAAAAAAAAATCCCAACTGTAGTTATACAATTGGGATTATTATTATTTTATAAAACCCTAGTTCTTTACAAACTTACCGGTGTTGGTTGCATTGCCATCAACAGTTATTTTATAAAAATAAACTCCTTTTGCCAAAGCATTTACATCAAAACTATAGGTATAAATACCTGCATTTTGATTGCCAATTTTATAACCATTTACTTTAGTTCCTTTTATATCGAACAACGATATTTCAACCATTGCTTTATTATTTAAAGCATAATTTATGTTTAAAACATCGTTTGTTGGGTTAGGGTATGCGCTTATAACAATGGCATTTTTGTAAACATTATTTACCGAAGTAATTTTACTTATTGGCAACATAGGTGCTGGCACGTCTTGCACGCTTTTGCCAACAGCAGCAGTAGTTGAAATGCGGGTAATACGGTTGCTATTATTAGCAGTTACTACTCCTTTTCCAAAACTTTCGTTATTGCTCGATATACGCAAAGTATCTACATAAAAATAATCTGCTTGTGCCGAATCGTTTTTTAAATCTAACACTAAATAACCATGTCTGTCTAAATCTACATATTTTAAGTGTGGGTTATAAGTAACCGAACCAAAAGGAGGGCCAACTGGAATAGGGTTGTTTATTACTGTTTCGAAAGTTGCAGTGGCTGCTGCGCCAACTGCTTCATCGAAATTGGCCGATGAAATACTGGGTGTTGCAAATTCAACTCCTACCGAACCAGCACCTGTACTAGGGGTGTAGGCAGATGAAGGTGTAGGCAAATTAGCAGCAAACTGATTAGGGTAAACTACTGGTTTTTTGTTTAAATCAAAGCTCCAGCTTGCATGTGAATCGCCTGTTATAAATATAGTATTGCTTATTGATTTATTTTTTAAAGTATCCATTATGGCATTGCGTTCTGTTGGGTAACTTTCCCAATTGTCTATAAATAAATTTTCAACAGCACGAATGGCATTTATATCGGTAATGGCTGGCTTGCCCAATGAATCTACCGCACCAAAACCCACATTTACATCGCTAAAAATAATTTGGTTACCTATTACTTTCCATTTGGCAGTACTAGTAGTTAAATTATTTACCAACCAATTAAACTGATTAGTTCCTAAAATGGTTCTAACTGGCATATCGGCATCATCAAAATTAACAGGTGGTTTTGAGCGACCTTCCAAGCGGGTATCTAACATAATTAAATCTAACATGCTGCCATACGATATTTTACGGTAAATGGTATTAGCGGCTGCATCTCTTATTGGCATCCATTCAAAATACACTTTTTTAGCTGTGTTTTTTCTGGTTTCCCAGTCGCCTTCGTTAGGTTGGTGGTTTTCGGCACCGTCTTTATACGAATCGTTGGTCGATTCATGGTCGTCCCAAATAGAAATAAAAGTGTGCTGTTGGTGAGCGTTTCGCAAATCGGCATCTAACCTATAAACCGAGTAACGGGTGCGGTAATCGCCTTCCGAAAGTATTTCGTTTTTAGGCTCTACAAACCTACCGTTTAACGAATCGCCATAACCTTTTGGTTCGTATTCATATATATAATCGCCTAAGTGAATAATGGCATCAATATCGTTACGTTGAGCTATTTTCTTAAAACCATTAAAATATCCAGCCTCATAATTATTACACGATACAACTGCAAAACGCAAATGATTGGCAGCGTTAGTAGTGGTTTTCATACGGCCAGTAAGCGAGTACACGCCATTGTATTTAAATACATAATAATAAGTAGTACCAGCAGTTAGACCTGTTACATCAACTTTTATGGTATAATCTTTAGCATTATTGGTAGTGGCAGAACCTGTTTTAACTATATTGCTAAAAGCAGTATCGGTTGCTACTATCCAATTAACAGTTTTGGCCGATAAATCGCCTGAGTCGGGAGTAATACGAGTCCAAATAATTACTTTGTCGTTTAATGGATCGCCAGAAGCTACGCCATGGTAAAAAGGTTTTAAAGTAGGATCGAAGGTTAATGCTCCCGTTTTGCCTAATGAACGGTTAAAATCGGTAAGTTTTGTTTGTGCTGTAGCAGTTAAAGCTGCAAAAGCCACAACCAATAAAATGGTGTGTTGTATGTGTTTTTTCATTTTGCAAATGTTGCAATTCTATGTTAGGTATTTGTAAAGGAAATAATATCTAAACCTTATAAAAACAGTTGAAAGATTGGAAAATTAGCAATAAGCAATGGGCAATAAGCAATGGGCAATAGGCAATAAGCAAAAAACCCAAAACAAACGTCATGCTGTAAGCATCTTCTTTCAATTACGAATTACAAATTACGAATTACGATAAATTAAAAAAAACCAAAACAAACGTCATGCTGCTAGCATCTTCTTTCAATTACGAATTACAAATTACGAATTACGATAAATTAAAAAAAACCAAAACAAACGTCATGTTGGAAGTATCTTCCTTGATAATAAACCAACTTGGGTAATTAGCAATGGGCAATGGGCAATAAGCAAAATAACACTAACAAACGTCATGCTAGAAGCATCTTCTTTCAATTACGAATTACAAATTACGAATTACGATAAATTAAAAAAAACCCAAAACAAACGTCATGCTGTAATACCGTTATAGCGGTATTCCTTGATATTAAACCAATATTGCCCGCGGATTACGCAGAATAACGCTGATTTTCCCGAACTTTTTAAAGATGCTTCGTACCTCAGCATGACGACTCCCGCACTTAGTCTGAATCAGGATTTACAGAATTTTAGGATTTACAGGATTATGATACTAACCCAAAACAAACGTCATGCTGGAAGCATCTTCCTTAATAATAAACCAACTTGGGTAATTAGCAATGGGCAATAGGCAATAAGCAAAATAACACTAACAAACGTCATGCTGTAAGTATCTTCCTTGATATTAAACCAACTTGGGTAATTAGCAATGGGCAATAGGCAATAAGCAAAATAACACTAACAAACGTCATGCTGTAAGTATCTTCCTTGATAAAAAACCAATTTTGCCCGCAGATTACGCAGAATAACGCTGATTTTTCAGCACTTTTTAAAGATGCTTCGTGCCTCAGCATGACGACTTCCGCACTTAGTCTGAATCAGGATTTATAGAATTGTCTTTGGTTGGTATTTTCACCAATCGAAAAGTGGTTTTGTGAGAACACCAACCACGAACAAAAATTTAATGCCTTTTCAAATTGTTGAAATCAGTTTGAATAAGGCTAAAATCAGTTCAAATCGCACATGCTAAAGTGTAACAATTGTAAGTTAGACTTTATCCATTCAATTTAGCGGCTTGCACCTTATCAATAGCACTTCAACTATAGAAAGTAAGGGTTTGACTATGCCATGTATGGGTTAGGACATGGGAAGTAACACTTTGACGGTAACAAAAATCGTTTTGACTGTGACACAAAGTCATGTGGCGGTAGCAAAAATCGCTTTGACTGTGACACAAATTCATGTGACTGTAGCAAAAAACGTTTTGACTATAACAAAAACCATTTTGACTATTGCAAAAACCGTTTTGACTGTGACATAAAGTCATTTGACTATGACACAAATTCATGTGACTGTAGCAAAAATCGTTTTGACTGTCGCAAAAATCGTTTTGACTGTGACACAAAGTCATTTGACTATGACACAAATTCATGTGACTGTCGCAAAAATCGTTTTGACTATAACAAAAATCGTTTTGACTATAACAAAAACCATTTTGACTATTGCAAAAACCGTTTTGACTGTGACGAGTAGTAATGTGGCGGTAGCATAAATCGTTTTGAACATAGTAAGTAAGGATTTGACAATGCCATGTAAGCACCAAAAGTTTACAGAAAATAAAAAGCCCTTTTGATGATTTGTAGCAAAAAAAATTATATTCGTAAAAAATAAAATGTGATAGCAGTTACATAAAGCCAACACAATTAGGATGGTTTTGTGTAGTTTTGTTACACATATAAACAAGTTAGCTGCAACTGTAGCTGACGACACAACGGACACTTAACAGAAATAAAATATGACCTTTAACGACATTGACGAAATAAAAAAAGCTGGTTTTATAGGCTTCAAGAAAATGAGTGAATTGTTCCTCGACAGTTCAATGCTTCCCGACAACAATGGAGTTTATCTTGTGCTTAACATTGACAACAAGCCAGGAGAATTTTTAACGGTTGGTTCAGGCGGACATTTCAAAGGTAAAGACCCAAATATTTCTTTAGCAGACCTAAAATCTAATTGGGTTGACAACACTAAAGTTGTTTACATCGGCAAAGCAACTTCATTAAGGTCAAGGCTTCGACAGTATTTCAGTTTCGGACAAGGTAAAAACATTGGACATTATGGTGGTAGACTAATTTGGCAAATAAAATACTCAAAAGACCTTGTTGTTTGCTGGAAATCATTGACAACAGACCCAAGAGAATTTGAAGCCGACCTAATTCAACAATTTGTAAAAACATACGGTTGCCGACCGTTTGCAAATCTTGCCAACTAATGACACCAAGACAATTTGAAGAGTTAGTTTGCGAACACTTCCGCAACAAAGGTTATGAAGCCAAAACAAATTCATATGTTGGCGACTATGGTGTTGATGTGTTTGCAACTAAAGGCAAAGAAAAAATTGCAGTTCAAGCAAAAATGTATGGCAGTGGGACAAGAAAAATAAACCGACAAATGGTTATGGAACTTCACGGAGCAAAAGACTATTTTGACTGCACAAAAGCAGTTATTGCGACAGACGGAATATTACTGGCAGACGCATTGGAAGTTGCCAACAAGCTAAAAATTGAAATATTAAATATTGATAGTTCAGTTCCGCTTACATCTAAAAAACCATTACCAAGCGACAAGACATTTGATAGCATTTGGGAAAAATACATTATACCATTGCAAGGCAAAACTTTAACAAGGGACAACGGAGAAACAAACGAAATTATAAAAGTAAATTGGAGCGAAGTTGAACGACTAACATCAAACGGAAACAAAGGAAAAATTAAAGTTGAAATATTTAAACAAGCAATCAACAAACTTTTGGCAGACGGCTCAATTACTCGTGACTACATTAACCAAAATTACGTTGGACGTGCATCATCAGGAGTAATTTTAATTCTATCACAAGTTCCATTTTTCAAACTGACTGACAAACCAACTGGACTAAAATATATCAAATGAGAACCATCTCGACAGAAAAAACAGCAGCAGCTAACATATAAGGCTTAAACGCAGCTCCGCCCCTTTTCGGAGCTGCGTTTTTAGTTTGTGTTGACAGTACTTCGACAAGCTCAGTAACCTAACAACAAGGATTCACTTCGACTTACTTTTATAGTGCTCAGCAACCACCGCTCAGTGACCAATAAAATGGTTTGATGGTAATGATAAGTAATAAATTCCTTATGTTTTAAATACTCAAAAAAACAATTTTATTTGCTTTGTTTTTTTTACTTTTATCCTCATGTTTACACCCTGAATGTGAATAGTTTTTTCACACTCTGACGTTGCAAGCAAGTGTAGGACGACCGTGCAACCAAACAAAATTTCGTATCTTGCGAAACAATTGATATTTAAAAAACGAATGGACGAATTAATAAAAAATATAAAAAATTTAGCTGAAGTTTATTCTGCAAACTTGAAAGGGAAAATTGAAGCCAGAACAGAAGAAATGAAAGCTGATGATAACTCTCATTACCTTGTTTATCGTGTTTTAGGCATTTCTTTAGAAGAAGGACAACTTATTGACCAATATCAAAACACAGGACGATTTCTATACAAATATGCTGGTTCATTCCTTGAAGATGCTGCAACTTTATGCTTGAATTTTAAATTTCCAGAGGGCATAAAGACCAAGATAGAAAACACGATTGGACAACGACCCAAAACGTTTGAGATTGATTTTCTAAATGGTAGTGACGCAATAGAAGTTAAGTGGAGAGATGCAACTACTGACGGAGACCACATTACAAAAGAACATGCAAGAGTTAAAGTAATCAGAGAACACGGTTACAAGCCAATCAGAGTAATGTTCTATTATCCTCAAAGAGAACAAGCAATCAGAATTCAAGAAACTTTAAAAACACTTTATGCAGGTGTAGAAGGAGAATACTATGGCGGTGATGAAGCTTGGGAATACTTAAAAGCTTATTCAGGGGTTGACCTCAAAGCTATTCTGACACAAATTGCTAACGAAAGGACACCCGAAAATGGAAACTAATAAAATCTATCACGGAAATTGTGTTGAAAAACTCAAAGAAATTGAAGCCAACAAAGTTGACTTGATTTACTTTGACCCACCTTTTTTTACACAACGCAAACATACTCTTACAAATAAGGATAATTCTAAAACATACGAATTTGAAGACAAATACAATTCTATTGAAGAGTATTTAACTCTTGTAGAAAACGTTTTAGAGCAATCAAAAAGAGTTTTAAAAAACACAGGAAGTGTATTTTTACATTGTGACAAAACTGCATCGCACAATATTAGAGTTATGATTGACAAGGTTTTTGGGCGAGAAAACTTTCAAAGTGAAATTATTTGGTCATACAAAAGATGGTCTAATGCAAAAAAAGGACTTTTAAATGCACATCAAGTAATTTTCTTTTACTCTAAAACACAAGATTTTAAATTCAACACTCTTTATACTGATTATTCAGCAACAACAAATCTTGACCAAATTTTACAAGACAGAGAGCGTGATGAAAACGGAAAATCTGTTTATAAAAAAGATGAAAACGGGAATGTGATTTTAGGCAAGGAGAAAAAAGGTGTTCCACTTTCTGACGTATGGGAAATTCCATATTTAAACCCAAAAGCAAAAGAAAGAACTGGCTACCCAACCCAAAAACCAGTTTTATTACTCAATCAAATATTAAATATTGTTACTGACGAAGGCGATTTGGTTGTTGACCCGTTTTGTGGAAGTGGAACAACTTGTGTTTCAGCAAAATCTTTAAGAAGACAATTTATCGGAATCGACATTTCACAAGATGCTGTTGAACTTGCAAATTCTCGATTAGAAGAAATGGTGATTTCAGAATCAAACCTTTTAAACAAAGGAACAAACGAGTATCAAGAGAAATCTGAAAAAGAACTGGCCATTTTACAAAATATCAATGCTTTTCCTGTTCAGAGAAATAGTGGAATTGACGGATTTTTAAAAGACCATTTTAAAGGTATACCAGTCCCTGTTAAAATTCAAGGAGATTATGAAACAATTGAAGATGCGATTGAGAAGTTAGAAAAAGCATCTTATGGAAAAGACTTTAAAATGAAAATCTTAATCCAAACTAGGGAAACAGGAATCAGCAGACTTTTTGGTTTTGAATCGGAGGTAACAATAATAAAATCACTTGAATTACAAACGAAAGACCTATTAAAGAAAAACAACGAAGGCATAACATATAAGGCTTAAACGCAGCTCCGCCCCTTCGCGGAGGTGCGATTTAAGCCTGTGTTGACAGAAGCTTCTCAAGGGTTTCACTTCGACTTACTTCGACAGTGCTCAGCAACCATCGCTCAGTGACCGTAAAATTTGTATTATGGGGTTTTAATAATTTAGCCTGTAGGTTTTAAAAAATTTTGCTTCGGCTTCGCTCAGCAACCAAGGATTTATATACTAATTTGGTGCTTTAAATTAGTTCAAAAGGTATTTTTAAAGGCATGTTTTCATACTTTATTGCCATTTTCTTTTATTTTTTTCAGTTTAGGCAATAAGGTGGCCGTTCGCTTTTTTAGGGCAAATATTCAATTAAGAATTGAGAATGAAGAATTAATAATGTCGGTTGTTGGTTGCTGATTGGTTTGCAAGGCAGCAGTACCAAAAACAGGAGGCGCATTTGCACTAAAACTCATTATCCGTATCAGTTTTCCTGTTTTGCAGCATGGGCATTTATCTACATCAAAATTCAGTTTAGTTTTACTTATTTCTTTCCAATTGGCTCGCTGTATGTTTTGAACCAATACTCCCATAAGCATTTGTTGCATGCGCAGCTTTGGTTTTACTCGGCTTGCCAGTATTCCATAATGCCTTATTTTCATAAACTTTGGTGGTAAAATATGTAAGCAAAACCTACGTAAAAATTCTTCAGCATCTAAGCTCATAAGCTTTTGTTTGCTTTGGTCGGTATAATCTTTATAACCAAACAAAACTTTGCCATTTTCTACCTCTTTTATGCGATGGTTACTAATGGCTACTTTGTGCGAGTAACGGCCCAAATATTCTACTACTTGCGCAGGTCCAGCAAATGGTTGTTTGGCATAAACTACCCAGTTTAAGTTATATAAATGTTTGCGCAATGGAACTTCAATGGTTAAGTTATTATTGCTCAAAAACTGCTTGAACATGTCCATAAATTTGTTTTTATAAACAATGCTCATGGCTTTTATTGGGAACAAATATTTGCCATTGCTTTTGGTGTTTTTCCAATAACCTGCTTGGGTAATTCCGCCACCAGGCACTATCATGTGAACATGAGGATGCAGACTCAAGTTTTGTCCCCAAGTGTGCAACACACTTACCATTCCCATTTGTGCACCCAAATGTTTTTTGTCATTGCCAAATGTTTCAATGGTTTGTTTGCTGGCAGCAAACAATATATTGTACATTTCTTTGGGAAAATGCAAACAATAAATATTCAGTTCATGTGGAATGGTAAATACCACATGAAAATAAGTAGTAGGTAATAAATCTTGTACCCTTGCATCTATCCATTTTTCTTTATTGGTAGATTGGCATTTTACCCCGTAGGATTTTTGCTAAATTTGTCATCAATATGAAATATTATGTATACGTTTTATTAAGTCAAAAAGACGGCCTGTTTTATACAGGTTACACAGCTAATTTGTTAAATCGCTTGGAAGAACATAATGCGGGAAGAGTTGTTTCAACAAAGAATCGGACTCCTCTTACTTTGATTTATTGGGAAGGATGCTTAAATCAACAAGATGCCACTAGAAGAGAAAAATATCTAAAATCTGGAAATGGAAAGATTTATTTAAAAAGTAGGCTTAAAAATTACTTAGAGAATCCAACGGGGTGAAGGGCAATGCCTGTTTCGGCAAGAGTTGTAGCTTATTCGTATATGGTTACAAGTATTATTATTGCATTTGTCTACATGTCCGCCAAGGGCAGCAGTTCGGCATTTGCCAATGGCATTAAGCACTCGTAAGTGATGCTTGAGTGGCTGGTGTTTTTCGGTAAATGATGCAAGGTGTTTTTGTATAATATAAGCTAACTCTTTTTGGCTATTAGCTGCTTTTACCATGCTTTATATTATACAAAGTATCGAGCGGACTATGACCTAATGTTGGTTTTATTTGTGCCACATGTAAGTACACCAAAGTAGTTCGCATATCGGCATGACCCAATAGTTTTTGAATGGTTTGTATGTTTACTCCATCCTCCAATAAATGCGTTGCAAAACTGTGTCTTAAAGTATGCATACTTGCTGCTTTTTTAATAGAAGTTTTTTGCAATGCTTCGTTTATTACATACTGAATACTGCGTTCGCCCATGGGCTGGCCGGGTGTTTGCCCTTCAAATAAATATACTTGTGGTTTTACTTCGGCTAAGTATTTTCCAAAGCTTTGGGCTATGTAATTTGACAGCACTACATACCTGTCTTTTTTGCCTTTACCTTGTTTAATATAAACTTGTTTTCGGTGTAAATCTACATCGGCTATTTTTAGCATTCGTAGCTCGTTCATGCGCAATCCACCTGCATAAGCAAAGGCTAACAAAAATTTATGTTTTAGTAATCGTGGTGCTTTAAATAGTTCTCTGCATTCTTGTTGCGATAGCACCACAGGAAGTGTTTCTTCTTTTTTTATACTTGGCATTTGAATGGCTTTTTCTTCCATTCCAAATACCCTGAACCAATGACGCAAACCATAAACAGCTTGTTTAAAATAGCTTATTGATAGCTTGTCGTGAACAGTTATTCGGTACAAATAACTGTTAATTTCGTCCACACTTATTTGGTGTGGAACTCGGTTAAAGTGCAAGGCAATGGTGGCAATACTACGGCTGTAGTTGCTAATTAAACTGGCACTACATTGGTCTATTGTTACTCGTTCAATAAACTTTGAATAAGCATCTCTAAATCCTACAACATTGGACTTTGCTTGATTCAATAAAGTGTTGTAATCTTCTTTCTTAAAACTCATATTTTTTATTTTTAAATAAGAGTTCTGTTTACTAAATTTATTACATATTATTGCTCATGCAAAAGAGGCTACCGAAGGTTTTGTTCAACACGGGTTTGGCAAAAGTGGCGGT
>Ga0247837_1003447_pt1 | contig 27557 bp, 15 predicted proteins | sample LaCtaG_2_FD_187115 | JGI IMG/M metagenome (GOLD analysis project Ga0247837, IMG submission 187115) | Freshwater microbial communities from meromictic Lake La Cruz, Castile-La Mancha, Spain - LaCruzMarch2015_14.5m | ecosystem: Environmental > Aquatic > Freshwater > Lake | place: Spain: Castile-La...
GCCACTGAAATCCCGGAAGAACCATGATTTCAGAAACCTTTTGCTCCACGAAATTATTCATTCACTCGGTTTCGGAGGAGCGATCACTGCTTCAGGATCATCTCAGTCGGGAACATACGCTGATTTCGATAGGTTTCTCTACGGCTGGACGGGAACCGAGTACAGTCGGCTCGTCAGCAACTCGCTTGTTCCCTTGTCGAACGCAGCCGATGCGGTCGTGAATTCCTCAAATCCAGTTTTGTTTTACGGACCGAACGTTGCGGCATTCACCGGGGGCTATGGAACGCCCATGCATACGCCTGCTGTTTTTGCCCCGGGATCCAGTCTCTATCACGTGAACGATGGCTCCGATCCGCTGTACTACCAAGCAAGTTTCGGTCCCGAGGAAATCACTCTGACCGGGCTGAACAAGGCGATCCTACAGGACCTCGGCTATTCCGTGGCAACGCATCAAATCGCGTGGAGCGGCACCGGATCAAGCAACGCATGGAGTGATTCGACGAACTGGATAAACGGCGTCAGGCCGATGGCGAACGATAACTTCTCTCTCGGTAGTGGAGTCTCGCCGTCGTCGACTATCGACCTCGACGTCAGTGGGACGGCAAGTTCGCTCACGATTGAAGCCACAAATACATTCGTGGTCTCGTCTTCCAGCAGCCGAACCCTCACGTTGAACGGCGGTATCGTCACGAGATCGCCAACCGCTTCTGGCACTCAGTCCTTGGCGGTTGGTATCGCGGTTGCATCTGGAACTGCCCTGTGGGACGTCAATGGATCCGGGCGCTTGGTAGCCAGCCGCGGTATTTCTGGAAGCGGGGTTTCGCCGGCGCTGTTGAAAACGGGTAGCGGCACACTTGAGTTGTCGGGCGCGAACAGTATCCCAAACGGTACAACCGTACGTGGCGGCACACTAGAGGTCAGTGGTGGTACGTTGCAGCACACCGCTGCAAATCTTGTGGTCGGGGAGCAAAACGGAGATAGCGGGACGCTAGCGATCACTGGCGGTCGTGTTTCGAGCCTTGATGCCCGAATTGCATGGAGTGCTGGTTCAGCCGGAACTGCTGTCGTCAGTTCAGGCACGTGGAGCCAAACTGGTGACCTTATTGTCGGCTTCTCAGGGCTTGGCACAGTGAATGTGACAGGCGGATCGGTGTCAACTGGGTCAACAGCTTTTTTGGGTTATTCGGCCGGAAGTTTTGGCGGGGCATCCGTGAGCGGGGGCAGCCTTGCGTCTACTGGCGACATGTACGTTGGCCGCTCCGGCAGCGGGGCCTTGACGATCGCTGGCGGACGTGTGCAAAGCGCATCCGTCTGGGCAGGGATCAACCCAACTGGAGTCGGTGTGGTGGCGGTTCAATCGGGAACCTTAAGCCCGAGTGGTGCGCTGTTGATTGGCTACTCCGGAGGCGGCTCAGTCACGATGAGTGGCGGCGCGATTACGCCCGGATCGTCGGCCTATTTTGGGTATAACGCAGGTAGTTCGGGGAGTGCCACTATCAGCGGGGGCACCTTTGCAGGCTCCGCTGACCTTATTCTCGGCTTCTCAGGCACCGGCTCCATGCGGATCTCAGGAGGTTCAGTCACCGCGGTCAATACATACCTCGGCAACGACGCCAGCTCGGTCGGCTCAATGCTCGTTTCCGGCGGAACGTTCAGGAGTACGACAAACAACACGGTGGTCGGCTTTTCCGGTCGCGGTTCTCTCACGGTGGAAGGTGGCGGAACATTTGAAGTAGTGGCTGGGACGGGCCAGCTATCTGTCGCGTACTCTGCAGGCTCGAGTGGCACGCTTTCGCTGGGGACAGGCAATAGCCCGGGAATCGTGAACGCTGCATCGATCTTTGGTGGCTCCGGATCTGCCGCAGTTGTGTTCAACCACACATCATCCGGGTATGCGTTTACACCACGCCTCACCGGAGCGATGTCTGTATCACACGTTGGCATCGGCACGACTATTCTCTCATCTAACAACTCCTTCACGGGCCCTACGGCGGTGGCGGCAGGGACGCTGCAATTTGCAAAGACCGCTGCACTTTACTCAGGAGGTACGGCTTCGTGGACCGCCGCCAATCTAACGACGGGTAGTGGTGCGACACTGGCAGTCAGTGTAGGCGGAAGTGGCGAATTCACCGCTGCGAATGTTGACTTGCTGAAAGCTCTTGGGACAGGCTCTTCAGGATTTGCCGCAGGTTCTTTCCTAGGGCTTGATACTTCCAATGCGCCCGGTGGCACGTTCACCTACAGTTCCTCGATTAGCAATCCAAACGGGGGAATCAATCGCCTCGGGATTGCGAAGCTGGGCGGCGGCACGCTCGTGCTCTCTGGCTCAAATTCGTTCACGGGCGGAATTCGTGCCAACGGCGGCACACTTCGAGCAGGTGTTTCAAACGCTTTCGGAACGGGAACTGTCACGCTATCGAGTGGCACGCTCGACCTCAGCAACCTGATCATCAACAACCCCATCAGCAACACTGGAGGCGTCGTCGTCAACGCCGCCTCATATGCAGGAACCCAGCAGGTATCCGGCCCGGTATCGCTCACCGGCACCATCGGTGGTGCCGTAAACGTTGCTGCTGGCGGCGAGCTCAAGGGCAATGGTGTTGTCTTCAAGGGCCCCGTCACGCTTGCAGCTGGTGCGCAGCATTCACCGGGCAATTCTCCGGGCACACAGACCTTCACAGCGGGGCTGTCGTACTCGACCGGCTCGATCTTGAACTGGGAGCTGATTACGAACTCAGGCACCGGCGCTGGAACGAACTATGACTTCCTGAGCGTCACTGGGGGCGGCCTTTCGGTCGCGTCTGGGGCCCTCCTCAATCTGGTCTTTAGCGGTAGCGGCTCGACTGTGAGTTGGAGCGACCCATTGTGGAACGCCGACCGCAGTTGGACGATCATCGACGCCTTGGCTGCCACTTCCAGTACGGGGGAGTTCACGCTCGGGACGATCAGCAATGACTCGCTTGGACGATCACTTAACTCTATCCGGCAGTACGCCGGTTTTGCACTCGACCAGAGTGGTAACAACGTGGTGCTGACGTTTACGGCCGTGCCCGAACCGTCGGCCTACGTGCTGGCCCTTATCGGCATCGGCAGCGGGGGGTGGGCAATGCGGAGGCAAAGAAGGCGGCCTCACAAACGAGCCCATAACGCCCGTCCGTCCAAATCAATTTACGGGCCGCCCAAGTGAGCCTACCGATTCGGACTCTGCCCCGAGCCGGCGCCACGCCAACGCAGTGAGCTCTACCGCGTCAGGCCCGTGGGGACCGCGGCGGTGCGTTGGTCGGGGCGGGCCTGGAGGCGGAGCTGGTCGATCGTGGTCACGAGTTCGCGCATCTTGAGTTCGTCGACATGGCCCGAGAGCACGGCGTGGACTTCACCCTGCGGGTTGATGAGCACGATGTTGGGGCTGCCTGGCACGATGCCGTAGGCGTGCTCGAGCCGGCCATCGAAGTCGAGCCACACTGGCACGACGGGCGAATCCTTCCTGAACTGCGCCCGGGCCACCGGCTGGAGCGCCTTGGGAATCTCCGGCAGGCTCGCGACGGCGATCACGCTCACGTCGGGCACGCGCACGCCGGCCGGCCAACCCGGCAGGCCTGTGACGGGCTGGCGACCCCAATCGGATGCCGGCGCCGTCAGGGCCGTGGGATGGAAGTGGACGTGGAGCCGGCGGCCGAGGTCGAGCGCCGCCTCACCCCCTTTTCGCTCGGCGTAGACGAGCACGACCACGTCGCCACGCCTCATGCCGGTTTCGTGACGGGTCTTGAACTGGTCTTCCATCGCGATGTTCACGACCCGCTGCGGCGCCTGGGCGGCGGCATATACGGCGAGCGATGGCACGAGGGCGAGCGCGGTCAGGAAAGTGCGCATGGGAACTCCGGGAAGGAAGGGGGGCGGGGGAAGTACCGCGCCGCGTCGCGCCGGCACAAGGGCGGTTCCGCGGCTCCCGAGTGGCTTCAGCCGTCGGTCGCCGGGGCCTTCGGCCGGAGCAGCGCCAGGATCGCCGGTAGGAACACGAGCGACGTGATCGTGCAGGTCGTGACGCCGAGCGTGAGCACACGGCCGAGGCTCTCGAGCCCCCGGTGGCTCGCCACCATCAGGGCGCCGAAGCCGAGGATCGTGGTCAGCGCATCGACGAGCACGGAGTTGGCCGTCGAGGCGCTGATCGAATAGGGGCCTGGCCGCTCGAGGAAGTCATGCACGATGTGCACCCCGTAGTCGACCGCGATCCCGAGGATCAGCGGAATGCCGATCAGATTGGCAGGATTGAGCTCGATGCCGACGAGCCCCATCAGCCCGAGCGTCTGGGCCATGCCCATGGCCAGTGGCAGCGCCGCGAGCACGGAATACGTGACGCTCCGGAAATCGAGCCATAGCACGGCCAGGATCACGATCAGCGCGTAGAGTGCCGCCTGCTCGTAGCTGCGCTTCATCTCGAGCGACGCCTCGTAGGCTTGGAGCGGATTCCCGGTAGCCCGCGGATCGACGCTGCGCACGTCCTTCACGAACGTCTCGAGGGCGGCGAAGTTCCAGATGTCGCCGCGACCGTAGATCTTGAGCAGGTGCTTGCCACTCTGGCCCACGAAGCGTTCCACGAGGCTCGGCGGCAGGTCGTCGAGCGACGGCGGCTCGGGGTCGGCGACTACCGAGAGCGCGTGGAGCCGGCTGAGGAGTTCTCCTGCCGACCGCTGCTGGAACGTGGCGATCGCGCGGGTGTAGTCCTCGGGGCCGAGCCTGCGCAGGGCGTCGCGGGCCCGCTCGAGGTGCCAGGCGCTGCGGAGCGCGCCGGGCCTCTTCGAGGCCTCCGTCTGCGCCCAGGCGAGCGTCTCGCCGAGGGCGTCGATCCGGTCGAGGGGAATCTCCGGCGGCCGCTCGGGCAGCGTGGCCAGCCGCGTCTGGATGCGCTCGATGAGCGGCCGCTTCAGGTCTTCGTCGACCGGCAGGAGCGAGGCGATCTCATCGACCCGCTCCACGCTCGGCAGGGCCGTGAGCTTCTCCTTGCGGGCGATCAGCTCCTCCCGCGAGTCGGCGATCGAGAGTGCATACCACACGCTCTGATCGCACTCGGCGAGCAACTTCTTCTCGATCTCCACGCTCTCCAGGCCGTCGGGCTGCATGTTGAGCAGGTTGTGGTCGTAGCCGAGGTCGTGGAGGCCAGAGGCCACGGCCATCGTGCCGGCCATGGCGGCCAGGGCCACGAACCGCGGATACCGGAAGATGGGTGCGAGCCAGGCATGCACGGGCACGGGCACGGGAATCCGGCGGCCGAGCGGGCCGCGGTCGACGAGCGCCACGACGGCGGGCAGCACGAGCAGTTCGGCGATGCAGCAGAGCAGGATGCCGCCACCGGCGATCAGGCCGAGCTCCGCCACGCCCACGAAGCTCGTGAGCGCCGCCGCGAAGAAGGCCACGGCCGTCGTGATCGCGCCGGTGAGGATGCCAGGCCCCACCGATGCGCTCGTCTCGAGGAGTGCCGCCTCACAGTCGACCCCGCGACGGCGCGCCTCGAGATAGCGGCCGATGTAGTAGGTGCCGTAGTCGATGCCGACGCCGATCATCGTCACGGTGAACGTGACGCTCAGAATGTTGAGGTGGCCCACGCTCGCGGTCGCCCAGGCGAATGCCCAGGCCATGCCGATCACGAGCACGCCGTTGGCCATCAGCGCGTGCCGCACCCCGCCGAACCCGGCGATGATCACGAGCACCACGGCCGCGAGCGACAGGCCGCTCGCCCAGACCATCGACTGCTGGCTGGCCCGCATCTCGTCGTCTTCCATCACCGGCAGCCCGGTGAGGCCGATCGTGACGTCTGGATGCCGCTCGCCCACGGCCTTGATCACGCGCCGCAATTCGTCGGTGGCCGCCGACGCGCCCGCAAAGCCGCCAGACGCCTTGGCCAGCCGCAGGAGCACGAACCCGAGCCTGCCGTCCTTGGCGAGCAGATGCTCGCTCGACAGATCACGAAGCGTGGAGAGCGAGTCGGGCATGCCGGGCCATGGCGATACGTAGTCGCCCGACTGCCCCGGCTGCGCCACCGCCTCAAGCCCGGCCACGAGGCTCTCTGTATAGCGCTCGAGGGCGGCCGTGGGATCCTCGCGGTCCTGCTTCACGCCCGGCGGCCCGCCGGCCACCATCTGGCCGGCCAGTCCGCCCACCATCGACGTCACCCGCAGTTGCGCCCACCCTCCGTCGAGGATCGGCTGGCTGCGCTCGATAAACCGGTCGATCTCCGCGAGGTCGGACGGCGCGAGATAGTGCAACCCCTTGGCGCGGATCTTCGAGAGGTCGACTTCGTGGAGCACCGAGCGAAACAGCGTGCCGTCGCGGGCCACCTCGGCCGACACCTCCTCGAGCACCTTGATGACCTCGGTGCGCGTCGGGCCCTCGACGACGACCACTGCGTCGTCGTCTTCGCCGAACTCGGCGATGTAGTCGATCCACAGCTTGTTGTAATCGCTGTCGGGATCGAGCAGATCCGTGCGGCTCACTTTGTAGCCGAGCGACCGCGCCGTGTAGGCCCCGGCGGCGAGAGCCGAAACGACCGCCACAAGCACGATGAGCGAGCTCGCCTTCAGGCACAGGTGCGTCCAGGCGACGAGCACCCGAGCGAGCAAACTCGGAGGCGCGTGCCCCGGCAGCGACTCGCCCGAAGCAGGCGTGTCGCTGGCGATCGGCAGCTGTTCGATCTCGTCGCGAGCCCGCATCGGCCACATCCTCTTCGAGCGCCTGGGGGGAGGGGCGATCGTAGGGAAACCACACAACCGGGCCAACGCCCGGTTTCGTGGTCCGAGGCAAGCGGCGCAGCCTGGGCAACCCGCTCGTTCTCGACGGCCCGGCGATACCCGGAAATGACTGGCCTGAATGGGCCTCGCAGACCGAAAAATCCCTCGCACCGTCATGCCCTGCCAGGGCACGCCGGTGGTTCGGGGGGAACGTCATGCCGTTGCACCATGCATCATGGATCGGGGTCTGGGTCGTCTTTCTGGCGGCGAGCGCCGCTACGACGCGGGCAGACGAGCGAACGCCCGCAGCGCAGCTCATCGCGGCCTGGAACGACGGTGGCTCGTCGAGCCGCGAGGCCAGGCAACGGGCCACCGAGGCGCTCCCGCTCGACCAAATGGCCGCGCCCGCGCGGCAAACGGTCGAACGGGCGCTGCGCCAGACCACGCTCTATCGCCGCCTCCCCGTGCAAACGATCACCTGCGACACGGCGATCCTCGACTTCGCGCTTCTGCATCCCGATGCCATCGTCGACATCTGGCGGGTGCTCGGTATCAGCCGACTCTCGCTCGATCCCGCCGGTCCGCAGCAATGGCGGCTTTCTGACGGCTACGGCACCGTCGGCTCGCTGCGGCTGGTCCATCACGAGCGGCAGCGCCGCGGCGGCCTGCTCGTGTATCATGGCCGCGGCGGCTATTCGGGATCGCTCACGCCCAAGCCGCTCAGTGGCAGCTGCCTGATCATCGCCCGGCATCATCCCGAGCCGCCCGGGGCAGACGGCCGCAATCGGCAGACGGTCCAGATCGACGCGTTCCTCGACGTCGACGGCATGGGGCTGGAGCTCGTCACGCGCACCCTGCAACCGCTCATCGTCCGTTCGGCCGCCATGAATCTCGCCGAGGTCTGCATCTTCATGGAGACACTCTCCACGGCGGCCGAGCGCAACCCGAACGGCGTCGTGCGGCTCACTGATCGGCTCTCCCGCACCGACCCCGAGCACCGGGCCACGTTCGCCGGCATCGCCCGCGCCGCCGGCCGCAACGCGGGCCGCCCGGGCGACCCCGAAGCGGTGCAGACGGAACTCGCCGCCCGCTGGCTCTCGACCGACGAGCTCGACACGCTGCGGTAGCGCTGCTTGGTGCGCCAGCTTCGGGCAAGGGTGCGACTTATCTCGACGCGCCCAATCCGGCGTCGGAGCCGGCGGTACGCTGCTCCATCACCGAGGGCGATCGCTAGTCCCGTCTCAACTGTGATGGTGCGCTCGGTGTAAGCCGCGTATCTGCCCGTCGGCTCTTCCGCATCGCACCGACCGTCTCCGCCGCCTCCCCGTTTCCAGTTGAGGAGGCTCGGGGTTACCCCTACCGTTGAGCCGGCGTATGTGGGCCACTTCACGGGAAACATGGCATCCTGCCATTTTCCCTTGGCCGACCTCCGTCGGCCGGTGTTCATCCGGGCCTCCAGCCCTGAGGCCGAAGGCGTGGGAGCCGGGCTTTGCCCGGCGACCGTAAAGCCGGAGATGACGCCGGGACGGCGGCGACGGCGCGACAGCCAGCCCGCAGTGAGCGTCCGGCGAGACGGTACGGGGTAATCCCGAGCCGGCGCCTTTCAGCGCGTGAGGTCGCCGTTGGTCTGCGGCGCTGCGGCGAGCCGCGGGCGGGCTTCGGAGGCGACGACATACGGCCGCTTGTATTCGGGCATGTAGCCCTGCGCCCCGCGGACGGACACCTGCTGGCCCACGAGCGGCGCGAGATTGACGCCGGCCTGCGGCGTGACGAACACGAGCACGGTGTTGTGGTCGTCGACGATGGCCCAGCGCGGCGCATCGGGCCGGCGCGAGACGACCGTCGCCAGCCGCCCGGTGGTCTCGAGCGTCGAGGGGGGCGTCCACGTGGGCTGACCGTCGGCGGGGCCGCCGCCGGGGAGCACGCCCGGCCGCACCGGCCGCGAGCCGAGCGCCGAGAGGCTCGACCACATGCTGCCCAGCCGCAGCGGTGATGCGTCGGCCGGGGCAGTGGAGGCGAGGGCTTGGTATTTGCCATGAATCGCCTCGAACCGCGTCAGCCGGGCGTCGATCGCCTCGGCCCGCAGACGGTCGGCCTGCGACGTGGTCTTGGCGGCGGCCACCCGCAGCCGCTCACGGATCGGGGCCAGGTTCATCTGGTCGGGCGGGCCGGTCACGGCGAGCGAGAGCGCCAGATCAATGTCGGCAAGCTCGTCGGTAGCGGCAGCCCCGCCGCCGCTTGTGACCGCGACCGCCGCGGGCTGGGCGGTCGCCTCGAGCACGCCGCTGCCCATCGGGAGCCAGCCGCCGAAGAGCCGTTGCGAGAGCGGCACCGGCGCGAGTGTCGGCGGCGGCGCCTGCTGCGGTGTCGGCGGGGCGGCCGCGTCGCGCACCTCCTCCACTGCCGCGGCCACGGCGGCACCGGCATCTTTGAGGGCTGCAAGCGCGGCCCCGGTGTCGGCATCAGCCGGCAGCGAACGCGGCACGAAGGCGGCGAGCGCGGGCGGCAGGGTGAGATCGGCGAGGTTCGCCCACCGAAACTCGCCCGCCGGTGGCTCGATGCGCATCCAGAGGCCCGCATGGCGGCCCGACGGAATTCGCACCTCTTCCACGATTCGCACCCGTTCGCCGGCCTCGAGCTGCACCTGGGCGACGTGGCGGAGATCGTTGAGTTGTGATCCGATCCGCGCCACAGCGCCGTCGACGACGACCACGCCGACTCGGCTCACAGGGGCGGTCTGCGTTGATGACTCGCTGCCATCGAGCGCTCCTTCGTCGTCGACGTCGGCGGCACGAATCCAACTGTAACTGCCCGCGACCGGCCGCACGGCGGCGTACCCCGAGGCGTCGAACGCCCAGACCTCGACCTCGGCACCCTGTGCGAGCCGTTCCGTAGGGTAGAAGTCGGCGCCCGGTCCGGCGCGGAGATAGGTGTGGTCTCGTGCCACGCGCACCGTCGTCGGCAGGAGTCGATCCGCAGCGGTGCCGGCAGTCATCGGCCCATCGTCGGCACGCGCTCCCCCGAAGCATGCCGCCACGATCGTGACGACGATCGCACCCACGCGGTGCGGCGGTGGCATCGATGTCATGGGGCGAATCCATCCATGGAGACACGCCGCGCAAAGGCGCGTAGACGAGGCTTGGGCAACCTCGTCTACGCGCTGCGGACGGCCTGCCGGTAGCGGGCCGCACCTGCCTTGTAGACCAGGTCCGCAGGCCGCTCAAGCCGCGAATTTCGGCCGCTCCAGGCCGCTCGCCGGGGAACCTGCCGGGTTCGCCCAGCGTTCCCAGCTTCGGCGTCTTCCACGCCGATGGCGGCGGCGTGGCACCCTGCGCCCGTCTGACAGCGGCAAACATGCCATGCAGGCGCTGCTGGCGCTCGGCCGTCTCACCACCGGTCGACGGGCCGCTCGAGGATCTCGCGGAGCAGGATCGCCTGCCGGATGGTCGCCGGATCGCGGGCGGCCTCGACAAGCTCGCGGGCGGACACTCGCCCACGTGTCGCCCGCCTTGATGCTTCGGTCTGGGCCGCCTCCACGCCAGGCTGCTCGAGACCCGAGTGCAGATGCCCCAACTGCTCCTTGAAGGCGTCCTTCACGTGTCGCGCCACGTCCGAGGTCTGCACGTCGAGCGTGCCCACGTGCCGTTCGCCGCCCGGTTGCGGGCGTTCTCCCGCCAGCCGCGTCGATGACGGCGCGAGCCGCGGCGGCTGAACCGTCGGAGCAGGCCGGGGCGGGAGCGCGGGCTTCGCGGTGCGCGGTTGCGACGGTGACTCTGGCCGTGACGCAGGCTGCCGCGTGGGTGGCTGCACGGGATCGGCGGCCGGTGCTCCTCCCGTCACCTGGCGCAAGAAGTCGGCGATCTGCTTGTCGAGTTCGGCCCGTGGATCGGCCTCGGGCCGCACGGGCGGCCGGGGCATGGCGGCCTCGTCGCGCGGAAGGTCGGGAACCCGCACCACCGGCGGCCGGGCCGGGCCGCCCGCCACGCGGCGGAACAGGGCGAACACCTGCGACAGGATCCAGAACCCGACGAACAGGATCGGCAGGATCGCTTCCAGCCAGTCGATGCCGGCGGCGAACACGACGGGCATTTGCAGGGACGCGAGCGAAACGATCATGGCACGACAGGAGCCGGCGTCCCGCCCCCCGCGATCGTGCGCCGCATGTCGGTGTCGGCCTGGAGATTGCGGAGCTTGTAGTAATCGACGATGCCGAGGCTGCCGGTGGCCAGTGAGTCGGCGATCGCCTTGGGCACCTCCGCCTCCGATTCGACGAGCGCCGCGCGGCTCTCCTCGATGCCGGCGATCATCTCCTGCTCCTTGGCCACCGCCATCGCCCGCCGTCCCTCGGCGTTGGCCCGGGCCACGCGGGTGTCGGCCTCGGCCTGATCGGCCTGGAGACGGGCGCCGATGTTGGCTCCGACATCGATGTCGGCGATGTCGATCGACACGATCTCGAACGCCGTGTTGGCGTCGAGGCGACGGGCGAGCACCGTCTTCGAGATCACATCGGGATTCTCGAGCACGTCGGTGTGCCGCTCGGCCGAGCCGATCGCCGACACGATGCCTTCGCCCACCCGAGCCACGATCGTTTCTTCGGTGGCGCCGCCGATCAGCTGGTTGAGGTTGGTGCGCACCGTCACACGGGCCCGCACCTTGAGCTGGATCCCGTTCTTCGCGACGGCGTCGAGCGACTCGCGGCCGCTGTTCTTGCCGGGGCAGTCGATCACCTTCGGATAGACGCTCGTCTGCACCGCCTCCCGCACGTTGCGGCCGGCCAGGTCGATCGCGGTGGCGAGTTTCCAGTCGAGTTCCTTGATCTTCGCCTTGTTGGCCGCGATCAGCGCCTGCACGACGAGCGGCACGCGTCCGCCGGCGAGATAGTGGGCCTCGAGGGCCTGGCGGGTGAGCCCGGAAGAATCTCCGAGCCCGGCCTGCACCGCCATGATCTTGCTCCGCACGATCACGGTGGGGTTCACCTTCTTGAAGCTCATCGCCACGAGATCGAAGAGGCCGATCCCCGCGCTCGACGCATACGACTGCAGCCAGAGCCGCAGGTAGCGGGCGAGGAGTCCGAACACGACGACCATGGCGAGAATGCCGAGGCCGAGGACAATCAACGTGGGCATGCGTCTGCTCCGTTCACCGGGAATCTGCTCTTCGAACCCTCAAGACTTGTTCCGGGGCGGGGGCGAGTCAAGTTTGCGGGGGGTCGAGCCCGTCGAAATCGAACGTCTCGAGCATGGGCGAGAGCCGGTCGGCTGCGGCGGAGGCCCTCGGTTCCGACGACTGTGATTCCGATTGCACCGGTCGTACGACCTCGCCGGCCGGCTCCCGGAGGCGAGCCGGGGCCACCACCAGATGCCGCCCCTGCACGCTCACGGCCTGCACCGGCGCCCCGCACTCGATCGGCCCGCCGTCACTCTGGGCCTCGACCCGCAGGCCGTCGATCTCGACCATGCCCCAGGGAAGCATTTCGCTCAGGGCGCGTCCGCTGCGGCCGAGAAGTTTCTCGAGTTCAAGACGCCGCGCCGCCGCGGGCGCGACATCGGCAGGGTCGGGAGGCGGCGGCAACACGCGCCGGCCGAGGGGCGTCTCGGGAAACCAGCGGAATGCGAGGGCCAAGACCGTCGGCACGACGACCGTCGCGACCGCGAGCACCACGAACCCGGCCGTCGCGCCCAGCTCCAAGAACGCGGTGGCGATCGCCGCCACGATCGCAGTCAGGCTGAGGAAGCCCAGGATGCCGCCCGAGGGCAGAAACACCTCGAGCACCATCACGGCCAGTCCGACGATGAGCAGGAGAAGCACCCATACCACGGCCGTCATCGCGCACCTGCCCCGTCGTCCGCGGGCCGCACCACGATCCGTCGACCACGCACGTCGACCACCCGCACCGCCTCGCCAGGCTCCACGAGCTGGCCGTCGGTGGTCACGTCGACCAGCCTGCCGTCGATCCGCGCCTTGCCGGCCGGCACGAGCCGCGTGGTCGCGACGCCCGCTGCGCCCACGAGATCCGCGAGTGGGTCGTCGAGGGTCTCCTCGGCGGCCGGCGGCTCGAGCAGCACATGCCGGAGCCCCGGCGCCCGCGGCAGCCACCGCCGCACGAGCGTGGCGATCAGGGCCACGCCCACCGCGGCGCCGAGGATTCCGAGCAGCGACCATTGCAACTGGCGGATCTGATAGTCGTTCGTCGGCAGCACGAACGACTGGCTCGCGAGCACGAGCGCTGCGATCACGAGCAGCCCGCCGCCCAGGCCCAACACGCCGAAGCCAGGCAGGACGAAGATCTCCGCGGCGAGGCAGAAGATGCCGGCGAGAAACAACATCACCTCGAGCCAGCCGCTCGTGCCGTGCAGGTATTGGCTCCAGAAGTAGACGATAAACGCCACCATCGCCACGAAGCCGCCGAGGCCGATGCCGGGCGTGTGCATCTCGATGTACAGCCCGGCACCACCGATGAGGAGCAACAGCCACGCCATGCCCGGGCTTGCCAGCGCGTCGAGCAGCCGGTCGGCCCAGCCCGGCTCCTGCGTCGCGATGTCGGCCGGGAGGCCGTAGGTGGCCACGACCGCCGGAAACCCGTCGACCACGTGGGTCGCGAGGCCCAGTGCCTCGGCCGACCGGCCGGAGAGTTCGATCGGCCCGACGCCCACGTCGTCTCCGAGCTTCCATGCATCGCGGTCGTCGCGAGCCAGGAGTTCGTCGTCGCTGAAATACTCGGTCCTCCCGCTCGCCGGCTGCACCGCCCGATGCACCACAACCCCGGGTGCCACGAGCGCCACAGGAAGCGACCACGACCGCCCGCGCCGCTTGGCCACTCCTTCGCGCCACGCGACAGCCAGCGCCTCCGAGCGGCGTGGATCGACCGTGGCGGCTCCCTCGCCGCCGAGCACGGCCGTCGGCGCGATCACGAGCTCGTCGCAGGCCAAGGCCACGAGCGCCGCATCGGCCCGTGCCTCCCGCGGCACGTAGGCCACGGTGCGCACCCGGGCCGGATCGAGCCCGGCGAGGAAGGTCGCAAGTACGAGGCTCTGTTCGGGGTCGCCGCCGGGGCCGTCGATCCTCAGGCACACGAAGTTCGCGCCACCCGTCACCGCCTCGTCGATGCCGCGTTTGGCGCGGGCGACCGCATCGGCCGTGATCGGCCCGGAGAGGCCGACCAGCACGGCGTTCCAGCCACCATCCCCGGCCGCGAGAACAGACAGCGACTTTTCATCGACCCCGAGACCGCGGGCGAGCTCGGCGGGAGTGCCGGCCAGGAGACGCACGAGCCCGAGCTCGCGGGCCCGCCGTCCGGCGAGCACGAGCGGCACGGGCCCGACCTCGTCCACCGAGAGCACCGCTGCCTCGCGCTTCACGGCGTCGAGATCCCGCGCCTCGACGAACCGCTCGCCGTCGTCGGTCGCCACGCGGGCCACCTTCGCGGCCGGATCGAGCAGTGCCAGGGCGAGTGCCGCCGGCACGGTCTTCCGCCGGGATGCCACCTGGGCGTAGGCCGCGCGCATCGCGTCGTCGACAGCCGGCTCCTCCGCGTTCGCAGGCCCGAGCACGGCATCGGCCGGCATCACGATCTCCTCGCATGCCAGGGCGGCGAGCACCGCATGGCCGCGAATTCCCTCCGGGAGGAATGCCACCGTCTTCACGCCGTCGAGCCGACCGTCGCCGAGAAATCTCGCCAGTTCGAAGGCCCGTCCAAAATCAGTGGGGAGGGCGCCGTCGTCGTCGGTCGGACGAAATTCGAGCACGAGCACGCCGCGCTTTGATCCCTGACTCCGCAGGCCGTCGAGCTGCCGCAGAATCGCCGCCTTGACCTGTGTGTCGCGGGTGCCGGTGATCGGCAGCCTGACCACGACCGTGGCCGCGGGCACGGGCCTGTCGGCTTCGGCGCGGGCAGCCCGCACGCCCGGCACGGTCGCGCACGCCGCCATGACGAACGCGCACAAGAGCCCGAAAAAAAGCCGGTGGCGGGGCATGTTGGGCATTCTAAAACCACGCCGCGGCGAGTCAAAAAACCAATCGCTGTTATACTCCGCCCACCATGAACAGTTGTGCGTCCACGGCCGACCCAACCGCCCGCCTCGTCGCCCTTGTCGCCCGCAAGGCGCTCAAACGCGGCACATTCACGCTGGCTTCGGGCCGGCAGGCGAGTTTTTACCTCGATGCCAAGCAGGTGGTTCTCGACGCCGAAGGGGCGATGCTCGTGGGACAGGCGCTGCTCGCCCGGCTGGCCGCACAGCCCCAGTTCCCCGACGCGGTGGGTGGCATGTCGATCGGTGCCGATCCGATCACCGGTGCCGTCGTGACCATGGCGGGCGTCGCGGGCCGGCCGCTCAAGGGGTTCATGATCCGCAAGGAACCGAAAGATCACGGCACGAAACGCTATGTCGAAGGTCCGGTGGAGCCGGGCCAGCGGGTCGTGATCGTCGAAGACGTCACGACCACCGGCGGCTCGTCGCTGCTCGCGATCGATCGGGCCCAGGAGTTCGGCCTCGTCGTCGACCGGGTGATCACGGTGATCGACAGGCTCGCCGGTGCCGAGGCGGCCTTCGCGGCCCGGGGAATTTGCCTCGAGTCGCTCCTCACGATCCGTGATCTCGGCATCGAACCGGACGCGGCCTGATCCACCCGCTTGCCCCGGGCAACACGCGGGCCGTAGGCTGGGATCAACGACTCGCGCCACCCGCCGTCGAGAGATGTGCGATGCTCCCGGGCCTCCTCCGCCTGCCGTCCGCCACCGTCGCGACCTGCGTCTGCCTCGCGCTCCTCGCGGTGCCGGCCGGCGCCGACACCGGCGTGCCAGACCGGCTCCCCGGGCTCATCGCCGGCCTCGGCGACGACGACTATCACCGGCGCGAGGCCGCGGCGGCCGAGCTCAAGGCACTTGGGCCGACGGCGATCGACGCGCTCCTCGCGGCCGCGGAGACGAGTGGCGACCTCGAGGTCGCGCTACGGGCCCGGTGGCTCGTGGAGACGATTCCCTTCGAGATGCCGCACGACCCCCCGGAGGTCGTGAAGCTCCTGTCACGATTCAAGCGGCGCGGATTCGACGACCGCGTGCAGGCGATGCATCGGCTCTTGCGGGTCGACGACGACGCCGGCATCGAGCCGCTGGCCCGCGTGACGCGGCTCGATCCGTCGACGGCAGGCTCGCGGGTGGCGGCCGCGCTTCTGGCTCGGGAGTGGTGGCCCGACGATCCAGCCTGGCCCGTGATGCGTGGCCGGATCGAAGCGGGGCTGGGCCCGAGCACCCGGCCGGCGGCGAGGTTTGTGGCGGCGCTCGTCGCCTTCACCGATCCCGACGCAAGCGCCGCCCACGACGCCGCGCTCGAGGCGGCCGCGGTCGCCCTCGGCGACCTACAGCGGCCGGCAGCCGACGAGACTCCGCCCGGCCTCGACCACGACGACAGCGACGAGCGCGTGGTGGTCGGACGAACCCTGCAGATCTTCGAGCGCTGCCACGTGCAGATGTTGCTCGCCGCGGGCCGGCGCGAGGCGGCGCTCAGCCTTGCCAAGGCGCTCCTGGAACGTGCGGCGGCCCTCAACGATCCCGACCGGCAGGTGGCCGCATGCGTCGACACACTCACCTGGGCCGTGCAGCTCGGGCTGCCGGAGGCGGTCGAAGCGGTGCTCGCCGTGCCCGATCTCGCCGGCCGCAGCCCCCTCGTGGCCCACGCGATCGCCTCCGCGGAGGCGGCCCGGGGGCGTGGGACCGCGGCACACGCACGGTTCGAGGCCGCGTTCGACGCCCTCGCACACGACGGCTTCCTGGAACGGCTGCAGGCGGCCGTGATGCTCGCCAAGTGGGGCCGGGTCGAATGGGCCACACGGTCGTTCGAAGCCATTCTCGACGACACCGATCTCGCCATTGCGGAGCGGGGGCTGACGGCGACGATGCTCGGTGAGCTCCTCCACGATGTCGAGCGCGACGACGAGGCGGCACGGTGCGTGCACCGGTTCTTCGGCGACGACACGCCGGGAGCCGGCGATCAGCTCGGCCGCGATCCCCGCTCGAACCGCTCACGCATGCACTTTTTCGAGAGTTGTGATCGCGCCCGGCGCGGCGACATGGCCGGATGCCGTGCAGCCGTGGAGCAGGCGCTCGCCGTCTACCCGAAGGACGTGGACGCGCTGATCGCGCTCTACGCCATGCCCGACAACACGGAGGAGCAGCGGGCCGATGCGGTCAGGCGGGTCAAGGCGGCACTCGCGCGACTCGAGGAAGACATCCAGGCCGTGCCCGACGACACGATGGCCTACAACGAGTATGCCTGGCTCGTCGCCAACACCGAGGGCGACGTCGGCAAGGCGACCCGCTACTCGAAGCTGTCGCTCGTCAAGTCGTTCGACAATGCGAGCTACCTCGACACGCTCGCCCACTGCCATGCCGCTGCCGGCCGACCCGCCGCGGCGATCCGCGCCCAGCGGCTCGCAAAGCGTGCGGAACCCTTCAACCGCACGATCCAGCGCAATCTCGAGCGGTTCGAGAAGCGCGTCGAGTAGGACGGGCTCGCCTGGTGGAAGACAGGCTCATGCACACCATCCACCTGCCCGACACGACCCTGGCGGTCCACACGTGCGGCAGCGGCCTGCCAGTGCTGCTCTTGCATGCGTTTCCCTTCGACCACGCCATGTGGGCCGGGCAGGATCCGCTCGCCGACGACGTGCGGCTGATCGTGCCTGATCAGCGTGGCTTCGGCCGCAGCGCCGGCCCGCCGCCCGCAAGCATCGCCCAGCTCGCCGACGACGCCGTCGCCCTGCTCGACGCGCTCCATGTGGCCGAGCCGGCGGTGATCTGTGGCCTCTCGATGGGTGGCTACGTGGCCGAGCACGTGGCCGCGCGGCATCCGCACCGGGTGCGGGCGCTGATCCTCGTCGATACGAAGCTGGAAGCCGACACGCCCGAAGCACGAGCCGCGAGGGAAAAGCTCGCCGCGACGGTCGCCCGGGTCGGCCAGGAGGCGGTGGCCGAGGCGATGATCCCGAACCTCTTGGCCAGGTCCGACGCGGGCCGGGCGCGATCGGGCCGGGCCGCCGGCGAGGAACTCCTGCGGCGCACGATCCATGCCACGCCGGTCGCGACGATCACCGCGGCGCTCGCGGCACTCGCCGCTCGGCCCGACATGGTCGAGCCGATGCGGGCAGTGACGGTGCCCGTGCTGCTCGTCGTGGGCGCGGAAGACACGATCACGCCGCCCGACTGCATGGAGCGGGCCGAGCGGGTGTTCCCGCGGCCGCGGCTCTTGATCATGCCCCACTGCGGGCACATGGCGCCGCTCGAAGATCCCGACACGTTCAACGCGGCGGTGCGGGAGTTTCTTCGCGAGGTGGCGGGCCACGGCGCGGGCCCTCAGGCGGACGAGCATCCTCGGAACCACGTCCATTGAATCGCGGCCCACCGGGGGGCAGTCCCGGCAGCGCACCCGGCGGAGGAACGCCACGGAAGCCGCCGTCACGGTTTGGCCCGCGGCCAGAGCCGGGCCGTACGAGGGCGTAGTGATCGAGCCACTCGAGCCGCTCGGCGGTGTCGAGTTCGATCACGTCCTTGCGCTCGGCGGGGTCGCGGGTGGCGAGCCACTGATGCCACAGCCGCGCCGCCTCGAGCAATTCGTCGCGGTCGGGGCCCGTGCCGTCGTGGCCACCGAACACGCGGGCCAGACGCACGAGATCGCGGCGGCCGACGGACGACAGCCGCTGGAATTCGACGGCGGCATCGGCGAGTTGCCGGCGCTGTTCGGCGGGCCGATCTGACAGTTCCGCTCGCCGCTCCGCGGTCGATCCGGTAGCGGGGCCGAACGAGGCCGACGCAAACGTCGCCACCGCCGCATCGATCGCCTCGAAGGCCGGCGCGACGGCTTCGACGCCTCGGCCAAACGCGAGTCGGCGCGGTGGCGGATAGTTCCGCCGGGCCACCGCAGTGAGAAACTCCACGCTCCCCGCTTCCTTCAAGACATCGTAGTGTTCGAGCACCGGCAGATACTCGAACACGGCCTTCTCCGGATCGGTGACGGTGGCCCGGCCGGCGAGTGTTCCCACGGCGAAGGCGCTCACCACGACGGCCAGCAGCCCGAGCCAACCCCGCCACCATGACCGCCGTCGCTGCCGCGGCCGGGCAGCCGCCGCGACCATCTCGAGCGTGGTCGACGTCATGCTCGGCGGCGCCGCCGACCGCGGCAGGCTGTCGAGCAGGTCCCACGTGGGCCCGAGTGCCGCGGCAGGCGTGTCAGCCTGCGGTTCGTGCACGGGATCACTCATCGTGCGCCTTCCCGCTCGTAGGGCTCGAGCTTGGCGCGCAGTTGATCGCGGGCCCGAAACAACAGCGACTTTACCGCCGGCACGGTGAGCCCCATCGCGGCGGCGATCTCGTCGTAGGAACACTGCTCGAACTTCGCGAGCAAGACGGCCATCCGCTGGTTGTCGGACAGCGAGGCGATCGCCTCCTGCACGACGTCGCAGAGTTCACTGCGGTCGGCCTGCCGGGCGGGCCTGAGGCCGCTCGCCGCCACGGCGAGGTGTTCGAGGCCGAGGGCGCTCGTCGAGGCCGACACGTTCTGCGGCACCCCCCGCTCCTTGCGGCGGTAGGCCCGCTGCCTCAGGTCGCTCGACACGTTGTTGGCGATCGTGTGGATCCACGTCGTGAATTTCGCCGTCGGCCGATAGGTGGCCCGCGCCCGATAGACGCGCAAGAACACCTCCTGGGCCAGATCCTCGGCGATCGAGTGGTCACCGGTGTGATGACGAAACAACGTAACGAGCCGGTCCTGCCAGAGCGCCACGAGCTCCTCGAACGCAAGCGCGTCGCCGTCGCGCACCCGCAGCATGAGCGCGGTGGAAGGGTCGGCCAACGTACCGCTCGCCGTTGTCGCCGAGGAACTCGCTTGCATCAGTCACCGGCTCGGGGGCGGCAGTGGAATTATGTCCGCCGTTCCAACGGCGGATTGGCTCGTCGCGTGGGCCGCGGCGGCCCAAGGCTCCTCGAGCGTTCGCCGACCCCCTCGCCTCCCCTGTTGTTGTTTACCGCTGCCGCTCCGCGGCAGCCACGCGAGCCCGGAGGTGCGAGCGCCGCCCGACGACAGGTCCGGCAAGGCCGGGATGGCCGACGAACTTCAAGGCTGCACGGGCCAAGGATGGCCGTGCAGCCGTGAAATGGAGCGGAGGAGGATCGAACTCCCAACCTCGGCATTGCGAACGCCGCGCTCTCCCAGTTGAGCTACCGCCCCGAACGCCGGCCGCGGTTTTCCGCGGCCTGATCGAGGAATTTGATCGTACGGCACGGTCCCCGCAGTGTAAAGCGCTCTCTACAATGGGCGTATGCACGTTCCGCCGATCGTCGTTCGAGGTGCCCGCGAGCACAACCTGCGGGACGTCACGGTGGCCCTGCCGCGGGGTCGGCTCGTGTGCCTGTCGGGCGTGAGCGGGTCGGGCAAGTCGAGCCTCGCCTTCGACACTCTCTATGCCGAGGGGCAGCGGCGTTACGTCGAGAGCCTCTCCACGTTCGCCCGACAGTTCCTCGGGCAGTTGCCCCGGCCCGACGTCGACAGCGTCACGGGCCTCTCGCCCTCGATCTCGATCGCTCAGAAGTCGGCTGGCACGAACCCGCGATCGACCGTGGCCACGATGACGGAGATCCACGACTTCCTGCGCGTGCTCTACGCGCGGGTCGGCACGGCCCACTGCCCCGAGTGCGATGCCGTGCTCGAGGCGCAGCCGCGCGACCAAATCGTGGAGCGGATCATCGCCCAGCGGGCCGACGAGCAGGTGCTCGTGCTCGCGCCGCTGGTGCGCGACCAGAAGGGGGAGCACCGCGATCTGTTCACCGATCTCGTGCGACAGGGCTTCACGCGGGCCCGGGTGGACGGCCGGATCGTGCGGGTCGAGGATCCGCCGCCGCTCGAAAAGCAGTTCAAGCATTCGATCGACGTCGTGATCGACCGGATCGTGGCCAACGCCGCCGGCCGCAGCCGGCTGGCCGAGGCGGTGGACCTCGCACTCCGCACCGGCGGCGGCCAAGTGATCGTGGCCGCCGATCCGCCGCAGGAGCGAGCAACCGCCGACGCGCCTGCCCCCTCACCCCGGCCCTCTCCCACGGGGAGAGGAGGAGAAAGCTCCGATCTCGTGCTCTCGAGCCGCTATGCATGCGTCGCCTGTGGCGTGAGCTACTCGACGCCCGAGCCGCAGCTCTTTAGTTTCAACAGTCCCACGGGTGCCTGCCCGGTGTGCGACGGCCTCGGCGACATCTACGGCATCGATCCCGAAAAGCTCGTCACCGATCCCACGAAGTCGCTCAAGAAGGGCTGCATGGGCGTGCTCGGCACGTTCCGCGACATGCCCCGCTGGATGCGGCGGCTGTTCACAGGCGTGGCCGCGCACGCCGAAGCGAAGAAGAAGCTCGCCCCCGGCACCCTCCTCGAGACCCCCTGGGAGAAGCTCACCCCTGCCCAGAAGAAGATCTGGCTCTCGGGCACGGGCGTCGAGGAGATCAAGCTCGCCTGGAAGCGCGGCCGGGCGGAGCGGGGCGCGAAAACGAAGTTCGAGGGCATCCTGGCACTCCTGGCCGCCAAGTGGCGGAACGCCAAGAGCGGCATCATCCGGCGGATGCTCGAGAAGCTGATGCGGGTGACCCCCTGCCACGCCTGCCAGGGGGCGCGGCTCTCGCCGCAGGCCCGGGCCGTGCGGGTCACATCGCGCTCGGTGCTAGGGCTGGAGGCCCGGGTTGCCGCCAGCGACCGGAGGTCGCCAAGCCGGGGTGGCCAGGATGGCCGCGCCCGGCGTGAAGCGGAACTCTCGCTCGACGCACTGTGTGCCCTGCCGATCGCCGACGCCCGGCAGTTTCTCTCCGACCTCGTCCTCGACGGCACGCAGACCTTGATCGCCACGGAACTCCTCAAGGAGATCCGCTCGCGGCTCGAGTTTCTCGACCAGGTGGGCCTCGGCTATCTCGCGCTCGACCGCAAAGCCCCTACGCTTTCCGGCGGCGAGAGCCAGCGGATTCGCCTCGCGGCCCAAATCGGCTCGGGGCTCTCGGGCGTGCTTTACGTCCTCGACGAGCCCTCGATCGGGCTGCATCCCAGAGACAACGTCAAGCTCTTGGGCGCCCTCGAGGCGCTCCGCGACAAGGGCAACACGGTGGTCGTCGTGGAGCACGATGAAGACACGATCCGCGCGGCCGACTGGGTGGTGGACTTCGGGCCAGGCCCGGGCAAGCGGGGGGGCGAAGTCGTGGCGGCGGGCACGCCGGCGGACGTGGCGGCGAGCGACCGCAGCCTGACGGGCGGGTTTCTCGCCGGACGCGAAGCGATCGAGGTGCCCGAGAAGCGCCGCAAGCCCACGGGCCAGACGCTGAAACTCTCCGGCGTTCGTCACAACAACTTGAAGGGGATCGACGTCGAGATCCCGCTCGGGCTCCTCGTGTGCGTGACCGGAGTGTCGGGCAGCGGCAAGAGCTCGCTCGTGGGCGACGTGCTCGAGCCCGAGCTGCGGCGGCTGCTCGGGAGCGAGGCCGCAGTGCCGGGCGAGTTCGACGCGATCACGGGCGCCGACCAGCTCGACAAGGTGATCGTGATCGACCAGTCGCCGATCGGCCGCACGCCGCGGTCGAATCCGGCGACCTACGTGAAGGTCTGGGACGACATCCGCGCGCTGTTCACGATGCTGCCCGACGCGAAAAAGCGCGGCTGGAAGGCGGGGCGGTTCAGCTTCAACGTGTCGGGCGGCCGCTGCGAGGCCTGCGAAGGCAACGGCTCGACGCGGCTCGACATGGATTTTCTCGCCGACGTGTGGGTGACCTGCGACGTGTGCGACGGGGCCCGGTTTGCAAAAGACACGCTCGAGGTTCGCTGGAAGGGGAAGAACGTCGCGGAGCTTTTGAACATGGAGATCGGCGACGCTCTCGAGCTGTTTGCCGACGCCCCCGACATCGCGCGCAAGCTGCAGACGCTGCACGACGTGGGCCTCGACTACCTCCACCTCGGCCAGCCGTCCCCGACGCTCTCGGGCGGCGAGGCCCAGCGCGTGAAGCTTTCGCGCGAACTGGCCAAGCGCTCGACCGGCAAGACGCTCTATATTCTCGACGAGCCGACGACGGGGCTGCACATGGCCGACGTGCGGCAGCTGCTCGCAGTGCTCGACCGGCTCGTTGAGGCGGGCAACACGGTGCTCGTGGTTGAGCACAACCTCGACGTCGTAAAGCGGGCCGACTGGGTGATCGACCTCGGGCCGGAGGGAGGCTCGGGCGGCGGCCGGATCGTGGCTGCAGGCACGCCGGAGCAGGTGGCGAAGGTGAAGGGCTCGTGCACCGGCCGGGCGCTCGTGCCGATCCTGGCGGCTGCCAAGAAGCCGGCTGCGAAGACCGCCGTGCGCCGCAAGAAGCCCGTCGACCCCGCCGCGCTCCTGGCCCAGGTGGAAAAGACATCTCGCGACCCCGGCCCGCCGTCGATCATGGTCCGCGGCGCGGCCCAGCACAACCTCAAGCAGGTGGATGCCGACATCCCGCGCGGCGCTATGACGGTCTGCTGCGGGCCGAGTGGCAGCGGCAAGACGTCGCTCGCGTTCGACACGCTCTACGCCGAGGGGCAAAGGCGCTACGTCGAGAGCCTCTCCCCCTATGCCCGTCAGTTCGTGGGGCAGGTGCCGAAGCCGGTGTTCGAGCGGATCGAGGGGCTGTCGCCCGCTGTGGCGATTGAGCAGCGGTCGAGCGGCAGCACGCCTCGCTCGACGGTCGGCACGCTCACGGAGATGTATGACTACTTCCGCGTGCTCGCTGCGCGGCTCGGCGCCATGCACTGCCCTGACTGCGGCCTCGAGGTGGGAGCGCAGAGCGTCGATGAAACCGTCGGGCGGCTGCTCGACGCTCCCGCCGGCACGCGCATGCTCTTGCTCGCGCCGGCCGAGCTCAGGGTCGGGCAGACTCCGGAGAGCTTTTTTGCAAGCCTGCGGGCGGCCGGCTACGTGCGCGTGCGGATCGACGGGCAGACGATCCATCTCGACGAGAAGCCATCGCTCGACCGCAAGCGCAGAAGCCGGATCGAGATCGTGATCGACCGCGTCACAGCGAACCCCGCCGAGCGCAGCCGGCTCGCCCAGAGCGTGGAGGCGGCCTTCGACGCCGGAGCGGGCACGATGCTCGTGGCCCGCGTTGCCGACGGGCCAGACGGCAAGCCGCTGCCGGAGCCCGACTGGCCGGTCGAGGTGATGAGCCGCCGGCTCGCCTGCCGCTCATGCGGCCGGGGGTTCAAGCCGCTCGAGCCGCGGCAGTTCTCGTTCAACAGTCCGCTCGGCTGGTGCCCCGCGTGCGACGGGCTCGGCACGCGCACCGGCGTGGATCATGCGGCGCTTGTGCGCGACGCGACGAAGTCGCTGGCCGAGGGCGCGCTCGACCTGTGGCCGAGCCTCGACCGCCAGGACTGCGGCGTCACCAGCCTCGCGATGCTCGAGGCCCTGTGTGCGGCCACGGGCCTACCGGCCGACGTGCCGCTCGCCGATCTCTCGGGCCTCCAGCAACGGGTGCTGTTCGAGGGCACGGGCGACCGCTGGATCGAGGTGCCGCGGCCCTCCTCCGAGAAAGCCCGAGGCGTGAGCCGAGAGGATGCCCCCCCGTGGTTCGCGTTCCAGTTCCAGGGCCTGGAAAACGCCTGCGAGGAGGCGGCCCGGCTCGTGGTCGGCCTGCGCTCGAAAGTCGATGCCGTGATGGGCGAGGTGCCGTGCAGCGACTGCGGCGGCAGCCGGCTCGCCGAGGAAGCGAGCGCCGTCACGCTCTGGGGCCGCTCGCTCGACGTCTGGTGCCGGATGCCGCTCGGCCGGCTGCAGCAGGAGCTCGCCGCCATCGAGATCTCGGATGCCGACAAGAAGATCGCGGGCGATCTGCTCCGCGAGCTCGTCTCGCGGGTGAATTTCCTCGTGGACGTGGGGCTCGAGTATCTCGACATGGCCCGGCCGGCTGGCAGCCTGTCGGGCGGCGAGCTCCAGCGGATTCGCCTGGCGGCGCAGGTGGGCAGCGGCCTCACGGGCGTGCTCTATGTGCTCGACGAGCCGACGATCGGCCTCCATCCGCGCGACACGCATCGCCTGATCCGCGCGATGGGCAAGCTCCGCGACTTGGGTAACACGCTCGTCGTCGTGGAGCACGATCGCGACGTGGTGAACGCGGCCGACCATGCCCTCGACTTTGGCCCCGGCAGCGGCCGCGAGGGGGGCATGATCGTGGCCCATGCCGCGCCCACGAAGCTCGCAACGACGAGGGCCAGCGTAACGGGGCCCTATTTAAAGAAACGGCGGGCCTGCGACGCCGTGCTCGAGAAGAAGCGGCTGACGGGCCGCCGGGTGCCCGGGCAGTGGCTCGAGATCAGGGGCATCCGCCATCGCACGCTGAAAGGACTCGACGCCCGGTTTCCGCTGGGCGTGCTCACGGCCGTGACGGGCCCGAGCGGCTCCGGCAAAACGTCACTTGTGCTCGAAGTGCTCTGGCGGGCGCTGGCCCGCCGGCTCCACGCCGCCCGCGAGCAGCCTGGGCAGCACGACGCCGTGAAAGGGCTCGACCTGATCGACAAGGTGATCCTCGTTGATCAGGAGTCGATCGGCTCGACGCCCGGCTCGACGCCGGCCACCTACACCGGTGTGTTCGACCACATCCGGCAGCTCTACGCGAAGATGCCCGAGTCGCGCACCCGCGGGTTCACGCCGCGCACCTTCAGCTTCAACGTCGATGGTGGCCGCTGCGAGGCCTGCGAGGGCCTCGGCCAACGCCGCGTGGAGATGCACTTCCTGCCCGACGTGTGGGTGCAGTGCGAGGCCTGCAAGGGCCGCCGCTACTCATCCGAGACGCTCCATGCGAAGTGGCATGGCAAGAGCATCGCCGACGTGCTCGAGATGAGCGTAGCCGACGCGCACCAGTTCTTCGAAACCGCGCCGCAGATCGCGCGGATTCTCGGCACGCTCGTCGACGTGGGGCTCGGCTATGTCACGCTGGGCCAGCCGGCGCCGCAGCTCTCGGGCGGAGAGGCACAGCGGGTGAAGCTGTCCCGCGAACTGGCAAAGCCGGGCACAGGGAAGACGCTCTACATTTTGGACGAGCCGACGACGGGGCTGCATTTCGCCGACATCGAGAAGCTCCTCCACGTGCTCGAGCGGCTGGTGGACGCTGGCAACACGGTGCTCGTGGTGGAGCACAACCTCGAGGTGATCGAAGCGGCCGACTGGGTGATCGACATGGGCCCCGAGGCGGGCGACGGCGGCGGCCGGATCGTGGCGGAGGGCCCGCCCGAGGACATCGTGATCCACGCCCGCCGGGCGGCACAGACACCGCCCGGCGACCTCCTCCGCAGCCACACCGGCGAAGCCCTCGCCGCCTGCGCGCCCTCGCCCCCTACCACCGCGCCTCGAGACCGGTTGTGACGCCGTGCAGGAGTACGCTGCCTTCGGTGTTGATCGCGGCAGGAGCAGGCGTCGCTGACAGACTCACAAGGGACAACTGGTTCGCCGGCACCGCCACGCCGCTCAGCCAGAAAAGTGAATATCCCGCCCGCCACGCGAGCCATCGTGTCAGCCGAACACTGCCGTTCACCCCAACCTCACCGAAGAACGAGGTCGCGTTCACTTGGGCACTTTCCGGCCCCCGCAGGATGCCACCCTGCACGGTCTCGCTCGTCCGCTGAAAGGCGTTGTTGTAGAAGGCCCCGGCTTTTCCGATGCCGTTCACCGTGATCGGACCGCCCTGTTTTTCCCAGAGCGATACGTCCATACCCACCTGGCCACCGTAGAGGTCGTTTCCGACCTGCGAATCGATCGAGGCCGTCGTCGGCGCAGCGGCATCGACCAATCTCAAGCGTTGGTTCCACTCCACCCAGCGAAAGCCCGACAGCCAGGTGATCGGGCTTCCACAGGCGCGGCGGCGCCAGTTGAGTTCGGCGCTTTGAATCTGGCCGGTTGTCTGCAGGATCGATGCTGCTGTCGGCGGCGCAAACAACGCCGGCATGTTCACCGGGGTGTATGTCCCAGCGGGCAACGGTTCACTACCGGCGAACGAGCCTACATTAAAGTAGTTGCCTTCAACCGCCCGGCACTGATCGATGTTGAAGAAGACCCCGTAGCGTGGGCCAGCAGACATCATCGTCTGCGCCTGATTCACATCGAGCGCCGTCAGTCCGGCACCGTCGAGTAGGATGGGCCGGCTGGCGATGTTGCCCTGCCAGAGCATGAGCGCGTCGACCTGAACCACCCAGCGTGGATCGGCCGGCCCGAGGATGCGATTGATCCACCCTGCTCGCGAACGGCGCGGCGCCGAGTCTGCATCGGTGCACGATGCGACCGACAGACTGCCGTCGTCGATGCAGCCGATGCACTGCGGGCAATCATCGCTCTCGTACACTGGGCATGAAGCACACGGAACCGACTGTTCGTCCGCTGCGACATACTCACGCTGGTGCGGCAGTCCGACCGTGCCATCGAGCGACACCGAATCGTTTCCTGTGTCCACGAGGACGGATTCAGCCGCGGGCGAGAACAGTTCGGACCGATCACTGAACTGCAAACCGTCGTCGAAGCTCGAGGCCAGTACGACAGCCGGCACGAAGGCAAACAACGCTACACCGGCACATCCGGAAAAACCGCGCCACGTGTTCATGGTCTCAATACCCTCCCAGGGAAAAAACTTCTCCCATGCTTTCGTCGTCCGGTCGTGCGGATCGTGATCGACGTGCCGCGAATTCCGGTCGCGGAACCTGGAGAAACGAGGGGTGTTGCGGGCTTTTTACGGCGCATGTGCCGACAGCTTAGCCGTCAACGCCGCCCTAGCCGGCATTCTCCACCACCTCGCAGCCGCCGCCGGTCCGCTGGCGGGTGAAG
>Ga0247837_1003457_pt1 | contig 27455 bp, 21 predicted proteins | sample LaCtaG_2_FD_187115 | JGI IMG/M metagenome (GOLD analysis project Ga0247837, IMG submission 187115) | Freshwater microbial communities from meromictic Lake La Cruz, Castile-La Mancha, Spain - LaCruzMarch2015_14.5m | ecosystem: Environmental > Aquatic > Freshwater > Lake | place: Spain: Castile-La...
ATTGGGGCAGCCCGGACAGCAGCGTGACTTTGAAAATCAACGGTCAGGCCAAAACGCAAGGCGTGGATTATCGGGCAGGCATCGAGGTGGATACGGACGGATCCTACACGCTCGTGCTCTGGCTGCCCTTATCCACGACCGAGCCGGTTTCGATTGAAGTCGGTGGCAAGAAATGAGTCGGCCATGAAAAAACACGCAAAAAATGTCAATAGGCAGGACTGATTTTTAATGTTTTTTAAAAAATTGTTCCGAGCAGACAGTCATAAGCCTCATAAATTAATTCCGACAAAAACCATGATCAAACATCCACCCAATATGAAAAAACTAATATGTTATTCGCTTATATCCGCCGCGCTCGTCTTTTGCAGCGGCTGTGCTACCCAGTCCACGAAACGCGTCGGCATGGTGATTCAACTCCAGCCGAAAAAGCTGGAGGAATACAAGCGGCTCCACGCCGATTCCAATCCCGGCGTGCGTGATCTACTCGTCAAATACCACCTGCGCAATTTCTCGATTTTCCTCCAGAAGATCGAGGGCAAGTGGTATGAGTTCGGATACTACGAATACACAGGCAAAGACTTCGAAGCAGACATGGCGAAGCTGGACGCTGAGCCCCGTAACAAGGAGTGGCTGAAGGTCTGCGATCCCATGCAGATGCCCCTGACTGGATCGAAGGGCTGGACCCAGATGGAGCAGGTCTATTTCAACAAATAAAAAGAAAACGACCCATGCACTTCTTGAAAACATTCCTTCTCGGTGGCTGCCTGCTCGCCGCCACCCAGCCGTTCTCCTGTCTGGCCAAGGAGACGTTTGATATACGCAAGCATTTCGACTGGCAGATTGCCATCTGCTACCACCCGATGTATATGCTCGTGGACGAGGATCGGGGCGAACCGACTATTGGCGAGCGCATTCCGCCGTGGGGCGCCGCTACCGCTGAACAATATCTGGAGCGGGTGAAGCGCAATCTCGACTCGCTGGAGAAAGATTCGAAGCTGACGCTCAATTACGAATGGGCAGCGTGCGCGCTGGAAGACATTTCGGTTCGCTTCCCCGATGTGATGCAGCGGATGCAGGCGGCGCACCAACGGGGCCAGTTGGATTTTGTCGGTGGTGAGTATTCATTGGCTCACACCTGCGTTCACGGTTCGGAGGCCAACTGGCAGCAGTTTGAGCAAGGGTTGCCGATTTTCCAGAGGCTCTTCGGCCAGCGCGTCAACATCCATGCGCACCAGGAGAATCACCTGTATCCGCAAATCCCGCAAGTTTTGCGGCACTTTGGTTACGATTTCGTGGTAATGCCGAACTACCCTTGGCAAATTACGATTACCGAGGGGCCGTTCCAATTTCTTGGGCATGAAAGTGGCATTTACCTGCGGAAAGGCGAGGAGTTCATCCACACTCACGCGCCTGACGGCACGAATATTCCAGGCTACTTCGCCACCGCCGTTCGGTCGACGAAGCCAAATGACGAATATATGAAAGATTTGTGGAGCTGTCCGCCGCTCTGGATCGATTTTCCCGACCTCGAGGAATACCACAATCCTATTGCCTGGGCGCGGCCGGTGTTGCTGGGACCGGCCGTGGAGGAACGGTTCAAAGCCGCCCCGCCGCGAGCTTGCGGCTGTATCCAGATTGGTTACTGCTACACTGAAGGTATTTGGGCCGAGGAGCATTTGCGCGCTAGCAAAGCGGCCGAAGAATCCACGGTGTTGGCGGGCAATATGCTCGCGATGTCGCGATTGGCTGGCAAGCCGCTCGACCATCAGGACAAACTTGGCCTCCTCTGGCGCACAGTGCTGAAATATCAGGATCACGATGCCACATGGATTGAGGTTACCGATCTGCGCCGTAAAGCCATCGACCAGTTTAAAAATGTCGTGGCGGAAGACCGCAAGCTGATGGGCGAAGTCGCGGCTTCCCTGGTGCAACCGGACCCCAACTCTATCGCCATTTTTAATGGATTGCCCCGCCCTCGCACCGCTTTGCTGGAAGTCGGCGCCGATGAAGTCCCCGGCGGCGGGGCAAAGTTGCAGAAGGTGGGTGAGAAATTTGTGGGTTTTGTTGATCTGCCTGCAAGTGGTTATCGGAGCTTCCCGCTCGCCAAGGGTTCCGGTGGTGAGTCAAAAGAAGTTCCCCTGCCGGAACAACTGAATACGAAGTTCTACCGCGTGAAGCTCTCGAAGGAAGGTTTGATGGAGACGCTCACCACCGCCAAGGGCCGGAAGCTCGTAACCAGCGGCGATTACCTCGGCGGTGAAATCCGAGCGGTGATCGGCAACCTTTGGGTGAACAATCGCTCGTCGACCTGCAAGTTCTACGACGGTGACGTGTGTAGCGTGCTGGAACGCAAGGGTATATTTGGGCAAGCGCAGAGCGGCCCAGCCATTGGCCGTGGCATCCCAATGCGCGAGCGCTACATTTTCTTCAAGCATCAGCCGGTGATCAAAGTCGAAGTGGAATGTGACTTTGACGGCGACGAAATCGGCGACTTTCACATCGAAAAAACCAAGCTTAATGTCTACTATCCCACACCGGGTGGAGACATCCGGCATGATGCGCCATTCGGATTCGAGTCGGCCCGGGAAGGCGACCAGATCCTATCCCAGAACTGGGTTCAGTGCGGAGGCTTATGTGAACCGTGGCACTCCCAAGCATTGGGTGCAGAACGGAGTCATCGCCAACACACTTGCTTGGGGCGGGAAAGAGTGGACCAATCGCATTCACTACGCATGGTGGAAAAAAACGCGCTCCTAAATACGACCTGCGTCTCTACGGGCAGCAAAAGCTCGAGTATTTCTTGATCCCGTCCGACTCCTCAGATGGGGTGGCGGCCACTCACGAGGTTGAGGCATTAACAGCCCCGGTTTTCATCGCTCCAGGCACAGGTGAAAAATCGTGGGGTAGCGTGAAGGATGACTCCCTTGCCGTGACTTCGTTGTTCGAGAAGGATGGCCAGGTCTGGTTGCGCGGCTACCAAATGCCTTCCGAGAAAAAAGGCCGCTTTCGCGATTGGGAAATCTTCAACGTGCCGGCGGAAGAAATGTTCCGAAAATGAAATTGACGAAGGACTTGGAAGGAAATGTGATGTTGTTGTGCCGGCCCTTAGTTGCCGGAGGTTCGCCAAGCATAAACAAACTCACAACCCTCCTCCTCACCGCTATGCTGCTGGCACCGCTGGCCGCGCTGCACGCCGCTAATTTTCATGTTGCCACCACCGGCAACGACTCAAACCCCGGCACACAAACCGCGCCGCTCAATTTTGAGTGAGAAATTTTTTGACAAGGTAAGCGATGAATCTTGACCCCTTTTTCCTTCTCCTTATGAGAATTCATAAAACAAACATGAAAAAAATCATTGCAGCCAGTCTTTTGGCAGTTCTTCCGATGGCTTTTGCCAAGGAAGAGGTGGCCAAAGAAGCACCCAAAGTTGTGCCGAAAGAGGAGTCCCTTGAAACTTACAACAATCGCATGCAGTGGTTTGTGGACTCACCGTATGGGATGTTTATCCACTTCGGCCTCTACTCGACGATTGGCGGCATTTGGCAAGGCAAACCTATTAAGAATTATGCCGAATGGATTCAGGGCACGGCCAATATCGACCGTCACGATTACGCTGAACTCGCCAAGACCTTCAACCCAAGAGATTTTGACGCCGATCTGATCGTCCGATCTGCGAAGGAGGCCGGGATGGATTATCTGGTGATCACCGCCAAGCACCACGAAGGATTTTGCCTTTGGGATAGTCAATACACCGATTTCGATGTCGCCAGCACCCCATTCCAAGGGCGCGACATCCTCGAGGAACTCCGCCAAGCCTGCAATAAGCACGGGATTAAATACGGGATCTATTACAGCATCATCGACTGGAACCATCCGAGCCAGAAGCGTCCCTCGGAACTTGGCCAAAAGGGATCACCGGGACAGACCCTCATGGTGGAGGGTCGGAAGCAGGAGTATGTCGATTACCAAAAGAACCAAGTCTTGGAATTGATCAAGAAATACGATCCCGCCGTGCTCTGGTTTGATGGAGACTGGGCAAGCTGGTGGACGATGCCGGACGGCATTGAGCTCTACAACGCCATTCGCGAGGCAAGCCCTCATGTCATCGTCAACAACCGTGTGGCCAAGCGGGATGGCTATGAGTTGGATTTTGTCACCCAGGAACAGGCTCACTTCAAGGACGCTTTCCCCAATCATTGGGAAGGCTGCTACACGATGAACAATTCCTGGGGTTACAAAAAGAATGACAACAACTGGAAGGATGCCCAAACGATTTACAACAAGCTCAAGGACATCAACGAAAAGGGTGGGAACCTCCTGTTGAATGTCGGGCCGGACGGAAATGGAGTGGTTCAGCCGGAAGCGTATGCCATCCTGAAGCAATCGGCGGAATTACTGAAAGCGACCCCTATTCACAAAAAAACACCAAAGATCACTTCCGTTCCCGGGATCATCGAAAAACAAGCAAAACCACAGAGCAAAGCCGCGATCGACGGGGCCGGGCTGTGAGCTCGTGATATTCGAAACCAATGAAATGTTAAATGGGTCAATTATTGCCCATGTTTATTGTTTTCATCACACTATTTCCTTATTTTTTAGATATCTTCGAAACTATTTGATGTTTTGGAATGCAAGTAAGTTAATAATTTATGCCTGGTCCCTTTTCACCTTGAAAAAAGGGCAGACAGTCACAGGCAGCGTGAAAATCAACGGTCAGGCCAAAACGCAAGGCGTGGATTATCGGGCAGGCATCGAGGTGGATACGGACGGATCCTACACGCTTGTGCTCTGGTTGCCGTTGTCCACGGCTGAAACGGTTTCGATTGAAGCCGGTGGCATCAAATGAGTCGGCCATGAGGACGACTTCGGCATTACAAACTTCCGGCGATGATTTCCAACGATTGGAGTCACTGATATCAAACTCTCCAAGGTTGTGGATTTTAAATGGCGCTTATGTATGTCAGGTGTATCGCATGACATTGATAGACTTACGATTTCAGGCGAGACGCCCGCCCTACATTCCAGAAGCCCAAAAGCGACCGGATTTTTGTATTATACCAATGTCTCTTTGAAATTGGACTTTCGCAGGTTTTATTTTAGGGCGGGCGTCTCGCCTGCCATCGAACGACTTACCCACGCAGGCGAGACGCCCGCGCTACATTCAGAAGTCCAAAAGCAATCTGCTTTTTGTATTAGTCCCGCGTATTGTCGCTTTTCTCCTTGCTTGGCAGGGAAGGTGCCTTGGCAGGCGAAAGGCTCAAACGGCGGGAAATAAAAAATGTCATTATGTGGGACCGCGCTCGCACGCCGCCCCGCCCGCATTTTCTACGCTGCGCCATGGCGCCCCTGCATGAGAGGGCGGGTGCGGAGTAGTTCGAACGTGTTACTTGCCAGCGCGGGCGGGGTGCACTTTGGTGGTGATCGTTCAATCTCCCTCAACCATTTTCCCAATGATCAAAAAATCCACTTTGGCGATACTTCCCTGTTTGCTGGTCCTTTCCTTGGCCTCTTGCAAAAAAGCGCCGGATCAAGCGGCCGCCAATTCCTTGGAGAAAAAAGAGACCGCACAGGCCGCAGCACCAGCCAACCCCGCCGCCGCCCAAACCGCAGCTGCCGCGCCAGCTCCCGCTGTTGAGAAAATCTCCTTCAGCAGTCAGGTGCGTCCGATTTTGTCGAACAACTGTTACGCTTGCCACGGCCCCGATTCGCACAACCAGTCCAGCCCGTTCCGCCTCGACACCGAGGAGCACTCGCGCGCGAATCTCGCCAAAGCCGGCGAACCGCCCCGCTACGGCGTCGTTCCCGGCAAGCCGGAGGAGAGTCTCTTGCTCCAGCGCATCGCCACCAAAGATCCCCACGAGATCATGCCGCCGCCTTACGGGAAAAAGCCGACGCTCACCGAGGAGCAAATCGCCACCGTCGCCGAGTGGATCCGCCAAGGCGCGGAATACGAGCCACACTGGGCATTTGTCGCTCCCGTTAAGCCCGCTGTGCCAGAGGTGAAGGACAAAGCCTGGCCCCGCACGCCGATCGACAATTTCATTCTCGCCAAGCTCGAATCCAAAGGCATCAAGCCCTCCCCCGGAGCCGATAAGGAAACCCTCGTGCGTCGCGTGCACATGGACCTCCTCGGCCTCCCTCCGACTCCCGAGGAAATCGACGCCTATTTGGCCGATACCTCCGACAAGGCCTACGAGAACATGGTGGATCGCGCGCTGTCCTCGCCCCACTACGGCGAACGCATGGCGATCGATTGGCTCGACCTCGCCCGCTATGGCGATAGCAACGCCATCCATCACGAAATGCTCCGCACGAGTTGGCCTTGGCGCGATTGGGTGATCAATGCCTTCAACAAAAACATGCCCTACGACCAGTTCCTCACCGAGCAACTGGCGGGCGATCTCCTCCCGAACGCCACGCTCGACCAGAAGCTCGCCACCTCTTTTAACCGCAACCACGGCATCAACAACGAGGGCGGAGCCATACCGGAAGAGTGGCTCATCGAATACGCGGTGGACCGCGTGAGCACCTACGGCACGGCTGTGATGGGCATGTCGGTGGGTTGTGCCCGTTGCCACGACCACAAATTCGACCCGATCTCCCAAAACGATTTCTTCAGCTTGATGGCCTATTTCAACAGCATTAACGAAGTTGGGTTGGAATCTCAGAACGGCAGTCGCGCCCGTGCCTACCCGCCGTTTGTGCAGGTTCCGACCGAACCCCAAAAGCAAGCCATGGAATCCGTCGGGAAGACGCTCGCGGGCCTCCAACCCGTGCGCGAGGACAAGAGCCCCGAAGCGGTGAAGGTGCCTGATGAAAGCAAGGGCATCGACTGGGCCGTTCTCGCACCGGTAGGAGCCAAGACATCCTCGAAAAAAGATTTAGGCTTAGCTTCTACCAAGACTGGCAATAGTGGTGGCGACGGATTGGGCACCAGTAATTTCGATATTCCAGAACTCAAAGACCGGTTTTTTTCGGAAGGAAATACCATCTACCCGATCTTCCCGATTTCTTCCGGCGAGGAGATGACCTTGGAGTTCGGCTTGCCGGGAAATCAGGCAAAAAAAGGGCGTCGTAATAACCCAAAGCCAGGTGAAATGGAACTCGCCCTGCCGAACACGCCTATCAATACGGTGCGCGTGGATTCGTTGAACCCGTTCAATTATCTCTGGAACTACCAGTCCGACAGCGTGAGTTCCGTGCTCGGAATGGATTTGGCGACCATTCGTCAAGCCTTGCCCGATATCCAAGTGGAATTGGAGCAAGGCGGCAAACGCTCCCAACTCCCCGTCACCGCCATCCGCTCGAGCTTCGAGGGCCTCAGCCCCGAACTCACCGCCGCGCAGGCCGCCGATCCCGCCAATGGCTGGAAGCTCGGCGTCCCCGGTATCGATGGCTCTGTATTCCTCCAACTCGCCGCCCCCGTGACTCTGGCGAAGGGCGCCAAGCTCATCGTGAAACTCAAGTTCCAAGGCTCCGAGGCTGCTTACGGGAGCGCTCTGTCGAACAGCTTCCGCGTCGCCATCGCCAACAACCCGCACGGCCTCGACGACTGGTTGGCTTTGTTCAAAAACAAGGACCGCCTGTATTGGATGAACGATACCTGGCTCGCCGCTAAGGCCAACGCCGCTGGCAAGTCACCCGCCACCGGCCTCGACCTCGCCCGCGCTCATTATCTCAAAAACCACTACGACAACTGCGCCACCCGCGTGATGGTGATGGAAGAGCGTGCGACCCCGGTTCAGACCTATGTGCTCGACCGCGGTTCCTACGACAAACCACTCAAGGATCGCCCGCGCGAGCGCACCACCCCGACCGCTTTCCCTCCTCTACCGAAGGACGCCCCAAAAAACCGCCTCGGCCTCGTGCAATGGTCGATGGCTCCGGAAAACCCGCTCACCGCCCGCGTGCAGGTGAACCGCCTCTGGCAACAACTCTTCCGCAATGGCATCGTGAAAACTTCCGAGGACTTCGGTCTGCAGAGTTCCCTGCCGACCCATCCCGAGCTTCTCGACTACCTGGCCGTGGACTTCCGCGAGAACAAATGGGACATGAAGCGCGCCATGAAAAACATGGTCATGAGCGCCACCTACCGCCAATCCTCCAAGCATCGCGAGGACCTCGAGGAGATCGATCCCGAGAATAAACTCCTCGCCTGCGCGCCGCGATTCCGTTTCCCGGCCGAGTTGATTCGCGACAACGCCCTCGCCGCTTCCGGGCTCCTTAATGAACAAGTGGGCGGCCCGAGCGTCAAACCCTACCAGCCAGAAATCTGGAAGGAAAAATCCATGAACGCCCGCGCCAATTATGGTTTCTACACCCGCAATACCGGCGACAAACTCTTCCGGCGCGGGATCTACACCTTGTGGAAACAATCCGTGCCGCCGGCCCAGATGGAACTCTTCGACGCACCCTCCCGCGAGGCTTGCATCACCCGCCGGGAAATCACCAATACGCCTCTCCAAGCATTTGTTTTGATGAACGACGAGACCTACCTCGAGTTCTCGCGCAAGCTCGCCGAGCGTCTCTTCACCGACATTAACGGGGCATGGGAACAAACACTCGCCGATCGCTTGCGCCGGGGAATCCGCCTCGCCACTGGACGCAATCCCGCTCAATCGGAACTCGATAGCTGGATTTCCTTCACCAACGAAAACCTCGAGCGGTTCACGGCAAACACTGGCAACGCCGAGAAATTCCTGTCCTACGGCGAGACTCCGCGAAACAAAGACCTTCCCGCCCCCCAACTCGCCGCCCTCTCCTTCAGCATGTCGACCATTCTGAATATGGATGAAACCCTCACCCGCGACTGATTAACCCAAGGAAATCCAACTATGCAAAACCCCGTCGAAGAACACCTCCTCAATATCAGCAGGCGCCAATTTTTCGGGAAAATGGCGCAAGGCATCGGTGCCATGGCTCTCGGTTCGCTGATGAGCAACAACATTTACGCCGCTTCCCAGAGCCCGTTTGAACGGGGGTTCCTGGGATCCCCCCACTTTGCTCCCAAGGCGAAGCGGGTAATCTACCTCTTTCAACACGGCGGCCCCTCGCAGTTGGATATCTTCGACTACAAGCCGGAACTCAGTGCGCAGTTTGACAAGGAGCTTCCCAAGTCCGTGCGCGGCGATCAGCGCATCACCGGCATGACCTCGGGCCAATCCCGTCTGCCAGTGGCACCCTCGATTTTCCAATTCAAAAAATACGAGAACAACCAGGACGGGCTCTGGGTTTCCGAGCTCTACCCCTACACAGCGGGTATCGCGAAGGAACTCTGTGTCGTGAAATCGGTCTTCACCGAACAAATCAATCACGAGCCGGGCGTTTCTTTCCTTCAAAGCGGCCACCAACTTCCTGGCCGCCCGTCGTTCGGTTCCTGGATCAGTTACGGCTTGGGCAGCATGAATGAAAACCTCCCTGCCTTTGTGGTGATGATCAGCCAAGGCAAGGGCAATGCCCAGTTCGTCTCCTCGCGCCTCTGGAGCTCAGGATTCCTTCCCAGCGAGCACCAAGGTGTGAACCTGCGTGGAGGCGACCAACCGGTATTATTCCTGAACGATCCAAACGGGATCGAGCGGTCCGACCGCCGCCGGATGCTCGATCAACTGGCAAAAGCTAACCATTTGGAAGCAGACCGCAGCCTCGATCCCGAAGTGCTGGCGCGCATTTCCCAATACGAGATGGCCTACCGCATGCAAACGGCCGTTCCCGATCTCACCGACTTCTCGCAGGAATCCCAGGAGACCCTCGACATGTATGGCCCGGATGTGAAGGTTCCAGGCTCCTACGCCTACAACTGCCTCATGGCCCGCCGGCTCGCCGAGCGCGGCGTCCGCTTCGTGCAACTCTACCACCGTGGGTGGGACCAGCATGGAGGTCTCCCGGCGGAAATCCGCATGCAGTGCAAAGACACCGACCAACCGCAGGCCGCGCTCGTCAAGGACCTCAAGCGCCTCGGAATGCTCGACGACACACTCGTCATCTGGGGCGGTGAGTTCGGCCGCACCACCTACAGCCAAGGCGTCCTCACTCAAACCAACTACGGCCGCGACCACCATCCGCGTTGCTTCACGATGTGGTTCGCCGGCGGTGGCACGAAGCCCGGCATCAGCTACGGAAAAACTGACGAATACTGCTACAACATCATCGAGAAACCGATGCATGTGCACGACCTCCACGCCACTCTCCTTCACCTCATGGGAATTGAACACGAGCGCCTCACCTACCGCTATCAAGGGCGCGATTTCCGTCTCACCGATGTCCACGGCCACATCGTCCGCGACATTCTGGCCTAAAACCCCAACGAGTTTCTGAATGACAACACCCTCCCGCCTCGTGCGGATCTTTTTTGGTTTTCTTCTGGCGGGCTTGGCCAGCGCCGCATTGGTCTACTCGGGCTTCGCACCGGCACCTCCGGTTCCTGAAAATCTTCTGCTGTTCGTCGGGCGGTTTCACCCGCTTGTCGTTCACATGCCCATCGGCTTCCTCGCCGCAATCGCCGCGCTCCAGGCTTTACAATGGGTTTTCCGGTTCGAGTTCCGCACGGCCAACCGCGTTCTGCTTTGGCTTTGCGCTCTGTCAGCGATTGCTTCCACCGCGCTCGGCACCTTGCTCATCTGGCCCGGCGGCTACAGTGGCGAAATCCTCAACGACCACCGGTGGTTCGGCATCGCCACCTCGGCCGTGTGCGTGTGGATGCTCTTTGCGCACCACTTTTCAGGCTGGCTCGGCCGGTCCGCCTACACACTTCTCCTCTTTGCATCGCTGGGACTCGTCGCCGCCACCGGGCACTACGGCGGCTCGCTCACCCACGGCGAAGATTACCTCACCGCCTACCTCCCGGTTGCCCTCGGCGGAAAACCCGAGCCCATCCCCGTGGACAAAGGCAGCAAGGAGGACGCCGCCATTTATGTCGCGGCCATCCAACCGATCATCGAATCCAAGTGTGTGGAGTGCCACAATCCCTCAAAGAGCAACGGCAACCTCCGCATGGACACTCTTCAACTTCTCCTCGCCGGCGGAAAACACGGCCCGTCGCTGAAGCCCGGTGACGCCGCCGCGAGCTTGATGATCGAGCGAGCGAGCCTCCCGCTCGACAACAAGGAGCACATGCCACCCGTCGGCAAACCCCAACTCACCGAGCCCGAAATCGAACTCCTCTCGTGGTGGATCGACCGAGGCGCGAAAGAGCGCGCGCCGCTCGTCGAAGACCTCCCGCCGCCAGCCGCGCTTGCGCTCATGGAAAAGAATCTCGGTTTCCAAGTCGCTGCCCCCGAGGTGCCGATGCTCTCATGGGAGGAGGTCGTCAAAGCCGGTTCGCCGCTCGCCAAAGTCCCGAACCTCGCCATTCGCCGCTCCGCGATGGACTCCCCGGCGTTGAATGTCTTCATCGCCTCGGACGCCAAAAACCCCGACGAACTCATCACCAGCCTCGAGCCAATCAAGGCCAACATCGTCCTGCTGGATGCAGGCAAAACCAAAATCTCGGAAGCCGCCTTCCCTGCCATTACCGGGTTCGCGAACCTCGAGGAACTCCGCCTCCAGGAAACTGACACCGACGACCAAGATGTCGCCAAACTCACCCCGCTGCGAAAGCTGCGAAAGATCAACCTCAACGGCACCGAGGTCACCGACCGCTCGGTGGATTTTCTCTCCAAATTCCCGAACATCGTCCAACTCGCCGCGTGGGATACCACCGTGAGCCCTGTGGCTGCCGACACCTTCATCAAGACGCGTTTTCCCGAAAACAAAAAGCGCCGCGTGGAGGAGGAAATCCAAGCCCTCGAAAACCGCCTCGCCACGATGAAAGTCGAAGTCCTCGGCATCAATATTCCTGACCAACCACCGCCGCCGATGGTCGACGGCACACTTTATTGGGCACCACTCGCGGCATCGGCCTCGTCGGAGTATGACGACAAATACCTCGTCAAAAACCTCTACGACGGCACCGTGAAACTCGCCGACATCGGCTCGCCGAACAACCAAGGCGCCGACTACGCAGGCAAAGGACCCGGACCGTTCTTTGTGGTCTACGACATGGGCTCCGAAATTGTTTTTTCGGGCGTTCTTTATGCCCAGCGCGCCCTCGCCCAAGACAAGTCCGGCAAAATCGAAATCCGCGTCATCAACACCGATCCCGGCCCAGCCTCGAAGGAAATGGCGATCCTCAAGCGGCCAGCAGACGCTGAAGTCACGCTGAAGGCCAGCGCCCCGAACGACCGCAAGCTCGAGCGCTACGGATTTGGCAAAGACCTCAAGGGTCGTTATGTCGTTTTCTCGATCAACAGCCCGTCGACCGCCGGTAATATCGGCGGTAGCGAACTTGTCCTCGGTCGATTTCCGCCTTCTCGCGAGGAGCTTCTCGCCGCAGTGGCTTCCGACCCCGCCAAATACGGCACTCTCATCGGCCCAGAGGCATCGGCCATCGCGAGCAGCAACACTCCGCACACTCCGCCAGACGGCCCCGTGAAATTCCTCGACACCGCGATCAGCACGATTCCCTTCGCGTTCCACACGGACATCGAAGCCCACCCATGGGTGAAGATCGCTTTCCCGAACAAAGTCCGTATCGCCGCGATCTCGATCGTCAACCGCCGCGAATACATGGAGCGCGCCGCAGGGCTCGAACTCCAACGCCTCACCGACTCGGGCGAATGGGAAACCATTTGGAAATCCGAAAAACCCGAAGAGTCCTGGAACCTCGACCTCACCGGCCTCGATCCCGAAGAGCGCGAAGGCAAGGAATTCCGCCTCTACATCGCTGCGGAAAAACCCACCTACCTGCACCTCTCAAATGCGGCCATCTGGGGCGTGGAAGTCCCGCCGCCAGCCCCCGCACCGGCTCCCACAGCCTCACCCGCACCGAAAAAACAAAAATGACCAAAACCACCTTGTTCGCCAGCCTCGCGCTCGGCCTCGCCGTTTCCCACCCCGCCAACGCCCACCCGGAAGGAGACCACAAACCAACCGCCACAATTCCCGCACCAGCCCCGAAAGACGGCGCCCTCACAGGCCAAGGCGACTGGGTTTACCAGACCGTCCTCGACTGGGGGCACATTCCCGGTCAAGACCATATCGGCTCCACCCACGGTGGCGTGGCAGTCGATAAATCCGGAAAAATCTATGTCTCCACCGATGGCCCGAACGGCGTCATTGTTTACGAGCCAGACGGCACCTTTGTCCGAAGCTGGGGCGAACCCTCCCGCCGCTTCCACAGCCTCTCCACGCGTGAAGAGGGCGGTAAGGAATACCTCTACGCCGCCGCCGGCAAGCGCGTGTGCAAACTGGACCTCGATGGAAACATTGTTTTCCAACTGAACAACAAGCCCGGCTCCGAGGATCTCGGTTGGACGAATGCCACCGCCGTCGATGCCGCGCCGAACGGCACTCTCTTTGTGGCCGACGGCTACGGCACGAACCTCATCTACAAATACGCGCCGGACGGAAAATTCCTCGGCAAGTTCGGGGCTCGCGGCACGGAACCTGGCCAGTTCATCACCTGCCATGGATTGACGGTGGACACCCGCAATCCCGAGCGTCCGCTTCTCATCGTCTGCGACCGCGAAAACCTCCGCATCCAACTCCTGGACTTCAATGGCAACCCCATCGCCATTCCGATCACAGGCCTCCGCCGCCCCTGTGCCACCTCCATCCATGGAGATCTCATCCTCGTCGCCGAACTCGCCGGCCGCGCCGTTCTCCTCGATAAGAACTACAAAATCCTCACCATCCTCGGCGACAACCCCGTCGAAGCCCAACGCGCGAATTTCGGCGTCCCACCGCGGGACTGGAAGGACGGCGTCTTCACCGCCCCCCACGGCTGCGCGATCGACCAAAACGGCGACCTCTACATCCAGGATTGGAACAAATGGGGCCGCATCACCAAGCTGGTCAAAACCTCCGCAAAAAAATAGCAGCGGCGCCAGTGCTCTGAAAATTGGAGGGCTGACGCGCCGTCAGCGCCCAAGCCCCGGCCGCAATGCGGCGCAGAATATTCAGCCCTCGAATCAAACAAATCCCCGCGAATACACTCCTTGGAACGGCGCATTCAGGCCTGAATCTTGAGCCGACACGGAGGTCAGCCCTCCAAAGACACCGTTATTCATTTCGGCTTTTTTTTAATCAACCACCCCATGAAGCACCTGATCATTCTTGGCTTCGCAGCCGTCTGCCTTTTCCCCAACCCGATTTGGGCGTGCTCTGGCTGCCGGGGCGATGGGAATGCCGCCTCCCCCGACGGTATCGGCAAATTCCACATGGGGCGGGAAATTGCAAAGGTCATGGGGCACGAGGGGATCGATTGGCTCGAGCGCGACAACCGTGAGGAAGAAGAGGCCCCGAGCCGTGGCATCGCCGCCCTCGATCTGGAGCCGGATGATGTCATCGCCGATGTGGGCGCGGGTTCGGGCTACCACACTTTCCGGATCGCGCCGCTGGTTCCGAAGGGGCGTGTGGTGGCGGTCGATATCCAGCCCGAGATGATTGCCTTCCTCGAAGCCCGCGCGAAGGAACTCGGTCACGCCAATGTGCATTCGCATCTCGGCGCGATCGACGGGGTGCAACTGCCGGCGGAGTCCATTGATTTGGCCTTGATGGTCGATGCGTATCACGAGTTTTCGCACCCGGCCGAGATGCAACGGTCCCTGATGAAGGCGCTGCGCCCAGGCGGGCGGATCATTCTTTTGGAATACCGCGCCGAGGACCCCCAAGTGCCGATCAAGCCGCTCCACAGAATGAGCGAGGCCCAAATCCGCAAGGAATTCGAAGCCGCCGGATTTGTCTGGAAAAAAACCCACGATTTTCTGCCCTGGCAGCATCTCGTGGTCTTTGAAAAGCCCCCCGAATAAACAGCGGGGGATTCCAGCAACGGTCGCCCCGAACACCAACTTGGAAAACCATAGCTGAGGGTCAGCAACTGTCGTAGTTTGTAAGGGAAAAATTTGGTTTTTTTAGGAGGCGGTTGGCGAGGATAATGAGTTGTCGCATGAGGGCGGTGAGAGAGATTTTTTTAGTTTTCCTACGACAAAAAGTTGATGCTGATAGGCTTTTTGGGTGGGGTTGTGGTGGGATGCGACGAGTGAGCGAAGCGGCCTGCGTGTCGGAAAGGGAACCGGGCACGAAAAAAAGGGTTCCACATATTGACACATTTTTTGTTTGTTGAGGAAGGGTGCCACTTTGCTTGTATCAGTTCGAGGGAGTCAGTTCCCCAAGCTCAAATGTTGGGCAGGGCGCGCTAAGATATCGCTCGTTCGTGCTATGGACGGGGGAGGGAAAAGAAAGGAATATCCAAGCTTCCAGCGCATGGCTTAAACGGCGGGAAGCACAAACTGTCAACATGCGGACCCCTTTCACTTTTCACTTTCCATCAACCCACTCCTGCACGCTCACACCAACTGCCTTGCCCAACCCATGAAAATGCCTGCGACCTGTTGTTTTTTCCTCCTTGCCATGCTTCTGCCGCTTGGTGCCGCCGAACCCTCCTGCGAGCGTCTGTCCTTTGACCAAGGCTGGCTCTTCCACAAAGGAGAAATTCCGTTTCCGGAGGTGACCGGGCACGGCCGCAGCTATCAAAATGCCAAGGCTGGAGCCGCTTCTGGCGCGGCGGCCCAAGCCTTCGACGACTCCGATTGGCAACCGGTCGACCTCCCGCACGATTGGGCCTCCGAGTCGCCGATCGAGAAGGATGCCAATATCGCCCAAGGCTATCGCAAGCGCGGCTTTGGCTGGTATCGCCGACATTTTCAGGTCGATCCCGCCGATCGCGGCAAGCATTTCGAACTTCAATTCGACGGCGTCTCCACGCACTGCACCGTTTGGGTGAATGGAACGGTCGTGCATCGCAATTGGTGCGGCTACACCTCTTTCTCTGCCGATATCACTCCGCTGCTCAAATACGGCGGCGAGTTCAACACCGTGGCCGTGCGTGTCGATGCCGAGGCCCAAGAAGGCTGGTGGTATGAGGGCGCGGGAATTTACCGCCACACTTGGCTGGTCAAGCGCTCGCCCGTTCACATCGTCACCGATGGCGTCTTCGCGCAGCCAGTGAAGGCTCCGGATGGTCAATGGTCGATCCCCGCCGAGGTCACTCTCGCCAACTCGGGTGGAAAAAATGCCACGGCCACGGTGGAGTTCACGCTCCTTGACCCGGATGGTAAGGCTTTGGTTTCGGCATCCCAATCCTGCGATGTCGCCGTGCTCGGCGAGGCGACGGCCAAGCTCACTCTGGCGGTCAAAAATCCACGCCTGTGGTCGGTGGATTCGCCGACCATGTATTCGGTGAAAACTGTCCTCAAAGACGGCGAACGGATTTTGGATGAAACGGTCACGCCTGCTGGATTTCGCACGCTGCGATTTGACGCCGCGACGGGTTTTTACCTGAACGACAAGCCGCTCAAAATCCAAGGTGTCTGCATCCACCAAGACCACGCCGGAGTCGGTGTGGCGATGCCAGACGCGATGTGGGAATTTCGGGTCCGCAAGCTCAAGGAAATGGGAGTGAATGCCATTCGTTGCTCGCACCATCCGCCTGCCGCCGAGCTACTCCATGTCTGCGACCGCATGGGAATGCTCGTGATGGATGAGGTGCGAAATTTCAACACCTCGCCGGAATACATTCGCCAGCTCGAATGGATGGTCCGCCGCGACCGCAACCACCCGAGTGTTTTTATGTGGTCGGTGTTCAACGAGGAGCCATTCCAAGGAACCGAGGTCGGCTACGAAATGACCCGCCGATTGGTGGCTGCGGTGAAGCGTCTCGATACCAGTCGACCCGTCACAGCCGCGATGAATTTTGGATTTATGAACCCGATCAATGTCTCGCAGGCCGTGGATGTGATGGGATTCAATTACCAACAGAAGAGCTACGATCGCTTTCACAAGCTGAATCCGAATATGCCGGTCCTCAGCTCCGAGGACACCTCCGCCTTCATCACGCGCGGCGAGTATGAGAGCAACAAGGAAAAGCAAACCGCCGACTCGCGTGACACCTACGCTGCCCGTTGGGGAGCCACCCACCGCGATGGTTGGAAGGCGATCGCCACACGCCCTTTTATTGCGGGTGGGTTTGTCTGGACCGGCTTCGACTACGCGGGCGAGCCGACGCCCTTCGAATGGCCGAGTGTGAGTTCGTCCTTCGGCATTTTGGATCTCTGCGGGTTTCCCAAGTCCGCGTTTTACATCCATCAGGCCCATTGGCGAAAAGACATCGATGTGCTCGAGTTGATCCCGCACTGGAACTGGAGCGGACGCGAGGGACAGAGCATTCAAGTGATGGCCCTCTCCAACGCAGATTCGGTGGAACTTTTCCTCAATGGAAAATCTCTCGGCGAAAAACCGGTCGATCCCTTCGAGATGGTTCATTGGGATGTCGCTTATGAGCCCGGTGCGTTGCTGGCTGTGGGAAAAAAGAACGGACGCGAGGTTTCGCGTAAACAGGTGGAAACCACTGGCGAGGCCGTGGCGCTCGAGCTTCTTCCTGACAGAAAATCTCTCGCTGGCGATGGCGAGGATGCCATGCCGGTCACAGTTCGTGCGGTGGATGCCAAGGGGCGTGAGGTTCCGACGGCGATGAATCCTGTGAAGTTTTCGCTTCAAGGCTCGGCGGATATCATTGGCCTCGGCAATGGCAATCCGCGTTGCCACGAGCCCCAGAAGGGCGATCAGCGCTCGCTCTTCAACGGGCTCGCGCAAGTCATCCTGCAAACCCGCCTCGCCAGCTCGGGCGATGTCATCTTGCGCGCCGAATCCGCTGGCCTCGTGCCTGCTGAAATCAAAATCCCTGTGGCAGCGGTCCCAGCGTTTCCAGCGTTTCCGACCGCCCGCCACGAGCAGTGCATCGAGCAGTGGAAGGCCGCTTCCGGTTTCACAACGAAGCCCGACCCTTTGATGAAAGCGGAAAACAACGACATGAACTCGTGGGTTGGCGCCACTGTTGGGACTCCGCTCACACCCAATGGAGGGCCGTGGAGCATCTTCTCTGGAAGCTTCGAGCCATTTGCCAATATGCAGCGCGACGGCGGGGTGCTGAAGTTCAGCGGGTTGCTTGGCAAGGCCGAGGTGTGGATCGACGGCAAACTCGTGGCAACAAAATCGGAATATGAAAATGCACCGCTCGCAGCTCCCTTCCCGCCGGGCAATTCGATGCGCCCAGTGCGCATTCTCTTTGAGAGTGAGGGAGACAAGCCTGTCGGGCTCTCCGCGCCGGTCTCCGTCCTGCCGTGGGGAGCCGCCAAATGAACGCGTCGATAAAGGAATGCACCCATGAATAAAATCACAACCTTCACTGCCTTGCTGCTGGCACCGCTGGCTGCGCTCCATGCCGCCGTCGAACCAATTCCGGCCTTCACTACCGGAGCTCGCATTCTCTTCATAGGCGATTCCATTACAGACATGAATCGCGGTCGCTCCGCAGATCCAAACCACATACTGGGACACGGCTATGTATTCCTCATAGCCGCCAGGCAGGGCGCGGCGTTTCCGGAATTGCAACTGGACTTCGTAAACCGCGGCATCAGCGGCAACACGGTGCTCGATCTCGAGAAACGCTGGAAACAGGACATGATTGACCTGAAACCAGATATGCTGAGCGTCCTTATTGGGGTCAATGACTACACCAAAAAGATTCCGCTGGACCAGTATGAGCAGGTATATGACAAGCTCATTGGCGAGGCGAGGGCCGCCAATCCAAACTTGAAGCTGGTGCTCTGCGCGCCTTTCCTGAAGCCAACGGGCCAGATAGACGATACGATGGTAAAGAGTCAGGAGATCGTCGCGAAACTCGCAAAAAAATACGGCGCTGCTCATGTGATGTTCCAGCCTGTGATGGATGAGGCCGCCAAGCGGGTGCCAGCCGACTACTGGGTATGGGACAAAGTCCACCCGACCTATCGCGGTCACCAGCTCATGGCCGACGAATGGGAGCGCGAGGTAGGCGCATTTTTTAAGGCCGACCAGAAAGCGACGGTAAAATGAACAACAAAAAGGCCCCGCGTATTGTCGCTTTTCTCCCTTCTTTCAAGGAAGATGCCTTGGCAAGCGAAAGGCTTAAACGGCGGGAAGTAAAAAGTGTGAATATGTGGGACTGACCCCGATGCCTTCCTGGGAAACATCGTCCGAACCAATCCGCCAGCGCTGCGGATCCGGCCTCTCCGACTATCGCTTGATGTTGGGCCTCGTGGTCGTTATTTTCATGACTCTATACATCGTCTTCCGCTGAACCCTCCACTCATGAAAAAAACCACCCTCCTGCCAATCGCACTTGGCCTTGCCCTGAGTGCCTGCCAAACCATGCCAAAAACCCAACCTATCCACGGTCCCACCAACCCGACACCCGAAAATGCCTCAAAGGCGAAGGTGAAATACTACGGCTCCATCATCGAACTCCGCCCGGAGAAGGAGAAGGAATACCGCGAACTCCATGCCAATGTCTGGCCAGAAGTCCGCGCGGCCATTGCCAAGGCGAACATTCGAAATTTCAACATCTATGCCACCGAGATCGCGGGAAAGCGTCTTCTCGTGAGCCATTTTGAATACATCGGGACGAATCCCGAAGCGGATTTCGCCTCCATTGGAAACGATCCCACCACCAAAAACAAATGGTGGCCGCTTACCGACGCCTGCCAGATTCGCCTTCCTGGCACGCCCGAGGGGAGTCAATGGCTCGGCATGGAACAGGTCATGCATCTCAACTGAGAAGACAGCAAAATCTGGAAAACATGCCCGGACTTTTAAACGACAAAGCCATCTTCCTCACCGGAGGCTCTGCCGGAATCGGCTTCGAGTGTGCCAAGGCTTATGCCCGCGAGGGGGCGAGGGTGGCGATTTGTTGTCCGGATTTGAAAGAGGCCCAACAGGCCGCACAGTCGCTTGGTGAAAATCACATAGGGCTCGGTTGCGATGTTTCCAACGGAACGCAGGTGTCCGCTGCGATCGACGAGGTTCACGCCCAGTTCGGCCGCCTCGACGCGATCCACAACAATGCGGGGATTGCCTCGCCGTCCGCCACCTTGCACGAAACCACCGAGGCGGAGTGGGATCGCCTTTTTGCCATTAATGTGAAGGGCGTTTACTGGACTGCGAAGCATGGCTTCGAGGCGCTCAAAGCCTCGCGCGGATGCATCCTGAACACCAGCAGCCTGGTCGGTGAGATCGGGCAGGAAATCCACGCCGCCTACTCGGCCACCAAGGGCGCGATGAACGCCCTCACCAAATCGATGGCCCTTGACTACGCCGTTCACGGTATCCGGGTCAACGCCGTCTGCCCCGCCGGGGTCTGGACTCCGATGCTCCGCCAGTGGGCTTCCGAGCAACCCGATCCCGCCGGCATCTCGCGCTATCTCGATGAGATTCACGCCCTGGGATTTTGCCCGGAGGGCGATGTCATTGCCGAGGCCTCTGTCTATCTCCTTTCCGAAAAAGCCCGCTTCGTCACCGGCCACCTCATGCATGTCACCGGCGGCGCGGAACTCGGCTATCGGCGCTGATTTTTTTATTATGATCAAAAACATCACTACTCGCGACGCCCGCTTCCCCATTGGCTCAGGCCACGGCAGCGACGCCATTCACCGCGATCCCGTTTACTCTTACGCCGCCACGCTGCTCCACGACGACTCGGGTTTCGTTGGCACGGGCCTCGCTTTCACTCTCGGCGAGGGGAACGACCTCGTTTGCAAGGCCGCCGAATTCTATGCGATCCAACTTGTCGGCCGCGACATCGAGGAGGTCATGGCCGGCTTCGGCGAATTCCAGCGTAAGCTCTCCGATGAGCAGCAATTCCGATGGCTTGGGCCGCACAAGGGGCTTGTGCACCTGGCGCTCGCATCGGTGACCAATGCCTGCTGGGACCTCTGGGCCCGCAAGCGCGGTGTGCCGCTTTGGAAGCTCCTGCTGGACTTATCCGCTGACGAACTCCTCGCCACGTTGGATTTTTCGTATGTCACCGACGCCCTCTCCCTCGACGAAGCCCGCGCCCTGATCGAAACACCCCGCGCCACCCGCCACCTCCGCGAAGGCATTTTGGAAGAGGGCTACCCCGGTTACGACACCTCGATCGGTTGGTTCAACTACAGCGACGAGCAAGTGGCCAGTAATGTCGCCAAGTCCGCTGCGGAGGGTTTCACAGCTATGAAACTGAAGGTCGGCTCGCAGGACATCGCCCGCGATGTGCGCCGCGCGCGCCTCGTGCGACAGGCTGCGGGCGACTCCGTGCGCCTTATGGTCGATGCCAACCAGCAATGGACGATCGACCAATCCATCGCCTTCTCCGAGGCCACCCGCGACCTGGGCCTCTTCTGGCTCGAGGAACCCACGCATCCCGACGATGTGCTCGGCCACCGCACGATTGCCGAGGCCATCGCCCCCGTGAAGGTTGCCGCCGGCGAGCATGTGCCGAACCGCATTCTTTTCAAAAATTATCTCCAGGCCGGAGCCATGGCCATTTGCCAGGTCGATGCCGTGCGCGTGGCCGGAGTGAGCGAGTTTTTGGTTGTCAGCCTCCTTGCAAAAAAATTCGGAGTTCCCGTGATCCCGCATGTTGGCGACATGGGCCAAATCCACCAACACCTCGTGTTGTTCAATCACATCGCCCTCGACCACGAAGCCATCTTCCTCGAGCACATCCCGCATTTGCAGGGCCGCTTCACCGAATCGGTAAAAATCGTCGGCGCGCGCTACACCACTCCGCGTCTGCCCGGAACCTCCTGCGAGCTGAAAGAGTAGGCCGCCCTTATCAGGTGGCGGTTTGTTTTTGGACTCCCAGCCTGTCGATGCCGAGTTCGATGGTGTCACCGGCTTTGAGGTATTGCGGCGGCTTGAATCCCAAACCGACCCCAGCTGGAGTGCCGGTGGAAATCACATCGCCGGGCAGGAGCGTCATGAATTGGCTGACGTAGCTCACGAGGAAGGGGATTTTGAAAATGAGATTGGCAGTGGTGCCGTCCTGTTTGGTCTCGCCGTTGACCTTGAGCCAGAGGCGCAAGATGTGTGGGTCGGGAATTTCGTCAGTTGTGGCCAGCCAAGGACCGAGCGGGGCGAAGGTGTCGGCGCTTTTGCCTTTGACCCATTGGCCGCCGCGCTCGAGTTGCCATTCACGTTCGCTGTAGTCGTTGTGGAGGACATAGCCGGCGACATGAGCCATGGCATCGGACTCGGAGACGGAGCGGGCGGTTTTTCCGATCACCACGGCCAACTCGACTTCCCAATCGGTTTTTTCCGATCCGGCGGGAATCACGAGTCCATCGTTCGGGCCGGTGAGGGCGGTGGTGGATTTGAAGAAAATGATGGGTTCGGCGGGGACGGCCATGCCGCTTTCCTTCGCATGGTCGCTGTAATTGAGGCCGATGCAGATGATCTTGCTGGGCCGTGCAATCGGGCTTCCGAGGCGGGTTCCCGGTGGAACGACAGGTGCGGTGGCGGCGTGGCTTTCGATCCACGAGGAGAGGCGGTGCAATCCGCCGGATTCAAAGAAGTCCTCGTTGAAATCAGGGGTGCAGGCGGAAACATCGATAGAGGTTCCGTTGGAGAGAAGGACGCCCGGTTTCTCCGAGCCTTGGGTGCCGAATTTGATGAGTTTCATGGTGTGTTAGCGAAGAAGAGTGAAGCCGCCGTCGATGTCGTAGGCGGAACCGGTGATAAATGCAGCTTTGTTCGAGCAGAGAAATGCGATGAGCGTAGCGATTTCCTCTGGCTCACCCATGCGGCCGATGGGTTGACCAGCTGAGAGCTTGGCGAACATCTCGGCCTCCTGGCCGGGATAGTTTTTTGCGATGAATCCGTCCACAAACGGAGTGTGAACACGGGCCGGGCAAACGCAATTGCAACGAATGCCCTTGTCTACGAAATCCCGCGCCACCGAGAGGGTCATGGAAAACACGGCGCCTTTCGACATGCTGTAGGCGAAGCGGTCGGGTATGCCGACTTTGGAAGCGATGGAAGCCAGGTTCACAATGCTTCCGCCGCCATTTTTCAGCATAATGGGAATGCCAAAGTGGAGGCAGTGGTAGGCTCCTCGCACATTGATTTGGTAAAGACGGTCGAGGTCTTCGGGCGTGGTGTTCAGCACATTGCCGATATGGGCGATGCCCGCGTTGTTCACCAGCACATCGAGCCTGGGAAGGCCTGCAAAGGCGGCGCGGACGGACTCGGTGTTCGAGACATCCACAGTTTGGATCGCCCCCGTGCCTCCAGCTTTTTGAAGGAGGTCCAGCGTCTCCCCGGCCGCTTCGGCGGAGAGTTCAAAAATGCGGACATCGTATCCATCGGTGGCGAGTTGGAGGGCGGTGGCTCGGCCGATGCCGGATCCGGCTCCAGTGACGACGGCGATAGGTTTCTCGGTATGGGATGTCATGGGATGCGGTAGATTTTTTTAGCGTTGGTGGTGAGGATTTGGAAGCGCTCAGCATCTGTCAGTCCGCTCAACAATTCGCGGGTGCTGGTTGACCAGGCGAGGAGTCCGTCGCCCAGATTGACGACTGGCCAGTCGCCACCCCAGACAAGACGGGTGGCGCCGAAAGCGTCGAGCATCGTGTCCGTGTAGGGCTTCAGGCCTTGGGCATTCCTTAGTGGAGCGGGTGCGTAGGCGCTGATGCCGGAGATTTTGCCGTTCACATTCGGCTCGGCGGCGAGGGCGCGGATAGCTTTTTGCCACGCGAGGAATCCCTCGCCGGCGGGGGCATCGTTTTGCGCGATGTCGGGAACTCCACAGTGGTCGAGGATGAAAGTTGTCTGCGGGCAGGCGCGCACGAGTTCCAAGGCGATCGGAAGTTGCCGCTGGAGAACGCAGAGATCGAAAGTGAGTCCGAGCCTGCCAAGGCGGTTCACATTTTCGCGGAAGCGGGAGGTTTGGGAGAGCTCGTCCGGTTGCGTGTGGAGGACGCGACGGATTCCGGTCAGGCGCGGATGGGCGATCGCCTCGAGGCTCCGCTCGAAATCCGGCGACTCGGGCCGGGCCGCTGCCACAACAGCTTGGATGATCGAGCCGGGCTGTTCTGCAAGGGTGCAAAAATAGCGGGCCTCGTCGGCGGATTCTTCGCAATCGACCTCCATAAAAACCCCGGCTTGGATGCCGGAGTCGCGTGAGGCGTTTTGGTAGTCCGAGAGATCGAATCGTCCAGAGAGGGCGGGTAAATCTTTCGTCCAATCGTATGTGAAGCGGTCTGGCTCGAGGAGGTGGATATGTGTGTCGATCATGACGATTTCAGATGGGAAGTATCCTAGGTGCAGGCACGGTCAAGATGCACATAGCCTCCATCGACATAAACCAACTGGCCGGTGGTGTGCGAGGATTTCGGCGAGGCGAGGAAGGCGGGCATGGCTTGCAGAGAGCCCACCATTCCTGAACCTTGGGATTTGCCGCCATGCGGGCCGAGTCGGCCTTGATGTCGGCTCCCGAATATTCAAGGCAGCTGAAGAGGTGGTGATTTCTATCCGGCAGTTGGTGGAGGAAGATGGAATAGTTGCTCATGCAACATTCTTTGATTTTCGCGAGAATTTCGGTCAAACCGCCGCATGCAGTCTTTTGTATTCTTCGATTTTATCCGGGCAGAGCCCGATAATGGATCTAGAGCGTTTCATAGGTTTTGACTTTTAGGCGCCTTTCGCTGGGGCTCCGCTGGCTTCGGGATTACGGTATTTCACTGTCTGCAAATGCTCGCAGTAAAGCACCAGCTCTCCGTCGTTTTTGAAAATCTCGTAGCTCGCACGATAGAGTCCCATCTCGGGATATTTCGGAGATTTTTCCAAATCGGTTTTAATGGTGTAAATCGTATCGCCGATGAAGACGGGCTTGATGAATCGCAGCTTGTCGTATCCGTAACTGAAAGCGTTGACGCAGTTCGTCGCGACAAGCCCGAGTCCAACACTAAAGACCATGGCGCCAGCGATGAGGCGACGCCCGAAGACCCCCTCCTCTTTGGCAAAGATTTCGTCAGCCACATAGGGGTGCATATCGAGCACGAGGGCATTAAACTGCATACTCTCTCCTTCACTAATCGTGCGGCGGATGGAGCGGATGCGCTTGCCAATCTCGATGTCTTCGTAGAGCCAGTTTTCGGCATTCCAAATGGGGATATCCTTGTGCTTTTCAGGATCAGGGTTCGGGTTCTTCATAAAATGAAATCAGTGCGCTGCGAGAGCCTCACCGAGGTAGCTTCCATAGGCTAGGGAAAGAACGGCGACGAGCAGCATGGCCAGGGCCGCCGCGAGCATCGACCATGTGCGACCTCGGCATCCTTGCCACTCGCGAAGAAGGAGCCCGGCGAAACTGCTGAAAAGGACAAGCATGATCATGTGAATGCCCCAGCTTGAAAACTTAAAGTCTCCCATTCGCACGTGTCCCAGGCCGTAGAAAAAAAATTGCCCATACCAAAGGCATCCCGTCAGAATCGCGAGAGCGAAATTCAGCGGGAGGGCGCGGCGCTCGGGACCCGCAGGGAGTTCGACATATTCTCCCAGTGTGCGGTGTCGGATGTGGAGCCAGATGCAATAAATGCCAGTGGTCAGGAATGCCCCGCTGTTTGAGAAAATGTAAACGACATTGCCTTGAAAGACCCCGGCTCCATGGCTTGCAGCCACGGCGGCGATAGGTTCGCCAGCGGCCAAGGAAAAACCGTAAACCGCCGATAGAACACCCGCGAACAGGCAGAGGGGGAGTCCTTTCTTGAGATTAAAACCGCTGTTTTGCCCCTGAAGATCGAGTTCCTTGAGGCGACCAGCAAACCCGGAAAGTAGAATCCCGACCACTCCAATACTGATTCCTGCAAGCACCCACCCTGAACCGGTTCGCCCGAAGACAGACGCCAACTGACCAGATACCAGCGGAGGGAGCAATGTTCCTAGCACGCAGGAAATACCAATGGCAATCGCATAGGTTAAGGAAAATCCGATATGCTTGATGGCAAGCCCAAAAGCGGTGCCGCCGATTCCGTAACACGCACCAAGAAGAAACGCATTCCGCATCGCGGACGCTGGAGATTCCTTCAACACCTGCATGAGGTCCGGGATGGTCAACCAGGCCCCGAGCAAAGGCAGAACGAGCCAGCAGACGGACGCTTGGGCGAGCCAGTAGGTCTGCCAGGACCAGCAGCGCGTGGCTTTTTGCGGTGTATAACAAAGAGCAGCGGAGAGTGCGCCAACGGCGTGGAGGAGGACGCCAAGAATGGGATTTGAGGTGATCATGTTAGTGCAAATTCGGTAGTGATGCTTGTCGTGTCCTGTCCTATTGAAGGGGCGCCTTTGGGAGATTTGTAAATCTCCCCGTCGATGCGGATCGGGCACCGCAGAGTGGGCATGGGTGTGCCCTGCGGGCATTGGACAGTTTGCTCCATGTCGAGTGCCAAGTAGCCTTCGGTTTGGCGTAGCTTCCGCCAGGACATGACCTCGGCACACCAGATGTCGGCGGGCTCCAGAATCCCAAGCCAATGAGCTGTGGAGTGGGTTCTCAGATGGTCCCGGAGGATGCCCTTGATTTCGTCGCGCTGCGTGAACCATGTCTGTTTGTCGGAGAACTCCAAGAGTGGGGCACAGCCGAGAAGTTCCCCCAGCTTCGGAACCGCTCCCATGGCCAGAGCGAGGTGTCCATCGGAAGTGGCGTAGATTCCATAAGGAGCGCCAAGGTAAGCATGGCCGTTGCTGACCGCGCTTCGGCGGGGAGATTGTCCGCCGTCATTGAGGTGTGTGGTGATCACTTCAAATTGCAGGTCCAAGATGGACTCCATGAGGCTGACCTCAACGCGACCTCCGATTCCCGTGACTCCGCGCCGCACCAGACAGGCGAGGATTCCCTCTACAAGATGTGCGCTGGTCGTGAGGTCGGCCACAGCAAGGCCCATCGGCACCGGCGGCTCGCCGTCATTCCCGGAAAGCCACGCGAGTCCTGACATCGACTGCGCGAGTAGGTCCTGGCCCGGCTTGCCCATCCATGGTCCCGTGGTGCCATAGCCGGTTATGGAGCCATAGACCAAACGCGGATTGATCTTGGAAACGGATGCAAAATTGAGGCCGAGCTTATCCATCACGCCTGGCCGGAAGTTCTCGATGAGCACATCCGCCTTCTCGATCAGTTTGCGCACCAGAGCCAGATCCCCGTGATCTTTCAAATCTGCGGCGAACCCTTCTTTGTTCCTGTTGATCGAATGGAAGAGTGTGCTTTCGCCTTCGACGCCGAGGTTTGAGATGTAGAGCTGACGGCAAATGTCACCGCCCTGCGGGCGTTCGATTTTGATGACTCTCGCTCCCAGATCGGCCAGTCGCATGGCAGCGGCTGGGCCGGCGAGAAATTGGCTGAAATCGAGAACAATGAGTCCGGTGAGTGGTTTCATGACAAGAGGGGCGTGAACATCGAACATTCAACATCCAACATCGAATGTTGAAGTGAACAGCTGTGCGAGGAGCGTTGGGAGTGGTTCGACGTCTTCTCTCGATGTTGAATGTTCCATGTTCGATGTTCGATGTTCGATGTTC
>Ga0247837_1003472_pt1 | contig 27350 bp, 25 predicted proteins | sample LaCtaG_2_FD_187115 | JGI IMG/M metagenome (GOLD analysis project Ga0247837, IMG submission 187115) | Freshwater microbial communities from meromictic Lake La Cruz, Castile-La Mancha, Spain - LaCruzMarch2015_14.5m | ecosystem: Environmental > Aquatic > Freshwater > Lake | place: Spain: Castile-La...
TGAGACGGCGCTTGCGGGCAATCACCGCGGAGGTATCGAACCCGATCTCTCCGGCGCGGAGTCCGAACTCTTCCGCCCGCCGCAGCGTGGAGTAACGGTTGGCGGACTCGATCAGCGTCTTGCTGGGCATGCAACCGCGCAGGATGCACAGCCCGCCCAGTTCGGCTCCCCCTTCCACCACCGCCGTGCGCAATCCCTCCGCCGCGGCGGTGCGTGCCGCCGCATAGCCCGCACTCCCACCCCCAAGCACCACGAAGTCATAGATTTCCATGCACGGCATCCTGTGCGAACCCGGTCGATCGTCAAGACCCGTCCCGCAACAGAATAATCCGCCCCTAATCGAGCGGATTTACGCACTTTATCCCCGGGAACCGATCGAAATCTCGGTCATTGCTGTACACGGTGGCGGAGTGCTCCATGGCATGCAGCGCGATCACGGCATCCGTGGAGAGGTTGCCGCCTACTCCCGCGGCTTCAAGCAGGTCAAAAAAACGGGGGAGGGCCTGCTCCGAGAGGCCAAGAACTCGAACGGACGGGCAACCCAACCATTGCTCCACGATCTCGCGCACCTCGCCCACCGACAGAGGGTTCCTCGATAGGTTGGGATGTGTAAAAAGACGCGTGAAAGCCAGGACGACCACCCAGACCAAACCGATCGGCTCAGTCCCGGAAAGAGCGGATTCCCACCACGCCCGCGCTTTTTCATGCTGAGGTGCGCGCTCATCGTGAGCGTAAATCAGCAGATTGACATCGGGAATGATCATCGCCAAGCACCCATCACATCCCTCTCGGCTTCAATCTGGTCATAGAGTTGATTCATGCTCTGGCCCAGATACGCGGCCTTGAACCCCACGCGATGCGTTAGCAGGCGAACCCTCTTTCGCGGTAACGGACCCGCGCCAAGGCCACGCTGAAGCACTTCTTCCAACACCTCCCGAAAAGGCCGCTTCCGCTGTCGGGCCATCTCCCGCAGCTCTGCCAAAATGCCATCACTGATGTTGATTGTCGTCCGCATAAAGACATCATGATGCCATCAAAACGGAAGTCAACGAATCACAAATTGGTTCGCGAAAGGGCATGCCAGCTCCTCAGAAATCCCTCACCCCCTCACCCCTTCCTTCGCGCCATTCGCGCGTTCGCGTGCGCCTCAAATCCGGCCCCGAACAGGGCCCGATCATCGAATCGACCGCACTTCATAGATGCGGAAGAACTCGTTCTGAAACACCTTCTCCAGCCCCGGCGGATCGGGCGCCCCCGTTCGATAGAGCCTGGTCGCCATGTTCTGAACGGGAGCCCGAATCCCGAGTATGGTTTCCGAAGTGACCACCACCCGCTCCGGCTCGTAGCCCACCACGAAAACGACGCCGCGCTGTTCCGCGAGCGCCAATGCCGACCGGCCTGGCTCGCTGAGATAAAACCGACACGACGCCACAATACCTGGCAGACTCTGATGCGAACTGCCTCCAACGGTCGGTTGTCCGCTCCACCACGCAAACGCGGGGGACAGCCACCAGGGGGCGAGGATGGGGGTCATGTCGTTGGAAATGAGCGCCTGCCCTGCTTCGCGTAGCAACCGGTCCTCTTTGCGTTGCTCCGCATGCAATGCGCGCACGGCGGCGGACGAATGCACAATTCCGATCCAACACACGAAGACCGGGGCAGATGCCACCAGAAACACAAGCCATGCCTTCCATGCGTGGCGAAAACTTCGCATCGCCGTCGGGGCCACCAGAGCAACCACCATGACAAGGAAGTACTCCCAGCGTCGCTGCCAGAGGGTCAGACCGAATGACACCGCGAGAAACAATGCAAACGCGGCAAACGCCCTCCCCCCTCCCCGAACGAACTGCCAGATTAAAAGCCCCACGAACAACAGCGGCAGGAACCCAGCGATCGCCAGGATTTCAAAATCGAGCCAACCCGAGGAGCGCAACTCACCGATCAGCCGCGACCAATTGGCAAAAAACGTCAGCGTCTCCGTCGGTAATGGCTGAAAGCGCATCCCGTCGACCACAAGTGCCGCCGCGAGGATGATCCCCGTCGCCGCCATTCCGCGGAGCACCCGCGGTCGCAGCGCTCCCCAACCCAACACGACCCCGCGCAGCGAGAGGGTCAGCACGAGAAACACCAACGGCTCGTAAAGGGAAGTCCAGAGGGCCAACCCCCACGCCACGCCGGAAATCAGGGCCGGATCCCGCCACCAACCCCGATCTACTCGGGATAACCCAACTTTGCCAGCCTCCCCCGCTCCCCAAATTCGCCATTCCGCCAGCAGCGCAAGGGTGAGCAGAAACACCTGAAGCGACTGATGATCCGGTCGACCCAGCGCAAATCCATGCGCCCAAGCCGGAGAGATCGCGGCAATTCCCCACCCAAACCAGCGAAACCGCTCCCGGCGGGTCCAGGCCCAGAGCATTATCAACGTGCACGCGCCGAGTATTGGCGAAACCCACGCGCCCGCCACCGCCAGGGGATCCGTCGCCCAAGGTTGAAACACGCGACCCAAGCCGACAATGAGCAGATCCAATGGCATCGTTGCATGCGTGTGAACCCCGTCGGGCCAGTTCTCCGTCCTCTGAAACGCAATCGAATGGATACCGCCCTCCCAGAGCTCCCTGGCCCGAAGCATGCGTGAGTAACAATCCGCATCGACGTAGTACACCGCATCCCCGGGAAAGGTCGCTTCCCACCGCGGAGAAAGGGCCAGAAGGAAGAGCAAAATCAGCGCAATCGGCTCCGCGGCGACACCCGCGACGGCAAGCCACCGCGGAACGCGGGCGGCGGGGTCCATTCCCAATATCTTGTGACGCATTCGGCGCTCCGTCCCATATCATGCGACAGACCGGGATGCACCAGGGAAAAAAGCGTTGTCCTCCCGCACCCAACCCCGTTATACTCCTCCACTCAGCAATCGCTGAATTTTGACTCCATGGCTGACGAAGAAATAGACTCCACCGCATCGACCAACATCTCGCAGGACCAGGAGTATGGTTGGCAGCAGATTGACAAACTGGAGGGCCTTGAGGCGGTCCGCAAACGCCCGGGAATGTACATTGGCGACCCCGATGAGCGCGGGTTGCACCACTGTGTGTTCGAGGTTCTGGACAATTCCATCGATGAACACCTCGCCGGCTACTGCACGAAGGTGGAGGTCACCATCCACACGGATGGCTCGGTTTCCATCCGGGACAACGGCCGCGGAATTCCGGTCGAAATGCATCCGAAATGGAAGATTCCGGTCGTGGAACTGGTTCTGACGAACCTCCATGCAGGCGGAAAATTCGGTCAGGGCGCCTATAAGTACTCCGGCGGTTTGCACGGCGTCGGCGCCAAGTGCGTCAATGCGCTGAGCGATTGGTTCAAAGTAGAGGTTTTCCGCGACGGCCACATCTGGCACATGGCGTTCGCCAAGGGCAAAACAACCCAACCGCTCATCGCCCTCGCAGAGCTCAAAAACAAGAAACAGACCGGCACGCTGATCTCTTTTCTCCCGGATCCGGAGATCTTTACGATCACGACGGAGTTCAAATTCGACCGCCTCGCCTCCCGCCTGCGCGAACTCGCGTTTCTTAACCCGGGCGTCGAGATCCTCCTGAAAGACGAGCGGGACGACGAAACGCACAAGCCGATTTCGGAAACGTTTTTCTACAAGACCGGAATCGTGGAATTCGTCCGGCAGCTCGGCGAAAACAAACAGATCCTGCACCCGAAGCCGATCGTGTTCTCCCGCCAGCGCGACGAGGTATTTGTCGACCTCGTCATGCAGTACAACGACAGCTACACGGATCAAATCCTGTGTTACGCGAACTCCATCCCCAACCCCGACGGCGGCACGCACCTCACCGGTTTTCGCACGGCGCTCACGAAGGCGATCAACCAATACTCCCGTTCCAACGGTCTCCTGAAGGACAAGGACCCGGCAATCAGTGGCGATGACGTCCGGGAGGGCCTCATCTGCGTCCTGAGCGTCAAACTTCCCAACCCGCGGTTCGAGTCCCAGACGAAGGTCAAACTCGTCAATGGCGAGATCGACGGCATCGTCAACTCGGTTGTGTACGAGGGGTTGATGAACTACTTCGACGAGAACCCACCGATCGCGAAGAAGGTCATCGACAAGGCCCTGATGGCCGCCCGCGCCCGCGAAGCGGCACGCCGCGCCCGGGAAACGGTTCGCAAAAGCGCGCTGACCGGCGGCGGACTGCCGGGAAAACTCGCCGATTGCTCCGAACGCGATCCGAAGCTCACGGAGCTCTACATCGTCGAGGGCGACTCCGCCGGCGGCTCTGCCAAACAGGGACGGGACCGGCGATACCAGGCGATCCTTCCCATCCGCGGAAAGCTCATCAACGTCGAGAAAGCCCGGCTGGATCGCGTGCTGCAAAACACGGAAATCCAAACGATGATCACGGCGATCGGCACCGGGATTGGCGAAGGGGAGGTCGAGGGATCCTTCAACATGGCGAAGCTGCGCTACGGTCGGATCATCATCATGACAGATGCCGACGTCGACGGCTCCCACATCCGCACGCTCCTGCTGACGTTCTTCTACCGCCAGATGCCCCAACTCCTCAAGCAGGGCCACGTGTATGTCGCCTGCCCGCCGCTCTACCGCATCAAGCGGAAAAAACGCGAGGAATACGTGCAGGACGACGTTCAATTGAACAAAATCCTGATCGGCCTCGGCGCGGAGGAGGTTCGACTCAAAAACCTCGCCGATGGCAAGGAACTCAACGCAGAAAAGGTGCGCGACATCCTTGGCCTGCTCGATCGACTTTCCAAGTTCAGCGACGCCGTGCGTCGGCACGGGGGAGATTTTGAAAAGTATCTGAGCCACCGCGATCCAAAGACCGGCGTGCTCCCCGAGTACCTGATCAAGATCCGCGAGGGCAATGCGGAACGGGTGGAGTACTTCACGCAGGAAGAACAACTCCGCGAATTTCACGAAGCAAACAAGGATCTCGCCCTCTTCGAGACCGAAGTCCCCGCAGACGGCAACGGAGACACGCCCGCAGGCCCGACGCCGACCAAAAAATCCGAAAGCAATCGCCGTCGCGCCCGACTCGTGGAGCTGCATGAGTCCCACGCCGTTGAAAAAGTCATCGCCGAATTGGCGCAACGCGGATTCAAACTCGACCACTTCGCGGCATCTGATCAACCGCTGTTTGAAATCATCGAGGGCGAGGGCGACAAACAACGCGTTCACCCGTTGTTCGCGATTCCCGAGATCCTGACGAAGGTGCTCGAAATCGGCCGACGCGGCCTGACCATCGACCGATTCAAGGGGTTGGGCGAAATGAACGCGAAGGAGTTGTTCGAGACCACCATGAACCCGGAGAAACGCCGCATGCTCAAGGTGGATCTCAACGAGGACAACGCAGTCAAGGCCGACGAAATGTTCACGATCCTGATGGGCGACGTGGTCGAACCCCGCCGCCAATTCATCGAAGACAACGCCCTCAATGCCCGCCTGGATGTCTGATCGACCGGAACCCTTGTTTCCGTCGCTCCCAGTCCGTTAGTCCGCTAGCCCGTCCCTATTTTTAAGCTGCCCGTGTACACACAGAACGAAAAAGTCGAAAAAATCAACGTCGCCGAGGAGATGTCGAAGTCGTTTCTCGACTACTCGATGTCCGTCATCATCTCCCGCGCCCTGCCGGACGCCAGAGACGGATTGAAACCCTCCCAGCGGCGAATTCTGTACGCGATGAGTGAACTGGGCGTGATGCCCGGCCGCAAGGCGCTCAAGTGCGCAAAGATCGTCGGCGAGACGATGGGTAACTACCATCCGCACGGCGATCAGGCGATCTACCCCACGCTGGTTCACATGGCACAGCCATGGGCGATGCGCGAACGACTCATCCAGGGTCAGGGCAATTTCGGGAGTGTCGAAGGCGACCCGCCAGCGTCCATGCGGTACACCGAAGCCCGCCTCCAGCACCTCGGCGCCGCGCTGATGGATGACATGGAAAAGGATACCGTGGATTTCGTCCCCAATTACGACGAAACCCGCGAGGAACCGGTCGTCCTCCCCGCCGCCTTCCCGAACCTCCTCGTCAACGGCGGCACGGGCATCGCGGTCGGCATGGCCACCAACATCCCGCCTCACAATCTCAGCGAGGTGATCGATGGAATCTGCGCCCAAATCGACGATCCTGATATCACGGTCGAAGGACTGATGCGTTACGTCAAAGGTCCGGATTTCCCGACGGGCTGTATCATTTGCGGTGTCTCCGGCATCCGTCAGTACTTCGAAACCGGACGCGGATCCTTCCGCGTGCGGGGCAAAGTGGGCGTCGAGGAACTCAAGAACGGACGCGAACAACTCGTCATCACGGAAATTCCGTACGGGGTCAATCGCGCGACGCTGGAGGAACGCATTGCCGCGCTCGTTAACGAGAAGATCATCACGGAAGTCTCCGCGATGCGGAACGAGTCCGACGAACAGTGCCGCCTCGTCATCGAACTCAAGCGCGATGCGAATCCGAAGATCGTCATCAACAATCTCTACAAGCACACGGCGCTGGAATCGTCCTTCTCGGCGTCGATGCTGGCGATTGACCACGGTCGCCCCCGCCTGCTGAATCTCAAGGAGGCCATCGCTGCCTACATCGAGCACCGCCGCGAAGTCATCCTGCGCCGTACCCGCTTCCTGCTCCGCGAGGCCGAAGAACGCGCAGAGCTTCTCGAAGGATACCTCATCGCGCTCGCGAACATGGACGACTTCATCCGGATCATCCGGGAGTCGAACAGCCGCGAGGAAGCGAAAATCAAACTCCTTGCGCTTCAGTGGTCGCGCGCCACCGTCGAAAAACTCGGCATCCTCATCCGCGACGAAGCCCGACTGGCGAACGGGATGATGTCCCTCACGGAGCGGCAAACGGACGCCGTTCTCGACCTCCAGCTCTATCGACTGACCGGACTCGAACGCGAGAAGATCAAGACGGAGTACGACGCGATCATGGCCCGCATCCGCGACCTCCTCGACATCCTCGCCCGCGAAAGCCGCGTGTTAACGATCATCAAGGAGGAACTCCGGACGATTCAGGAAAAACACGGCAATCCGCGACTGACGCAACTTGTTCCCGACGAGGGCGAGATCAGCATCGAAGACCTCATAGCCAACGAGGGCTGCATGATCACCATCACGCACGGCGGTTTCATCAAACGCACGGCGGTGAGCGCCTTCAGTGCGCAGCGTCGCGGCGGGAAGGGCGTCATTGGAATGACCATGCGCGGAGGCGCAGTCGAGGGCGATGACGGCGATTTTGTCGAACACCTCTTCACGGCCAGCACGCACGACTTCCTGATGTTCTTCACGAAGTCTGGTCGTTGTTACGTCGAAAAGGTTTACGAAATCCCGGAAATGGGCCGCGCCAGCAAGGGACGTTCCATCGCGAACCTGCTCGAGCTCCGCAGCGAGGAAAAGATCGCCGCGACTCTCCGAATCCAGGCCCGCCACTCCGGCTCCGGGCCTTCGCAGAAGGACGAAACGTGGGACGAAAATCTCCACATCCTCTTCGCCACACGCTCGGGGATCGTCAAGCGATCCAATTTGCAGGATTTTTCCAACATCCGCAAAGGGGGAATCATCGCGATCCAAATCGAGGAAGGCGACGAACTCATCGACGCCGTGCTCACCGCGGGCCAGGACGAAATGGTGCTGATCACCCGCGATGGCATGAGCATCCGCTTCACCGAGGAGGAACTCCGCGACCAGGGCCGCAATACCATCGGCGTCTGGGGCATTCGACCCGAGAAAGGCGACTCCGTGGTCGCCATCGCGACGGTTCGATCCGACGCCACCCTGCTCGTTGCGGGCGAGAACGGAATCGGCAAACGAACCGCGTTCGACGAATACCGCCGCCAGTCGCGTGGCGGAAAGGGCATCATCACGATGCGCGTCGGAGACAAAACCGGCGCCGTGGTCGGAGCACTCACCGTCACCGACACCGACGAAATCATGCTCATCACCACCCGCGGCAAAATGGTCCGCACCCGTGTGGCCGAGATCCGCGAAACGGGACGCAATGCCATGGGGGTGAAACTGATCGACCTCCCTTCCGAAGAAAAACTCCAGGGCATCGCTCCGGTGGTGTCCATCGACGACGAATCCGAATCCTCCGAGGGATAAATGCGCCTGACCGACATCCCCTCGTGCTTCGTCACCGGCACGGGAACGGGTGTCGGGAAGACGTGGTTCACCGTCCAACTCCTCACGGCGCTCCGGTCGTCAGGGATCGATGCGGTGGGCTTCAAGCCGATCGTGTGCGGAGATGACTCTGACGCCGTCGCATTGGCGGCGGCCAGCGACCACGTCATCCCTGTTGAGGAAATCAACCCCGTCTGGCTGCGCACCCCTGCATCGCCTTTCACCGCGTGTCAGGTTGAAGGACGAACGGTCGACATCCCTTTCATCCTGGAAAAATTCACCGCGCTACAAAGTCGCTTCCCGCGGGTCATCGTCGAAGGCGCCGGCGGCTGGCGGGTTCCCATTCGACGGGACTACTTCATCAGCGACCTCGCCGCGGAGTTCGCCCTCCCCATCCTCCTCGTTATCCACAACAAACTGGGCGCATTGAACGAGGCGCTCCTCACGATCGAAGCCATCCGCCGCGACGGCCTCCCCTTCCTGGGCTACCATCTCAACGAAATCACGCCCCCCACGGACATCGCAGAAATCACCAACGCAGCCATCCTCGAAGACATCCTAGGCCCTGGCTTGTCGATCCCCTCCCCCACAAAGTAACCGCCCCATCACCCCGCCGCTCCGCACCTAACCCGCGTCCGCCGCGCCGCTGCGCCGCTGCGCGACCTAAACTCCCAGCAACGCCTCAATCGCCGCCCGGCGCCGAGCGTGCTCCTCATCGGTAACGACGGACACGCACGCACAATCGTCAAACTGCGGCAAATCCACCCACGACCGACACCCTCCGTACCGTTTCTCGTTGCGCAACCGGATCGGTGGATCGAGTCGGAAAACACGGACAAACGCGACGTGCACGCCCCGCACGTCATCGTATTCGAACCGCTCACGGATCACGCTTTCGGACAGAATGTGGAAATCGCGGAGCTTCGCGAGACGGTCCGCGTCCGTCACGAGTCGCGTCCATTCCACAACGGCCGTCCAAGCCAGCTCCAACTCCTCCTCGGGAACCGGAGGCAGCGGGGTCTCCTCCGGCAGGATCGTTTTCGCCACCTGCTCATGGAACCACGTGGGAAAAAGTAAAAATTCTTCGTGCTCGAAACGGAAACCCTCGCGTCCTTCCGCGATTCCTCCTTTGCGCAGGATCAGGCTCTGACGCCCGGAACCGAGCGCTTCGCACACGACCGCCCATTCTTTGAATCCGATCTTCATCACTCTTTTCTACAACAACCTCTCGGCAAACCAACAAATCCCGCGCAAATGTCTTCTATGGTTCACCGCTTTGACCTTCATACGCACTCATTTTTTTCCAAGGACGCCGCCAATGCCCCGGAACTTCTGATCAAGGCCGCAAAGAATCGGGGGTTGAGCGGGATGGCGATCACCGACCACAACTCGTGCGGAGCGCATGCCTACCTGCGGGAGCGGGGGCTGGCCCGGGAGGACGGCGAGGCCGTCGGGGGATTCCTCGTGATTCCGGGCGTGGAGGTATCAACCGCCGAGGGTCATCTGCTGTGCATCGGCACCACCCTGCCTGACATGTTGGGCGCGCCGGCTCTTGAGGTCTGCAATGAAATCCTCTCGCGCGGCGGGATCCCGATCCCGGCGCATCCCTACGACTCCTTCCGGGCGGGAATCGCGGAGCACGTGCTGGATACCCTGCCAATTCAGAACTTGGAGGTCTTCAACGCGGCGGTTTCGGTTCGATCCTTCAACGATAAAGCGGACGAATACGCGAGGCGTCGCGGTTTGGTGCCCACCGCGGCGAGCGATGCGCATCATTCGACGGCGGTTGGCGTGGCGACGACGGCTCTCGACATTCCAGAACTCACCGTCGCCGCGGTTCTCCAGCAGCTCCGCGTGGCAACCGAACTCGAGACAAACTACCTGACGTTTCTGGAAGGCATGAGAAAGCACCTCGGCAACTGGTTCCGGATGTTCAACCCCCGTCCCCACATGCCCGAAGGGCGCTCGGAGTAGAAAACGGGCCGCTAAACGCACGCGGGATCTCACCCTGAGAAGAGATTCGGACGATTGATGTTCGAACTCCTTTCGCGTAAAGTTTCGTGCATGGCGACGAAGAAGATTTCGCTGGAATTGGATGCTACCGAGAGGTCGAGATCCGCGCGGATGGGACAGGGATCTTTATCGCAGGTGGTGAGGCGCGCCAGGCTCCAAGGGCAAGCGTTTACCGGTGAATCGATTCTGCGCGATCTGGAAGCAGTGCACAGCACGCCGAGATTACTGCCCAAAGCCGTTTTGGAATACTGGGGAAAAGTGGAGAGAGCGGATACAAAAAAGCCGCGCATCTCTCCCTCCCCGTGGGACAGGGCATGATTCGCGACATCTGCGTCCTCACATGAGGCCTGTTTACCGCCAGGGCTTGAGGAGGGGGATCGCCTGACCTCCGTTTTTCCTGTAGATCTCAAAGTCACTGTCTGTCGTGAACACCACAGCTTGCTTGTGCATTTCAGCCATTCTGACCATGCATGCGTCGGCAAAACTCATCGGGAGATCGTGGTAACGACGGAGAAGATGCATGGTCTTATCTGCGTGCATTTCGAAAGAAAAACCCACAGCGATGATCCCGCGCTCAAGCAGTGAGCAAAGGGACTGCTTCCCCACGACAGCTGATTTAAGAAGAAAAAAACTTTCAGAAATCACCGCCTCGCAGGTGAGACAGGGCTGGGTCAGCGCGTCAAGTTGCGCCCTCGCCCATTCGTGATGCTCGTCTCGTTTACGCAAGGCTGCGACAATCGCACCGCTATCGATCAGAACGGTTTTTGCCATAGCCCATCAGGTGCTTCTTATTGGAGGAAAGATCGCGGGGTAAACTGTCATCCTCGAGAACCAAGTCTTCCATCCGGGCCCAGAGTGAAGCATTTTGCCCATTCGGTTGGCTCAAACGCTCTCTCACTATTTCGGACTTGGCGACTCCGCGGAATCGCGCCGTGGCGGCAATCTCGTCAAATAGCGAATCGGGAAGTTTGACGGTCAGAGTTTTCATGAAATGCTGGGTATTACCATGGCACGAAAACATAATACCGCAATTCGTGCCTCCTGACAGAAAAACCTCGTCGATTAATCCTCCTCCTGCGGTCGCCGAAGTCGCTCCAGGTTTCTTTTGTTTGCCACGACTCCATCCCGAAATCGCTACCGCACGGCTCCAAAGCGGCGTGAGAGTTCCGCGGGGATTTGAACGCGGGGATTTGAATCAATCGTAATCGTAAAGATTCCCGTCCCTCGACGGGGCTCCCATGAATCCCCCGCCGCCCCCGGCCGGACCCGCGTCGTCGCCGAGCACGTCGCCAAGCTCTTCTTCGAGTTTCTCGGGATCCGCGCCCTCTTCGAGCTTGCGGACCATTTCTTCGAGTCCGCCATCCAACCGTTCGCCGCTCACCTCCGCCATTCGACGCATGAGCTTCCCGAGCACTCGCGGGTCGGGATTGCTTTCATCCATCCCTGCCATCGCCCCTTCCATTTCCCGCATCACTTGGCCCATCGCCCGCTCGTCAATTTGCGGTCCCGCAGGATCCCCATCGCCCGGTTGGGCGGTACCCGGCGCTTCGTCCGGGCCAGCGCCGCCTTTTCCAATTGCGAAACGCGAGACCGTTCGCTCCATGCGAAACGCGGGATTATCGGGACACTTCGGAATCTTCTTCGCCTCGTCCTGAGACCGGGCAAAGAACTGATAGATCTTGTGATTGTCGGGGCAGTAAAACTCGTAGATCGGCATCGTCTTGAGAAAGGTTGGTGCCGCCAAGGCGGGAGAATCCCTCCTCCGGCAACGAACCTAAAGAATGCGCACGGCTCGGGTCTTGTCGAGCTTGAGAACTCCGACTTCCCCGGCCGGAAACGCTGCCTTCGCATCACCCACCTTCTCGCCTCGCCACTGCACACTGCCCTGCTCGATCAAACGGCGGATGTCGGATTTGGACTTCGTGATCTGAAAACAACTTAGGTACGCGTCCGCAACCACACTGATAAAATCTGCCAACTCCGGTCGAGGGGAAAAATCCGGGAGGGCGGCAGACTCCAAATCGCGCGAGCTGAACCGTCGCTCGAAATCCTCTCGCGCTGCTTTCCCATCGGCCGCCGAGTGCAGCCACGCGACAATCCGCTCCCCCAAACGCTTCTTCGCATCCATCGGATGCTCCGCCGCATCGAACTCCTCCTGGAGGAGCAACCGGTAGTACTTCGGCATCACTTCATCCGGAATGCTCATGAGCTTGCCAAACATCTGAGCCGGTGACTCCTGCACACCGATCGAATTTCCCAAACTCTTGCTCATCTTCTGAACACCGTCCGTCCCCTCAAGCAACGGCAGCAACATCGCCACCTGACTCGGCTGATTCTCCTCATGCTGCAGGTCTCGTCCGACCAGAATGTTGAAAAGCTGATCCGTCCCGCCGAGTTCGACATCCGACTGAATCATCACCGAATCCCATCCCTGCATGATCGGATACTGGATTTCATGCGCGTGAATGGGCTGACCTTTCTCCATCCGCTCCCGGAAATCCTCGCGCTGGAGCATCTGCTGGAGCGTGACCCGACTGTTGAGCCGGATGACTTCCTCAAAAGACATGGCCTCGAACCACTCGCCGTTGAACGTGACCTTCGTCCGCGCCGGATCCAGCACTTTGAATGCCTGTTCCTGATAGGTCCGGGCGTTGGCCATGACCTCGTCGTGCGTCAATTGTGGGCGCGTCACGGACCTCCCACTCGGATCCCCGATCATCGCGGTGAAGTCGCCGATGATCAGGATGCCATGATGTCCCAGGTCCTGGAATTGACGGAGTTTCCGCAGGGCAACGGTGTGGCCCAGATGAATGTCGGGAGCGGTGGGGTCGGCCCCCAGCTTGATCCGAAGCGGACGCCCCAGCGCGAGTTTGGCCCGCAGTGCCTCTTCGCTTAGAACCTGGGCACATCCGCCTGTCAGGAGCGGCAACACTTCATCCGGGGTCGACGACATCCGCAGAGAAGTAACGGGTGAGGCCCGCCGCTTCAACTCGGATTGTTCCCTGGATCCCGGTCGGCTGATTTCACCATGAAGAGCAGGAAGGGCATGAAGGAAACGGCTTCAAAAACGTCTGAAAAGATACATTCGCGCGTGCACCCGTTCGGTGAACGATATCAAGCCAGGTCAGAACATGGACCTCATTCATCTTCATGCTCTTCATGCCCTTCATGGTGATTTGAACCCTCTGCAAGACGGGCTACGCTAGGCCTGGTCTGTGGCGCTGGATTCCGTTCCCAGAATCGATCGCAAGTCGGCGGGCATGCGGTCTGCATAGAGGGCTTTGCCCATGATGACGCCGTGAAGACCATGAATTCCCGCGAGTGCCACCACGTCCGCCGGGCCCGAGACTCCACCGCTTGCGATGACGGGAACCGGGACCAAACGAACCATGTGTTCCATCGCGGAAAGATTCGGTCCCTTGAGCATGCCGTCGGTGGCGATGTCGGTGTAAATCAGCGCGCCGACCCCGGCCTCCGCGACGGCGAGGGCGAGATCGTCAGCGCTTACGCCCGAGTCCTTCGTCCAGCCTTGCGTGGCTACTTTACCGTCCCGGGCGTCGATTCCGATCGCGATTTTTTCCCCACCGAATTTCTCGCACATTTCGCGAACGAACGCCACATCACCGGCGGCGCGGGATCCGATGATCACCCGGGCGGCTCCGGCGTCGAGCGCATTGCGGATTGCCCCTTCATCGCGCATTCCGCCCCCGAGTTCGCAGGGAATCCCCACGGCGGCGGCAATCGCTGCGAATGCATCCAGATTCCCGGAAACGCCGGAGAACGCGGCATCGAGATCCACGACATGGATCCAATCGCCCCCGGCGGCCTCCCATTTCCTCGCCATGGCAGCGGGATCCGATGAATACACGGTTTTGCGCGAGGCGTCGCCCTGTTCCAGGCGGACGACCTCGCCGCCCATAAGGTCAATGGCAGGCAGAAGTTGGAGCATAAAAAGGGATCCCGATGAAACTCAAACGGAGGCGACGAAGTTCGCGAGAATGGAGAGTCCCACGGCTTGGCTTTTCTCGGGGTGAAACTGCATCCCGTGCACGTTGCCGGAACTCACGCTTGCCGCGAAACCCGGGCCGTACGCGGTCGTTGCGGAAACAATCGAGGGATCTGTCGGCGCTGGGAAGTAGGAGTGGACGAAGTACACGTGCGGGGCCGGCGGAAGGCCTCGGTAGAGCGGAGAGCGCGGCTCGCGGAAATCGAGGGTATTCCAGCCGATGTGGGGAACCTTGATCCCATTCGACGGGAAGCGGCGCACGTCCCCGCGAAACCAACCGAGTCCCTTCACGTCGGGCATCTCCTCTGATTGCTCGAAAAGAAGCTGATAGCCGAGACAGATCCCGAGGTACGGTCGCCCCGCCCGCAGCCAACCGGAGATGGAATCCCAAAGACCAGACTCGCGCAGCTTTTCCACGCAATCGCCGAACGCCCCCACCCCCGGGACGACCAACGCCGCGGCCGCAACCGGCAGCGCGTCGGCACGGGCGACGAGAACGACTTCCGCTCCGACGCGCTCAAGCGCCTTTGCGACGCTCCGAAGGTTGCCGCTCCCGTAGTCGACGAGCGCAATTTGTTTCGATCCCGCCATCGCTTACAACGATCCCTTGGTGCTGGGCACCCCGGAGACGCGATCATCAATTTGGGTGGCGGCATCCAGCGCGCGACCGAGACTTTTAAACACACCCTCTGCCATGTGGTGCGCGTCGCGTCCGGCCAGGATCCCGACATGAAGGGTCAGCCCGGCGTTCGTCGCAAACGCGCGCAAAAACTCCTCCACAAGCTGGAAGGAAAACTCCCCAATGGCCTCCACCCGCGGCGGGGCGTCATACGCGAGGAACGGACGACCGGAAATGTCGATGACGCAGCGAACAAGTGCCTCGTCCATCGGAGCGTAGCAAAGTCCGTAACGCCGAATTCCGACCTTGGACCCCAGGGCCTCGCGCACGGCCTGACCAAGGACAATCCCGACGTCTTCCACGGTGTGGTGACAGTCCACCTCGAGATCGCCCACGGCCGCCACCCGCAAGTCAAACAGCCCATGCCGGCCGAAAAGCGTCAACATGTGGTCGAAAAACCCGATCCCTGTGGTGATGGATCCCTCGCCCGTTCCATCGAGCGAGAGCGTCAATTGAATATCCGTCTCCGCAGTTCGGCGGGAAATCGTGGCGGTGCGACTCATGCGAGGAAGAACTGTACCCACGGAAAGCCAAGTCCGCCAGACGGATATTCAAGCGGAACCCCATCCCGATCCCCATCCCCTCCCTTCACGCATTCACGTAACCCCTCAGGTCAGGGACCCAAACTCCGCATCCAACCTGAGAACTTGAGCATCCAGCCCGATCGCCCGCCCCTTGAGCACTGCCACCGGGAAGACCCCCACCCGGCTGTTGGTGATAAACGCCGCATCGACCCCATCCAGTTCATCGAGAGCGATGCGCGCCTCGGCCACCTCCATGCGGGAACGGACCCAGGCCCTCACCACCCCGTCGCGGACCCCACCCGAACACGCCGGCGTTTTCCATTGCCCATCGATCCGAAGGAACAAGTTGCCCATGGAAACGCCGAGGATCCATCCAAACGGATCGGCGACCACGGCTTCGTCCGCTCCTGCACGCACCGCCTCCTGGAATGCCAGCACATTCGGCAGGTACGACCCGCATTTGTGGCCGTTGAGCACAGGAAGGATGGGGTGGGAAGCCACCACCACACGCGCAGACGGCGGGCGCAGGGAGGGGTCGGTCACTTCCACATGTGCGTAGAATTCGCCGTCCGACAACGCCTCACGGACGGACCCGATGCCCGCACTGTACACGAATCGCAGCAGCGCGGCGGTCCCGTCGGATTCCTCCAACTCCGTCGCGGCAAGGCGCTCCAAATCTCGGAAGGGGGGCACCTGGACGGGGGTTCCGGCGAGCGCTGCGCACGCGTCGGAGAACCGTTCCGTGTGCTCCGCGAGGAACATGATTCCACGGCGGGTGAGCAGAAGCGTTTCAAAAACCGACGCTCCATAACGAAAGCCGCGGTCCGACAAAGGAATCTCCTCCTGCGCAAACCAGCCCTGCGGGCCGAAGCGCCAGGCGGCGAGCATCATGACGAGGAGGGCGGTGTCGCCTCTTCCCCAGTCTCCAATCGCTTGCGCAAGGTGCCGCGGGTAATCCCGAGGAGTGCGGCGGCTTTCACCTGATTGTTTCCCGTGCGAACCATCGCCCGCTGAGTGAATTCGCGCTCGAGCCACGGGAGGAGTTCCGTGCCGTTTTGCGACGCGGCGTGTTCGAACAAAAGATCGATCGCCTTTTCAGGATCCAGAACTTGGCTCACGGCTTGTTCCGGGACGGAGGCGACCCCTGGCGCGGCGGGATCAAGGTTTGCAATACCGAGCGGGATATCCTTTGGCAACAGCACGTCGGAGGTCGATAGCACGGCGGCGCGCTGCATCGTGTTCTCCAGCTCGCGTACGTTCCCCGGCCAGCCGTAGTTTTCGAGCGTGGCGATGGCTTCCTCGCTGAGCTTCAGCAGGGGGCGGTGCTTGGAGTTGGCGATTTTGCGGAGAAAGTATTCGGCGAGCAGGCGTACATCCTCCTTGCGAGTGCGTAGCGGCGGGAGGTGAATGCGGACGACGTTCAGCCTGTAGAACAGATCCTCGCGGAAGGCCTTGGCAACGACCTCCTGTTCCAAATTCCGGTTGGTGGCGGCAATGATGCGAACGTTGCTCTTAATGGTGATGTTGCCGCCCACCCGGGAGAATTCCCCTTCTTGAAGTACACGGAGCAGCTTGCTTTGGATTCCGAGTGGCAGTTCCCCGATTTCATCCAAGAGGAGCGTCCCGCCGTCGCACTGCTCGAAACGCCCGATCCGCTGAGCCATCGCCCCGGTGAAGGCGCCTTTTTCATGGCCGAACAGTTCGCTTTCGAGCAGATTTTCCGGGATCGCCGCGCAATTGATCGCCAGGAAGCTTCGCTTGCTGCGCTGGCTGTAATGGTGCAGGGCGCGGGCAACCAATTCCTTCCCCGAGCCGCTTTCCCCGGTAATCATCACGGGGGCCTCACTATCGGCAACCCTTCCGATCAGTTTGAAAACTTCCTGCATCGCATTCGAGCTGCCGACGATATCGTCCTGATGCTGCTCCACGGTGAGCTGCGGATGAAACGGCGACGCGGACTGCGTTTCGGAGTGCGCCTTCAAGGCGGCCTCCACCACGATCTTGAGATTGAAGGGCAGGGCCTCCTTGCGCACGAAATCGAACGCACCCAGTTTCATCGACTCAATCACCGCCTGCGTGGTTCCGAACGCGCTGGCAATGATGACCATCGCATGCGCGGACTGCTTGCGAATACGGACGAGGAGTTCCAGCCCGCTGAACGGATGCAGATTCATCTCCGCAATGGTCACCTCCGGGTTTTCGAGACAGAAAATCTGGAAGGCCTTCTCCGCGCTGGTGGTCGTGAGCACGCGGATTTCGTCCGTCTCGATTTGATGCGTGCACCAGTCCAGGAAGTCCGTCTCCCGGTCGACAATTAAAATGGTCCGCTTCTGCATCTCAAATCCCACCGTAGCGGCGATGTCGGTTACCATAGTCGGCAATCGCCTCAAGTAAATCCGCTTTCCGAAAGTCGGGCCAAAGCTTCGGCGTAATGTAAAGCTCGCTGTAGCTTAGCTGCCAAAGCAGAAAATTGGAGATCCGCATCTCGCCGGACGTTCGGATGACCAGGTCCGGATCTGGAAATTCCTTCGTGTACAACCGCGATGCGAACAGGTCCGCATCGATTTCCACCTCGTGCAAACGACCCTCCCGGGCATCGCGGGCCAGCGATTTCGCGGCGTCCACGATTTCCACGCGCCCCGCATAGCTCAGAGCAAGAACCACGGTGAGGCGGGAGTTGGCTTTTGTGGCCTCCATGGATCGTTCCAGCCGTTCCCGGCCCGCCGGAGGGAGATCATCGAGCCGACCGATGGCCCTTAAACGGATCCCCTTCTCGACCATTTCGGCAGTTTTCTCATCGAGAAATCGCTCGAGCAGTCCCATCAACCCCATGACCTCATCGGCGGGTCGCTTCCAATTTTCCGCGGAGAACGCGTACAGGGTCAGGAACTCCACACCGGCCTCTTTCGCCCCCTCCACACATTCCCCGACCGCCTTGGACCCCTCGTGGTGGCCCGCAAGCCGGGGAAGCCCGCGGTTGCGAGCCCATCGACCGTTCCCGTCCATGATGACGGCGATGTGGCGGGGCGGCAGGGCGGGGGGCATTTGCAGGCGATTTGCCTCGTGGGACACAGGCGTAAAATGAACCTAACCGGACACGCGGATCGTCTGCGCCCGGCTCGCGCCGACGCTGACGATCTTCAGGCTCGCGCCTGTCAGGGAACAGATCTTTTTTAAATACGCCCGGGCCTGCCGCGGCAGATCCTCGAATCTGCGAGCGTTCTCCGTCGAGCACCGCCAGCCCGGCATTTCGACGTAGACGGGTTTGCAGCGCTCCCACTCGGCGGCGTCCGCAGGAGGCACATCCACCTGCCGACCATCCAACGTGTAGCCCACGCATAAACGCAGCGTGTCGAGTCCGTCCAACCCGTCCAAATTCGTCACGGCGAGGTCATCGATCCCGTTCACCATGGCCGCGAAACGGGTGGCGACCGCGTCGAACCATCCGCATCGACGCGCGCGACCCGTGGTGGCTCCAAACTCCCGACCCATTCCATGCAGGAGGTTTCCGATGCCTTCATCCTCCGTAGGAAAGGGTCCCTCGCCGACCCGGGTGGTGTAGGCCTTCATGACGCCGATGACGCGATCCATCCGGTGCGGAGGCACGCCGCTCCCGGTGCATGCCCCGCCGGCGGTCGTGTTCGAACTGGTGACGTACGGATACGTGCCGTGGTCAATATCCAGGAACGTGCCCTGCGCGCCCTCGAAAAGCAGGTTCTTCCTCGCCTTCATCGCCCGGTGCAAAATCACGGTCGTGTTCGTCACGAATGGCCGGAGAACCTCTGCGGCAGCGAGGTACTGCTTGAGGATGGCCGCGCCGCTGACCGGTTCGGCACCGAACCCCTTCAGAACGGCGTTGTTGTCGCGCACACGGGTTTTGAGCTTTTCGGCAAAAACCTCTGGTTTGACCAGATCGCACATGCGCAACCCCGTCCGCTCCGCTTTATCGGCGTAGGCGGGACCGATGCCTCGCTTGGTGGTTCCGAGCTTGCCCCGACCCTTCCGGGCCTCGCGCTGCTCGTCGAGCGACTTATGATACGGGAGCACGAGGTGGGCGGTTTCACTGATGAGCAGGTTGGACTCCACCTTCACGCCCCGGGCGCGCAGACCTTCGATCTCGGCGACGAGCGCGACGGGATCGATGACCACGCCATTGCCGATGACGCAGGTTTTACCGCGGCGCAGGATGCCCGACGGAATCAAGTGCAGCACGTATTTGTCGCCGCCGAGGACGATCGTGTGCCCGGCGTTGTTGCCGCCTTGGGTACGAACCACGAAATGGGCCTCGTCAGTGAGAAAATCGATGATCTTCCCCTTACCTTCGTCTCCCCATTGGGCGCCGACCAGAATCGTATTGGGCATAATGTGTTAAGCGATGAGGAGTCTGAGATCGGAAACCGGGTTGGAAAATTGGGTTGTCCCGAAGCGCATCTTGCGCTGTCGGCAAAGGGTTGAGGATGCCCGAGCTACCGGAGGACACAAGAAAAACCCATCGGCGACCGCGACGGCAATCGTTCTCGCCTCCTCGTGGCTCCTATTCGAGACCATTTGCACAGTTGCCCCGGAGAGCGTGACCGCTTAGCCTTTTCCCGTAGTGGCGTCTTCCCAAACTTCCGGAGCCGCGCGCTGGTTGGCCCCGGCGGTGCGGTTACTGAACCGGCTGAACTTTCCTCAGAAGTTTACGCTGATCAGCCTGCTGTTTTGCATTCCTCTCGGACTCATCCTCCTGTTCCTCAACACGACCTTCCTGCAACGACTCAGGGCCACCGATCTGGAGATCGATGGAGTCCGATACCTGATCCCGCTGCAAAATCTCAAAGAGGCCATCCCGGAAACCATGGCGCTCGCAAACGCCGCAGCGCGCCGGAAGGCGATCGGCGTCGAGGATCTCCCGCAACAAATCGAGACACTCAACCGACTCCTGTTTGCTGTCTCCAGCGTGGATGCCAAGCTGGGCGACCGACTCAAGACCATCAACAGACTCGATGTCGTGAGGGAGGAATGGGAGGACCTGAAGGCTCAGTTGCCCGGCCTTTCCCCCGAGGTCTCTGACGAGCGCTTCTGGCTCCTGATGCTCGACGTCGAAGGTCTGATGTCTTACGTCGGAGACAAAAGCCGTCTCGTCCTCGATCCGGAGGTTTCCTCGTACTTCATGATGGATGCGATTGTGGACAAGCTGCCGGAACTCGCAAACCTCGTGCTTCGCATGCGCAGGATCGCCAGCGCGAGGAGCAGCAGCGGATTGAGCGAGAATGATTTCAGCGAACTCCTCACGCTGAGCAGGCTGGTGCGAATCACTTCCGACAAGCTTCGCACCGGATTGGTGGGTGCGGAGTCCACCCCCCCCGTGGACCCCTCGAAATCCAACGCTCCGGCCTTGCGAACCGCGCTGGACGACCTCACGGCGAACGGGGAAGCGCTCACGCATCTCGTCGACCGCACGGCGTCGCGAGATGGGCGCGCGCTCTTCAACTACACCGAGTTTTCAAGCGCCACCGCCGCCTTTCTGGCGAGTTCGGCCTTCCTTTGGTCAAGGACCTCCGACGAACTTTCCACGGCGCTTCATCGCCGGGTGGAGTCGCTCCGGCGCGATATCGTTCTGTTCAACGTGCTGGCATGCGCATCCGTGCTGCTGGCGACGTACCTTTGGGCGGGGTTCTACCGATCCATCATGGACACCGTGGAATCCTTGCAGGAGGCGACCGAACGGATGAACAACGGCGCGGAAAACATTTTTGTGGATGTGGAAACACGCGATGAGTTGGGCGCGGTTGGCCAGGCGTTCAACGACGTGGCCGGTCAGCTTATCCAGGCCGGGCGCAAGTACCGGAGCATTTTCGAGAGTTCCGTGGACGGGATCTTCCGGACCGACCCCGACGGTCGCTTTCTGGAAATCAACACGGCTCTCGCAAGAATGCTCAAGTACACCAGTGCCGCCGAGTTCCTGAAAGCACGCCGCACCAGCGGCGCTCTTTATGCCGATCCAGCACGTCGGGAGGAATTCCGCGCAACGGTGGAACGCGACGGCGTGATCCTCAACTTTGAATCCGAAACGACCTGCGCGGACGGAAGCACCATTTGGATCATGGAAAACGCCCGGGCGGTCCGCGACGGAACCGGGCGGACGATGTACTACGAGGGCGTCGTGCGGGACATCAGCGAATTGCGCAAAGTCACCGCGGATCTTCAGAATGCCCGTCAGGTTGCAGAAGCGGCAAGTCGCGCGAAATCGGAATTCCTGGCGAACATGTCGCACGAAATTCGAACTCCAATGAACGCCATCCTCGGGTTTGCTGAACTACTCCGGGGGCTCACCCGGGGGGAACGCGAGGAGAGTTACCTGAAGGCAATCACGTCCAGTGGCCAGACACTTCTGGCACTCATCAATGACGTGCTCGATCTTTCCAAAATCGAAGCGGGAAAACTGCGACTCGAAGTGACGGCCGTCAATGTTCGCGTCGTGCTCGAAGACATCCGTCACATTTTTTCTCAAAAAGCGGAGCAAAAGGGACTCGTGCTCGACCTCGTCGTAGCGCCGGACTTCCCCACGGCGCTTCTGCTGGACGAAGTGCGACTCCGCCAAATCCTGTTCAACGTGGTCGGTAATGCCATCAAGTTCACCGATCAGGGCGGCGTGGCCATCACCGCATCCCTCGGGGAGTCGAGCACCGGGGAACTCGTTGAACTGATCCTGCTCGTCGAGGACAGCGGCATCGGCATCCCGGAGCACGAGCAGGAGTTGATTTTCGAGGCATTCTCCCAGCAGACGGGTCAGAGCACCAAAAAGTACGGTGGATCCGGACTGGGTCTCTCGATCACGCGGCGTCTCGTCGACATGATGGGCGGACGGGTCTCTGTTCGCAGCGAAGTGGGGATGGGCAGTTCGTTCGAGTTCGTCTTTCCGCAGGTCCAACTCGCGGCGCCCGGCAACCCGGAGGATCAGCGTCCGGCGGAAGCCGTGCCTGACCTCGCGGCTTACGAACCGACGCGCGTCCTGGTCGTCGATGACGTCCTGATGAACCGCGACCTCATCCGCGCGTTCTTTTTTGGCACGCCTCACGACCTGCTGGAGGCATCCAATGGACAGGAGGGGATTGAGATGGCGAGGTCGTTGCGACCGGACCTCGTGTTGATGGACGTCCGAATGCCGGTGATGGACGGCATTGCGGCGACCACGGTGATGAAGGAGGACCCGGACCTGAGGTCGATTCCGGTCGTGGTGGTCACCGCATCTGCGGTTCAGGCCGAGGAGTTGGCCCTTCGGCCAATCTGCGATGGCTTCCTGCGCAAGCCTGTGACGCGGATCGATCTTGCGAGGCAGTTTCAAAAGTTCCGCACTCTGCGGCCGGAGCCGGTGGGTCCGGTCGTCGATGTCGAATGTGTTCCGGCGGACGCCTTGACCGCGGGAACTCCGCATCTCAAAGATTTGCTCCCCCCGCTAAAGGCGTTGCATTCGCACTGGAAGTTTTTGAGCGAAGCGCCCATGCTCAGTGATGTGCAGCGTTTTGCGAGCGACCTCGACAGGCTGGCTGATGAGTTTCATCACGCCGGCCTTCACGAGTACGCCAAAACCCTTGTCCGCCACGCGGCGACTTACGATGTCGTCTCCATGGAAACGATGCTGCAGAAGTTCGGACGGATCGTTTCGGCAATGGAAAATGAATCCCTGAACATGCCATGACCTTCTCACCTCTCATCGCTCCCCCCGAGTCGACCGGTCGGCTGGGTTCCCACAAACTGATCCTGATCGTCGATGATCTGCCGGATAATCTCCAGATTCTTGCGGGCCAGCTCACCCGCCTCGGATACGAAATCATGCCTGCGAGTAACGGCCCCCGCGCGCTGGAGGTTTGTCGACACCGCAAACCAGACCTGATCCTCCTCGACATCATGATGCCGGAAATGGACGGCTTTGAGGTTTGTCGCGAGCTCAAGACGCGTCCCGAGTCTTCGGATATTCCGATCATTTTTCTGACGGCGCGGACGGATTCTGACGATATCGTCCGCGGGCTCGAGATGGGCGCGGTGGACTACATCACGAAGCCGTTCAAGCCTGCGGAACTGCTGGCGCGCGTTCGCAATCATCTGGAACTCAAATCCTCCCGCGACCTCCTGCTCACCTACAATCATCAACTCCAACGCCTGAGCGGGCATCTGCGGCGGATGAACGAGGACAAGAATCGGCTCATTGGGGTCGTTTCCAATGACATCCGGGGGGCGTTTGGCAATGTCATTTCCGTCTCGCGGCTGCTGACGGAGGAGGATCCGATTGCTCCGAACGAAGCGACCGATCTCCTCCGCGACCTTGGCGTGGAGGCGGAGCACATGATTGTTTTGGCGGAGAATCTCCTGAACATCGAGGCCATTGAACGCAGTGAGGTCCATCTCGAGCGGGAGATGGTTGACCCCGCCGCGCTGATCCAATTTGCGACCCATGCGCACCAAGTTGCGGCACAGGCGAGGAATCTCACCTTTGACGTCGAATGTGACGGCGCGAGGATTTCGGGAGATCTCACCGCGTGCCGCCAAATCCTGGCCAACCTCATATCGAATGCGGTGAAGTATTCCCCGGATGGTGGGGTGATCACGATTCGATCCCGCGCCACGGCGGACCACGTGGTCACGATCAGCGTTCGCGATGACGGACCCGGGCTGAGCAGCGACGATCAGAAGAAGCTCTTCGAGCCCTTCACGCGGCTGGGCAAGCGGTCGGGAGGTCACTCGGTGGGATTGGGATTGTGGATCGTCCGATGCATGGCAGAGCACATGGGGGGCACCACCCGGTGCGTCAGCGAACCCGGCAAAGGCGCGGAGTTTTCCTTCAGCCTTCCAATCGCGGGATAGTTTGAGAGGCTTAATCTCTTTTCACGCAATCAGGCAAGCTTACCGAAACTTTCTCCTTGAAGGACTGGGGAGATCTTGATTCCCTCTCCGGGCCGTGAACGGAGGGGCTACTCACGAGATTCACGAGCGGGCTCTTACTTGAGAGTAGAAGCGCTTACACAACGCCCCGACGGATTGCCCATACCACCACTCTGAAGTTCGTCTTAGCTCCTGATGATTTTTGCGACGTATTGGTTCATCGCATTCTGCCTAGCATTTTTCCCGGTCTACTGGTTGATCCGGCATCCTGCGTGGCGATTCGGTTGGTTGCTTGTTGCCTCGGCTGTTTTTCATACGCATTTTGCGGGGCCGGCTGGGGTACTACCGATTGTTGCCCTTGGAATCATTGTTTACTTTGCCGCTCTGACGCGCGATCGCCGCATCTGCATCGCCGGGATTGTGATTTGCGTGCTGGCGTTGTGTTTCTACAAGTACACGGTTTTCGCCGTTACCAGCCTGCTCGCCCTGATCCATCCGGAGTGGTCTACAGCGGCGGCGACTGGCGTTCAGCATGCGTTACCGGCGGCTGCGCCGCTCGCGATCAGTTTCTTCGTCTTCGAGTTTGTGCACTACCTCTGGGACGTGAAGAACGGAACGGTGCCGATGCGGAACGTCTTTCATTTCTCGATCTTCTCGATCTTTTTCCCGACGCTCGTCGCGGGTCCCATTAAGCGCTACGAAGAGTTCATTCCGTCTGTGAACGATGCGGCCCGCAGGGTTTCCCCTCATGATGTGGCGATGGGATTGATCCAGATTGGTTTCGGATTCCTTAAGAAGCTCACCGCAGACAATCTCACTCTCTACATCGAGTACGCGCAGGAACGATTCCTCACGGACATGCCGATCGGCACCAGATGGTTCGTTTTCGGGGCGATTGCGATGCGAATCCTGCTCGATTTTAGTGGATACAGCGATATCGCGATTGGGTTGGCACGGATGATGGGCATCCGAATCCCGGCAAACTTCAACTGGCCATATCTGGCCGTCAGCATTCAGGACTTCTGGAAACGCTGGCACATTTCCCTCAGTACGTGGATCCGGGATTACGTTTACATTCCGCTCGGAGGTAATCGTTGCGGCCCGTTGCGCCGCTTCTCCAATGCGCTGATCGCATTCGCCCTCTGTGGTCTATGGCATGGCCCCGCGTGGAACTTCGTTGTCTGGGGAGTCTACCATGGCCTCGGGTTGGGCATTTGCGCCGCATACCGGAGCATTCCCTGCGGTGTGGGCCAGTTGACGGGGAAGTTTTTCGATTCTTTTAAACCGGCCGGCTGGATCCTCACGCAACTTTTTGTATGGTTTGGGTGGTTGCTTTTCTTTTATCCCATCCCGAAAGCGTGGCAGATGACGGTCCGCCTATTCGTTCCATGAAAAAACAGGCACCACCCTCCTTGATGGAGAAAATGGGGAGATTCATCCAGCCGTGGGCCTTGTTCGTAGGCGTCGCGCTCGGATTCGTCGGGTTGGTATTGGCTGGAAGATGGGCAGATAAACGCGACATCTACGCAGGCGTTCCCCGGTTCCATCCGTTAATCTCAACCGACGGATCTGTCTACCCAACGCTGGGACACCTGCAACAACACGTTCGAGCGAACGCCAGTCGACGAAAGATACTCGTACTGGTGGGCGGTAACTCGATTTTGCTTGGAGTGGGCCAACCAGTGGAGTCCCTGTGGACAAAAGACTTGCAAAAGCAACTCGGCAAAGAATTTCGGGTAGTCAATCTCGCGTTCCGGGGTGCGGAACCGGTTGAAATGGGCGCGATTGTCGCCGAAACGCTTCGGGAAGAGTATCCGCGCATGATCTACATCGCAAATGGCCGCGTCGATTCGTTCACCACTCCTGTAGGGAACCCTAACTTCTACGGATACCTTTACTGGCAGGCACGAGCGGCGGGCCAACTTCTCGACGACGCCCACCGGGAGAGTGTGGCACTCGATTCGTTGAACCATCCTGACGAGAAAACCCGACAACAATTTTCCGAGATCTTCATGCGCGGATTCGTGGATGCCAGGCTACACACTTCCAGCTTTTGGAACTGGGTCGGTCAGGAGGCTTTGTTCACCGTCTGGAACGTCCTAGTAAATCCTCCCCAAGATTTCTGGAAGCCCCGAAAACTTTTCAAGGACTTCGAACCCGACCCACTTTCGGACCCAGGCCGTTGGCAGCGAACAGATCTGGAGCGCGAGGCAGCAATCGTTCGGGGAGAGTCAGAGCGAACCTTCAAGGACACTCCGGAGGGAGGCTTCATTCCGGACCCACTTGAATGGACGTTCCGTGAGAACACGGCAAGGAGTTGCTTCCCACCCGAAGTGTTACCCAGAACCCTTTACGTCCTCTCGCACAATGCTCCCGCCATCGTAAAGAGGCTAAGCGAACGAGATCAGGAAAGATATCGGGCCCAGTACTCCATGGGACGGGAGCGTCTCGCACGCGTGTTTTCGGTTATCGTGTTTGGCGAAAATTTGGAATCGGATGACTATTTCTCCGATCGAACGCACTTCACGCGTTTGGCTGCTCCCTTGATGGCAAAGGAGGTCGCCGCGAAAGTTCGTGAAATGTCGATTTCCTTAGGATACTTACCAAAATGAGGCGTTGGATCCAACATACAGTTTCGGTCGTTCTCTCGCTAGCCCTTGGTCTCGTGATAGGCGCCTTCTTCCACTACGTGCTTTACCGACTTTCCCTGCCGATTAAGCCGTTCGTATACGTCGCCTTTTAATTCTGCGCCCGTCGGCCGAGTGCCTTGATTCAAGATCCGAAGCCACCCGTTCGGCGCGTCGGCAAGCTCACGCTCGAGAACGCCTCAGGGTTGGTTCATCACAAAATGCTTGCGCCCGTCCGCGTGCAGGGCGATGCTCCCCTCCCGCAGCCATCTCGGCGTGCAGTCCTTATCTGTCAAACTCGGGATAATTTTTCAACAAGGAAGGGTGGCTGAGCCCGGTCGAAGGCACTCGACTCGAAATCGAGCGTGGCAGCGATGTCACCGTGGGTTCGAATCCCACCCCTTCCGCCATGCCTCCAAAACGCCCGCAAACCCTGATAAGTACAGGATCATGGCATTTCGGGGCAGGCCAAAAATGGCCTGTTTTGGGC
>Ga0247837_1003473_pt1 | contig 27349 bp, 7 predicted proteins | sample LaCtaG_2_FD_187115 | JGI IMG/M metagenome (GOLD analysis project Ga0247837, IMG submission 187115) | Freshwater microbial communities from meromictic Lake La Cruz, Castile-La Mancha, Spain - LaCruzMarch2015_14.5m | ecosystem: Environmental > Aquatic > Freshwater > Lake | place: Spain: Castile-La...
GAGAGAAGGAAGATAGGCCTTCTGAGGCGCAGACGTAGCCTGCTGGACATGGAGGACACTCAGAAGCCTGCGTCTTCCCCAGCATCGTGCCTCCCCAGGTGCCTACAGGACAAGGGTCACAGCGGTTGGAGCGACCGGAACTGAAGGAACTGACAGGACACATTGCAGGGTCGGTAGTTCCATCTACCGCGCAGCTGTACCCATTAGGACAAGCAGAGCAAGTGCCCTGCCCACACAATTGATTATACGTACCAGCTTCACAGGGAACTGGCCCTCCCACCCCTGTCTTCAGCTCTGCTGAGCCGGAAGGACAGTAATACCCTGTTGGACAGTACAAGGGAGACCCGGGCTTCAGACTTGCATTAGTAGAGCCGCAGTCTCGAATTGGCCCTGCGTCTAGCCTGCGGACTGGCTGTGGGGAGGCGTAGATTGTGCCTGCGGGACAGATGAAGCCGCTGGGACACAGGCCTGTGGGCTGTATCAGTCCATTCTGGTCACAGAAATACCCAGACGTGCACACACTCATAGCAGTCAAGCCGGTACTCGGGCAGAAGTAGCCAGAAACGCAGGTCTTGCAGCTCGCTTGTCCCTGCAAGTCTTGATAAAGGCCAGGACTGCAGGGAATCGGAGAAGGCGAGGCCTGTGGACACATATGTCCCGCAGGACACGGCAAAGGACAAGTAGGACAGTGACAAGCTGCATTCACCAGTTCACAGCCCACACAGAGCTGTCCAGTGGCTAGCACAGGACAAGGAGATTGCTGTGTATTGGTCCCTAAGGGACAGGAAAAGCCGGCAGGACACTGCGTCCCTTGGGTCAACTCCGCTGCCAGACACATCATTCCCGCAGGACACAGTACTGGAGCCGTCATTCCCTGCTCAGGACAGAGAAAGCCCACTGGACAGACTTCGCAGTTGCTGCCCAGCACCTGCTTATACGTGCCTGTAGGACACGGAATCGGCTTCATACTGCCCTCCGGACAGTCGTTCCCGGCAGGACAAGGACTCATTTCACTGTTGGACTTAGTTCCTTCCGCAGAGCAGAAGTAGCCAGTGGGGCAAAGAGCGCAGGTACTAGTAGTACACAGGTCCTGAAAAGTCCCTCTCGCACATGGAGTGGGAGCGTTCATCCCACTGAAAGGGCAGGAAGTCCCAGGAGGACATCTACACTTCCTACAAGTCGAAGGGCTTACCAGGCAGTCTTGGTTCCCTGAGCCAGAGACTCCAGGGCAGTAGTAGCCAGAGGTGCAGAGACGGCGAGTGTCGAAGGACTCTCCGTCTCCTTTTTCACAGATGTAGCCCTCTGTGCAGTCTTTGGGCGCCCTGTTGTCTCCGTTATCGGGCGTCGCCACCCCCACTCCACCGCCACAGAACGAACCTCCCGGACACTCTTTAGGCTGAGCCAATCCCGAGCCACTGGCAGGGACAGGGGGCACATAGTAGTCTGGACAATAGGCCTGTTGGGCAAAGCTGGCTCCCACACTGTAGTAGTCAGCCCTAGTAGAGTCAAAGCCCTGTCCGCGGCTAGTCCAGTGGTCTGAGGGCCGGTCTAATAATGTAGCAAACAGACTTTCGTAAGTGTAAAAGGCGGTTGCGGTCGTGTAGGTCGCGGAAAAGGGGGAAATGAAGCGAGTATTGGTACCAGCTTCGCAGTAAAAGCCCACTGGACACTGTATTACTGGCCAGGAAATGCCGCTTTTATCGCAGATAAAGCCTTTGGAGCAGACTACTGGACTCTCCAATCCCTCATTATCACACATAGAGCCAACTGGACATGGTTTGCATTGTGCTTGTCCAGCGGAATCCTGAAAAGTGCCTGGAGCACAGGGAGTAGGAGCAATTAGGGAGCTTAGAGCAGTACTGCAGAAGTGACCTATGGGACAGGACACTGGGTCTTGGGTATTGGCACATAGTTCGCCTGGGGCCAGACAAGCCGCGGAATAAGCGAATTGGGCCGAACTCGTGGACCAAATGTAGGGAAAAGGAGTGATTGAGATCCTGATTGAGACACTATTGAGCCCGAATTGAGGCGGAATCGCAGGGCTTATCACTCCTGCGGCTTGATTTACAGCCGCCAAGGGCAGTACTTGGAGTATTTCCCCTCCGTATAGCAACACCACAGACCCAGTGTCCCAGCACCCCAAGTCCACCGCTAGGGGCAGTTGGTAGCCTCCCAGACTCTGTCCAGAGTAGGACAGGGACTGAAAGACTGGCTGGTTGCAGACTCGGATAGGAGTGGACTGGGCGCTTTGCCCGGCTTGACGCAGTTCTAACTGCAGAGTAGCCCCGGCTAGCAGCTGGCCTGTGACACAGCGGAGCAGACTCGAGGAGACATAGTCCACATAGAGTTCTAGGGGAGTAGAAGGAAGGCTGGACAGCTGGAAACACCGCACAGAGGGCAGGAAGCCGCTGCCATATATCAGTATTTCACAGTTCTGCCCTGCGTAAATGACATCAGGCCGCACTTGTGTCAGCACTAGTGGTGGCGGACTCACAGAGTCATACACCGGAATGCTGTATCCGGCTCCATTCCGCACAACTATGGGCTGAAAAGCTGCATAATCCCCACCAACAGGACAGGTTAAGCTAGTACAAGAGGTGAGTTTCCCAGCCATGTACACCTCTGTGAGCACCGCAGGAGCCGCCAACACTATCTCCACTTCCCCCAAAGTCGAGTCATACACTAGCCTTTTAACCTGCGGATAGGCATTGCAATGGAAAGCACGGCAAAACAGCAGTGTTTGAGCGGTATACAGGGCTGCAGGACCAGCGCAATCCGCAGCTCTGTCAGTGACTCTCACAGTGAAGGGCTGGGAAGTGAAGGAATTGTACCCCATTCCCTTCCATTCCACTATATTCCCTAGGCTTAGGACCAGTGTTCCGTCGTTTAGGTCGGTAATTCCGCTGTCTAGACAGTAGTGGAGGGCTTGGCTTTCGTAGTCACTAGCACTAAGCGTCACAGTGCCAGTACTGTCAGCGGGAACCTCCACCCCTACGTAGGGAAAGGTGAATGTAGGCAGCTGATTGACGTGTAGAATGTTAATTTCGGCTGTTCTCTGCACACAATTGTGCAAATCGCATACTTTTACGATAAATTTTCCGGATTTCACTATGGGAATATACAGCTGATTGCGAATAAGAGTGGATTTTCCTACTAAAACGATCCCTAACCCCAAAATATCGTTGGTAACCTCAGTACTTCCATCCAGAAACAGCAACTTTACAGTGATATCTTCATATTTAGAGTCTATATCGTCCCAAATCAGCTCTTCGCTGTATCTCTGCCCATCGAAATAGCTGTTTCCAGGACCAACTATATCCTGCAAGGTGGGCGGATCGTCAATTTGCACCACATTTAGGAAAATTACATCCAGCCAATCTGCGTTTTCAGGCTTTAGAGTATCGCATACCTCAATAGTGACTATACCACTGCTGAACTTCAAGTTCGGAGGGGTCCAAATTAGCATATAATTCCGTACTGAGGCACTTGAATCAGTATAAATAAACGAATAATCGGTAAATTGAGGGTCTGTATGAGCGATAACACTTACAGAAAGTGAGGACAGGGAGTCTGAATCCTCCACTTGGAAGGGAAAAGAGTAGGCCACTGCCTCCGTGAGTCCTGAGGCCACCACCACTTGCTTACGCTGCCACAGCTCTCCAGAGGCTGTTTGCACTACTATTCTAGGCTTGGAATTCCCTGCCTTCACATCTAAATTCATACTGCAGCTCCCTCCTAGCCCACTGCCTGGGTCCTTGTAACTCACAGTCAGGGTGTAGGTGGTGTCAGTTCCCAAGTTAGGTGGAGTCCAGGTAATTCCCTGGTAAATATCGACTGTAGGAGGGGTGGGGACTGAGGGACTTAGGGAGGGGGTTACAATGAGGGATTCCAAGTGGTTGGATTGGTCGGAAAGGGGGAGTTGGTAGTACCAGGGCACGGCTTCCTGGAGAGTAATAGATGCTGGAAGGGAGCAAATAGTGGGTGCATTGGGGAGCAATTGGCCTTGGCAAGTCCCTGTTATGCCCCATTGATCAGTTGCAGTTATTGTCAGGGTGTATTCACTGAAGCGGACTGAAGGGTTGTTCCAGTCCACCTCGTAACCCCCACTTCCAGAGACAACGGATATAGTTCCCTCTCCTGCCGGCTCCAAACTAGCTGTAAACCTCACAGATCCAGGGTCTTCATCAGTTACTAATATGGGCAATCGCCAGTCTACGCCTGCTTCCATCACCGCAGTGGTAGGACACTGAGGGACTGGAGGCAGGTTTGTATAGGTTAACTCGAGGGAAATGTCCAGAGTGCAGTAATGGGAAAGGCTGGGATACTTGTCCTGGGCTTGAAGTTCGATAGTGAATAAGTCGGAAAGGGTGGAAGGGGAGGGGTCTGAGACTGGGGGAGTCACTGTGACTTGGGTAGTGGAAGTCACAGTGACGGAACCAGGAAAACCCTTCAAGGAAACATCCAAATAGGCAGGGGTATTGTCAAGTATAGCGACGGGAACAGCCTGCGGAGCTGTATTATAGGGCAGTACTATTGGCGCAATAGATCTAGAGGGACAGGGGTAGAAGCGGATTTCCAACTCTGCAGCTTCCCCAAAAGCATCCCTCACTCCAACCACCACAGGCCCAGAAGGCTTCGAGCCTCGACTCAATAGGCCAGCCGCAGTCCACCTCAGTACTTGATTCGGCCCTGGGAGAGTGTCCAAAGCCAGTCCCGTTATAGTCGTGTCTACTATGTGGAGGTAGGCTGAAACCGGCAATGAGGAGCTATCGACAGTCACTACGACTGCCTGTGTCCAGTCCAGAGCGTCTGTGAGCAGGTGAAAGTCGGGGGATCCAGTCATTGTAAGCACTGGCGCTACAGGCTGTTTGACCTCTATTGTAAGGACGGATGAGCCAGCCACAGGGACGAAAGAAGGCAGCAAGGAGTTCCAGCACTGCAGCTGAAAGGAGTAGGTCTGGCCCAGGTCCGCTGCTTCGGGCAGCCAGGACAGGGAAAGGAGAGCGGAGGGGAGGAGAGCGAAGGACACTGTGAGAGGATGGGGACTGGCTAAGGCGGCTGTCAGTGAGCTTGGACTGATACTAGGAGTGACTGGAACGTCCAGCCGCCACTCTTTCCCCACAAAAGCCCGCTGTGTCGCGAGTGCAGGCACACTGCAAGGCTCCACCACTCTCACCTCTTCCTCATACTCCCCTGTCCTGGGACTCCAGTCTACTGTCGCTTCCGCACACTTCACACTGATACGGACCCAAGCTAGGGTGGATACTGCAGGCACTACGCTCCAGTATACCTGCATTCCTGTCACCACAGGCAGATTCCCACTAGAGCCAGACGGATCTGGGGCAATTGTTATAGTGCAGCTATGAGTATCGGCCGGGTCTTGGTCAAATAGCAGAAATGAGTGAGTCCAGAGAGTCCCTGTGACTGCGTACTTCTCCTCCAGTGCCAAGGGATGTATATGCACAGGCCGGTTTACTGTGATGATGGTACTTTGTTGGACTTTTAGACCTGTGGATATCGCCAGAGATATCTGGAAATAGCCTGAAGAACCTACTTTCGGAGTAGGCGTCCAGGTAATTACAGTGCCAGAAAGCAGCATTGTCCCTGTATCTACAGTATTCGGCTCATCTTTTAAGCTCAAAGTAGTGATTGTGTAGTCGCTAGGACTGGCGGGACTGCCTCCCAGCTGCACAAAATGACTTAAATCGATGAGAAATTGGTTTCCTAGCGACACTGTGAAGGCCGCAGGCAGTGCTAGGGCCAGTGCAGGCTCCACAGTGATAAAAATAGAGGCAGAAAATGTATTCGAGCATTGATCCGTCACCGTAATTCCTACAGAAACGGCAGAAATAACCTCCGGCACTGTCCAAATGAGTGAATTTGAGGTTACAGTGAACCAGGAAAGCAGTCCTAGAGGCTGTGACGGCAGCAAAACTGTGTATTTTAGGTCAGAAGACAGCTCTTCCGCGTCCCACACGTACCCAGACAGGTCCATTTCAAAGTGAATTCCAGCGGGAAGGACCAGGGCAGAGGGGTAGGCGTGCACTGGAGGCGTGTTTGTGCTTCCTAGTACGTTTATGTTGAAGAAATAGGCAGCGGGACGCACAGATCCGCCCACATTGAGCTGGAAAAGTGGGCTTGGGAGGGTAGGGACAGTGACTTCCGCTTCGAAATGCTGTAAATTGCTAGTCATTTTGACACTCACGGGACTGACTCCCGATACATCTGTAGCTGAATTGGCCTGGGTGGAGAGCTGAAAGGGCAGTTTGAGCGTGCAGCCTGTGTACCCGTAGGGCGGGGGGAAGGGCTGGATGTAGGGCGGGGAGACAAGAGTCAGAGGGAGGGATTCAGAGAACTGGCAAGTGCTGGCTTTGGTCTGACAAAGCGGGTCTTCAAGGGTGAATGAGCAGCTCACAGAGCAGGGAAAGGCACTGCACTGCTGGGAAAGCACTATCATATCTGGCTCTGAGACATACATAGTCCCAGTGGACCGCTCCAGAGCCATAGTGCCGCATATCAGCCCAGTAAATTGCATAGAAGATTGGTGCTTATCCAGACTTACCCCAGTGCTGTACGCCCCTGACTCTGTGAGCACTGTCCAGGGAGCCGCCGGAGAGTCTATGGCAGGGAAAGACTCTGCGTAGTCTAGTGTGAAATAGAAGCGGGAGGGGCGGATGGAGTCCCGGGACGAGCTGGGATCCAGCGGATTGCCTGTGTCTTGTATGAGGAAAGAGAGGGGGTTGGGGCCTGGGACTAGGCCGAGGCCAGACCAGGTCAAGACCAGGGAGTCGGAAAGCCAGGAGACAGTGAAGGGAATAGTCCCTGTATCCACTGTCATATCCACACAGGCCGTACCTCCATCTTTTACTGCATACTTGACCTCAAACACCACCATGTCATACACCCTCCAGCCCCACTGCAGAGTCTCCGCCACTGGCCCTGTGTTCAAATAGAACGGTCCAAACCTCAAATCCGTCCTAAACTCTCCCGGCTTTTCCTCATCTTCCAGCATCACAGTGATATCTAGGACTCCAGTGTCGTCTGCAGGGCAGAGCGTCTGATAGGTGAAACTGCCAGATACAGGGTCGATATCCACTGCTTGGACTGAGGAATAGACGTAGGGACGGATAAGCACTGAGTTGGCAGGCAGGGTGGGAGTGAAGGATTTGAGGTGGTAGTGGCCGCAGTCGAGGATTAAACTGGGGTCATCAGGGGTCAAAGAGGCTGGAAACAGGCTCAAATCCACTTCGAATACAGACTCTGCGGCTCTGTTTAGGACTGGGAAGTCCACAGCCACTCCATCGTCTCGGACTAGGTTGGTTTCGTACACATAGGCAGTAATTTGCTGATTTCCTGCATCGCCCATAGTGATTTCAGCAGTATTGGCATTGAGGCTGAAGCCTGGAGCGGGCTGCAGACTCATAGCGCAGGTCTGGGGAGTCGTCAGGAGGGCGCATTGCCCTTGGTTTGGTCTCGAATAGGAAGGGAAAAGGCAGGTTTCGGTGCTGTAGCCGTATCGACATTGGGGGTCTGGCCGACCCAGCCACAGCCCTGCGACTCCACTCCACATCAGCACGGCCCACATCATGTAAATATTGAGAGATCTCCATTATTCGCGGTCGACCGCAGTCCTCTAGACGAGCAGCGGACTTGTCCCTAAAGACAGTGCATCTAAGCTAGGAGTGGGACAGGGACGAGTGGTGTAGGTATAATGGAGTCTAGTCTGGAAGGGATGATCCCTCTGCCTGCCACTTTCCTGCCCTCTCAGTCTCTCTGGTCCCTTGCCTCCTTCCAAGCCTCTCTCCAGCCCTGGAGCCACTTCTTCAGTCCCAGCCAGTTCGCCAGACCTGACGCCTCCGCACTGCTCCGACTCCGCTACAACCTGCGGCACTTCAAGGGGAACTACCTGGTGCTGCTGCTGCTAGTAGTGTTCGTTTACCTGTAAGCCCTATGCAGTTTGTCTGAGCCGCTGCTGGTAGTGCTGCTTTTGGCCCTGGCGGCAGGGTGGTCGAAAGTGGCAATCCATGAGTTCAAGCCAGTGCTTGGGAGAGAGGTGACGATGGGACATAAAAAGGCGCTGATGGGCGGCTTGGCGGGACTGCTGGTGCTGTACCTGGGCGGCTCAGTGCTCCTGTCAGCTGCAGGAGTGGCCTCCGCCCTTACCTTCGTGCACTCAGTGTGTAGACAGACTCCTGAGGACGAGTCGGCGCAGGAGTACCAGCCGCCCAAGCTGCCAGTCTAGGTAAGCCTTCAGACTATAATGTAGGGAAATAGCTAATAAAGCAGGCTATCGATTGCCGCTACAAGGCCAGGGTGCATGCAGAAGTAGCGGATTTTAGCTGAAAATCGATCCCGAATCGTACTGATTTAGTGTGAAACCGCCCTAAATGACAGTGGAAAGCCAGTCTGTCCAGCCTTTACTGAGTCCAGCTCGCCGCAGGCTTATAATGGTAATAGACAGCCAAGCCTCGTACACACAGAGTCTCCCAGTCCCGTCCAAAGGCGCCAATTTGCTGCTTTCCACTGAGTTTGTCCCTATGGCGAGTCGCAAGGGCGCTTCCTCCTTTTCCCTGAACTACAAAACCCGCCTGTGTCTGAACTGGGAAATCGGCTTTTGTGAATTCGGGGAGAAGTGCGCTTTCGCACATGGAGCTGCGGAGCTGAGAGAAACAGTGCAGAAGTCGATAAAGTACAAAACGAAGAGGTGCAAACAGTACTTCGACCTGGGCTACTGCGTCTACGGCTCTCGCTGCCAATTCATCCATGAGGGAACTCGGACTCTGAAAGACCTGCCGACTGCCGCCAACTCCCGTCGCAACAGCGTGGAGGACTCTAGCTTCGGCCGACTGCCTGTCTTCATGCGGCTTGCAGAGGGCGAAAGTCTGTGTTTAGAGTGTTAATAGCCTTCCGCAGGTCTAGTAGAGTCTGTATGTGGGAACTTACCCAAAGAGACGCCTAGCCAAATCAGTCCCATTACCCAGTAGTGACTATTTGTCGAATTGACGGTTTTTCATCTGATTGGGGTACCTACTGCCTATTTTCCTACTCCAGTCCTCTTTACTCAGAGAAAAGGTCTGGTTGTATGCGGAAGACTGAGAAAATGATAGGGAAGTCCAGACTTCCCGACTATTTTCCGAGATATAGGCAAATGTACTCATATTTCCCTATTATTTGAGTGTGGAATGTTGGCAGCTATACACTAACTGTCCTTAGGAGCACTTGCATTCCTCTTAATTCTCAAATACAGAACCTGCATTTTCCAAAGTTACGTCCACTTTATCCCCTTTATTAGTTAAAATTCACTATTCTGGAACTAACTACTTCAGAAATTATAGCAACTGATAGATAAATATATACAAATCCCATTGAAAGACCGAATCATACTTCTCTGTTCTGGGTGAGATCTAGGAAGCTTTTGCATCAGGAGAGACATCCGGCTGAATGAGCAGGTTCATGTGCAATAGTAATAAGTTGCAGTAGTCATTATCCTCTTCATATAAGGAAGGTTACTAGTCTCAGTTCACATCTTCATAGAGTGATTTTACTTGACAAGATCTATTACACGCTTGAGATTTAAAGACGAATTTCTGAGACGAAACTTCACTAGTAAGTCCCAATGCACCCAAGGCTTTATAAGAGAGCACTCCCAATGTCTGCTTATAAGCAAAGGCTTCTTAGATCTGAGACCCGCCTACTCAATCTAGTTACTGTCCCAGGAGCTAGTTTGGACACGAGGAACAGGGAAACGTAGATCCGTGAGTCAGTGTTAACCTCGCATTTTCTTCATAGAAGCCCACTCTGCCAGCGTTTGGGAGCACTACGTTGCATTCCTACCCTACAAAGCCATCACTCTGTCCGCGTTGAATCTTCTGAAGCAGTAGTATGCACTGGTGAAAGACTGGATTGTTTAGCGTGGACTGGCGTAGCTGCCCTGTGTGATTAGCACTGTTTAGAACCCTGCGATACTCGCGAAATTGACTTCTGGTAGCAGTGAGTTCGTATTAGATTATATTACAAGCGTATGAATTAGGAAAGGAATTTCTTCAATTTGAAGCACTTTGATATTTTTCTCAGTTCGTCAAAATTGAAGATGAGAAATGCAAACATCTCCAAACCAACAGAAAGTGAAAAGTGAATTACTATGGAGAGGGAAATGTATTCCTTATCGAAAGAGGTTAAATAGTGGTTTAAGATATAAAGAGGTTTGGATGAGTACCGAATTGGACCCAGTGGGCGAGGTGTACCAATAACAGACATATTTATACGTGAGAATGTGCTTATCGTATAGGTTGTAGTTATATTTTGCGAACCGATAAGACTAAATAGATGCTATATAGGACACAGCCTCATACCTTTCGCTCAGAAATCAGAGTCAGGCCGCAAGCCATTGACCTTAAAGTCATAGTGGCTGGACTGGGCAATCGCTCCTAGTGTATGTTCTTCGCTAGAGGGATACTGCCCCTTTCACACGAACGTCTGTATGCAGCGAGACTTACTAGAGCGGAGACTTAACTATAGACGAGGAGCAGGAGCGGCTGCCTTTTTCGCATAAGTGCGTCTCCACTTCTCATCCACTTTCAGCAAGTAGAACGTCCCGTCAGCCAACTCCTCCAACGAGTCCCCCGGCAGCCAGTTGCACTTGTTATAGTCCTCATCCCTCTTATCCATCCTCCGCGTGTACTCCTCCGGAGTCAACTTCACGCGACTGTCCAGCAGATGCTGAATTGGGTTGTTCGCCCTTATCTGTGCGAGTGTGGCTTGAGCATTGGGCTTGACTGTCAGACGGAACATAGACGAAGCCAGACCTGACCCATACGCAAACAGCATAATACGCTTGTTAGGCAGCTCGACCCGCTCATTGCACAACAGTGCAGCGAGACAAATGAAGACCGAGCCGGTGTACAAGTTGCCCAAGTTCTGACACAACAGAGTCCCTGGCACAACGCGCTGGCTCCACAGAGGCCGGGAGTACCTCTCCACCTCTGCATAGTGGGTTTTGAAGGACAGGTTAGGAATGGCTCGCAAGCGTTCGTCTCTATCCTTCTTCCCTGCATTCGCCTTCAAGTCCTCAAACACTACCCGGTTAAAGCCTTTCATTGCCATTTTCAAGTAGGGCGTATGGAAGCAGAAGAAGTCGCCTAAGTCTTCCAACTGCGTGACTCCGAGTTTCTGCTTGAGCAGGTCGAAGCAGCTGGCAATGGCTCGCATGTAGCACTCTTGGGAGTAGTGGCCCGCCACAATGGGGTACTCACTGTTGGGAATGGGCTTGTAGAAGTCGTAGGTGTTCTCGAAGTAGCTGGCGCGCAGAGGGTCCAGGACAATAGTGGCTCCCGGGCCAATTAGACAGGCCACTGCGCCTCCGCCACCTGTGGCTCTGGCGGGGCCTTTGGCGTACAGGGCAATATCAGTGCAGACCACTATGCCCAAGCGACCGTCCCAGGCTGCGCTCTGCACCCAGGCCACAGTGTTGAAGAGCGCTTGCACGCCTCCGTAGCAAGCGTTGTAGGTGGTCAAGCCCTCCACATTACTGTTGCCTGTCGGCGTGAACAGCTGCATCAGTACAGTTTTGGACGACTTCGACTTGTCGACAATAGTCTCCGTCCCTACTTCCAGCCTCCCCACCCTTCTGGGGTCCACACCGTTCTTCTGCATCAGTCTGTCAACCACCGTAAGTGCTATAGAGTTCACGTCCTCCAAGTCACTAAAGGCCGCCATCCTCAGCTGTCCTAAGCCCTTTGTGTACTTGCCCTTCGCGATCTTGTCGAAGGCTTCCAAGTCTTCTTGGTCTACGTAGGTGCGGGGGAAGTAAACCTCTAGGGCCAATATGCCTACGTCATCTGCGCCGGACATATTGCTTTATAGGCGTTATGCTACTAGCGGAGTCGAAGGCCGAGGGACTGCACGAAATTGTCCTGGTCGCCTATCTGAGAAGAGACGACTTTGAGGGACTCTTCCATCTCCTTAAAGCGGCACTCGAGTTCGGTAGTGGACTGCTGCAGGCTGTTCAGGTGCTCTTGGTCGACGTTGGCGGTGCCACCCGCCTGGCCACTGTGCTTCTGGGCGCGAATCAAAGAAGACCCGATTTTCTGCTGATACCGCTTGATGCCTTTGAGCATCCAAGGCAAAAAGACGTGCTGCGCTCTGGTCAGGTAGTGCTCGTCATATAGACTCCCCAGTCTTTTCGGTAGCAACTTCTTCATCCTTTCCACATCAATCGTCAAATCCCCCCTGGAATTCGCAAACTGACTGAAATACTCCACAGCCAGAGCCTTCTTAGCCCCACTGCTCAGGTCACTCCTTTCTCCCCCGGCCTTATCCAAGTTGGCAGTGTCCACCATGCTCCAGGTCTCTACGAACTGCTGCACGCTTATTTCCTTCACTGCTAGAGCCTCTAGCACGATTTGCACGTCGCAGATGAACTTGGAAGTCACGATTTGCTGCATCTTGTAGCGTTCGTTTTCGTCGGTGATGTTGAGGGCGGGCTTGTACATGATGGTCCAGAAGTGCCAGCAGTCTCTTACGGCGGCCCAAATTAGCCAGGGAAAGCCGATAACCGTCCAGGCGAATAACTTGGTAAATGAGAAATTGGTCTTCACCTTATCCTTTCTCTTATCATGCGCAGGCGCTTCCTCCGCAGGGTGTTCAGGATTTAAGCTGTTCGTCTGATGCGTGAGATTCAGTATCTGCTGCGACTTCTTCTTGGCCTTGTACCTGCCCGTCTTCCCATATATCACAAACCCTTTCACATACATGAGCAGGACCAGAATGACATTAAACAGGAAAAAGTAGAGAAACTGGGGTAAGGCGTATATGACATACAGGACCTTGCAAAGGTTAGTAGACCACCACTTCCTGTTCCTCGAAAACAGCACAAATGGAGCGAGCGCCAGATCTATGTAGGACAAAGGCGGAGGCAGGAAAATCAATAGGCCGTAGTCATCATTCCAGTACCAACGGTCGTAGTAGCGAATTACAATGGCTGCGTGTTCACTTTCCACTCGGTCTGTGAGGTCTTTGTATATGTTGGTCAGCAGCGCAACGATGAAGTTGAGCATGATTACGTTGGAGAGGACTGTCCAGAAGCCCAGCAGGATAGCGCCCAGGCCTGCGTACTGGTTGAAGCCGAATATGTCCAGGTTACCCAGAGAAGCTGAGATCTGCGTCTTGATGGAAGTGCTGAAATCTGCGAACTGGGCACTGTCTTGGTAGAAAATGGAGGTAATAACCGCTGCGAAACACAGACCTAACATGAAGAAAATCAAAAAGAAGGTGAAAGTCTTGGTAATCAGCAGGTAAATCATGCGAATGTACGGTCCGAAGGTCTTGTCCGTGACAATTACCGCAGTGAAGCGCAGCCAAATGAAGAGCATCATGATGACGTGCAGAGTGGCGTTGAATATCTTGGGCTCTATGTCGGAAAGCACCTGGCCCGGCCCCATGTACTTCTCGTGCAGGCCGAGCATCAGTAAAATCATGTCTGCGGCCATGAAGTACTCCATCATTTCCCAGCGGTCCACGTGGAAGCCGCGGCCTGTGAACCACCCGTAGAGATAGTGCAGGAAGTTCTCGGCCATAATGCACCCCACCCACACCTGCGACACTCGCAGATACACTAGAGCCGTAGGGTCCTTCGCCACGTCCATGAAGGCGTCCTTGGAGATAGCAGTGTAGATGAGGAGTTGGTAGATAATGACGTGGGCGAGGGTGCTGGCGGTCTGGCCGAGGAAGCGCAGGCGGCAGGACTCCGTCCACTGTTCGAAGTGGAACATGTAGGGACGGGCCTTGTCCAGAGGCTTGGAGAACTGCATGGCGTCTTCACTCCCAGAAGGGGAGAAAAAGGCACGATTAAGTGTCGAAGCGCCCATAATCCCATAGTGCCTTTTCGACCCAATCCACATTTTCGTGACAATCGTGCCGATTTCATCATTCTCCAGCAAGGAAAAGTACTGGTTTTTTGACAGCACCGTCAAGACACTCCTACTCTGCGAGTCCACCTGCGTAAGCAGGTACTTCAACTCATCTTCATCCTTAATACAGTCCTCAATAGACACTCCCAGGCCTATGAAAATGGCCTTGGTGTTCAGACATCTGGTCTGGTGCTGCAGGGAAATGGTGGACAGGCGGTCCATTAGCTCGGCGGTGAGGGCGCAGAGGAGCAGGGGAGCGTGGCAAATTGCGATTTCGCTGCGTTTCTTCGCGAATATATTGAGATTATCGCACAAATCCTTTGTCAGCTCCAAGTGCCACTGCTTCCGCGGAATCCGGTTGATGATTTCGACGGCCTGCAGGACAGTTTCGCCGATTTCCACGAGAGAAACGAGGGTTTCCTGCAAACTGGGGTCGCTGAAAGCCACCACAGCGTCCTGATACCGCAGCATCGCCACACACAGGTCGAACTGCCGCTTCACAAAGGCCATCTTCATGTCTCTGCGTGTGGCGCCTCTGTTGCTTCTGCGCAGCACGTCCTTCGCAGTCTGCTGCTGTCCGTACTTGATGAGGACTCGCAGGACGCCGGGCTCGTTGACAGCGTCGGGCCAGGAAAGGACTCGGGCAGCGATTTCCACCTTTTCTTGCTGTAGGGCGTGCTCCAGGATGTTGGAAACGCTCAGCATTTTGTCCAGGGCCTTCCGCTCTTCCTCGCTGGTGGCTTCTGCGAGGACTTGCTGCCACAGCTGACTTTGGGGCTTTCTGCGTTGCTCCGAGCCCTCCCGCAGCTGACTATCCCCCGCCCACACCTTCCTGAGGAACTCCACACAGCAGGTCTCCAGCGCCATCGGCACCATGTCCTTCGTCAAAGCGCCCGCACTCAGTCCCAACAGCGTAGACGCCAAGTTATCATACCCCCTGCGCAAAGCTCCATACAGCGCTTTCCTCACTAACACCGGGTCACTCGCCAGTCTCCGAGCATCCCCTGCGTCTGAAATGCCCGCCCCACTGACCGAAGCCTGCAGGCTGATTTCCCGATTGAGCAAGTCTCGCGCCTCCGCCAGGTAGCCCTGATGCAGCAAGTACCACAAGTCCAGCTCCAAGTCCTCACTGGCATACAGTCCTGCTTCAATAGTGTGCTGGATCAGGCCTGGATTTTCCTCCCGAGCCGCTTCTATCAAGAGGTGCTTTGGCACGGAGTAGCCTGCGTCTATCAGGTCTCTGGCGAAGTCCAGAAACCCCTTCTCTAAAGCGCTTTTGACAGCCTGTCCTGAGGCCAGGAAGTGCTCATTTTCCTGGATGAAGTCCTTGTCCAGCGCCAAGTCTCTCGCCAGGGACACGTTTCTCATGTCAATAGCGATGATTATGCGCATCGCTGTGGGGTTCGGCCTGATTTTCCTGAGCTTTTCCAGCACTTCCGGAGAGACCAGACCTGCGGAAATGAGTGCGGCGGCGTACGCAAAGCTGCTGGACTGGTTGAAACTGCTGTCTTCCAGGAGGATGTCGGGTCTGGAGGCAGAGGGCGCTGCTTCGGGGGCTGGCGCCTGGTCTCCGGCCTTGAGTCGGTCGAGCACGTTGCCAAATAGCATCAGTTTCAATTATCGACATACTGCGGCATGCACTAGTCGGCCTTTCAGCAGTACTCCTGCCTCCTCAGTCCCTGCTCTGCCTATTCCCTGCTGCATTGAAGCAACTAAAGCAAATTCCACAGTTTCAGGTCCAACCTGCCCACTAATCCCCTCGTCTATTAACTAATCTCCTCGCAGTGCAACATATCAATCTCCAGCGCCTCCACCAAGTCCCCCCTCGCAGCCACCAGTCTTTCCACCGAGCTGCTAATCATATACTGCACGAACGGCTCTCCCTTGCCCAGGAACTCCTCCTCAGACGCATACTCCGCACTCTTGAAGAAGCACTGGCGAGCGCCAGCCCGCAGGTTGAAGCTGGGCTTGCTGTATACAGATATATTGGTTTCGTCGGAGTTCTCGAGACGGCCGTGGTAGGAAGGCAGCAGAGAGGCGGGCACTAGGGGTTGGAAGGTCGAGACACTGCCTGCGTCGATGCACACGTTGGGAGTGTCGTAGAGAAACAGCCATTGCGAGGAGGTGAACTTCTCATACCCCAGCGAAACGAGCAATTCCAGCATCTTCATGGCAGCGGTTTTGACCCGGAGTTGCCCCTCGCGCAGGCCTTGGGTGAGTCTCATCAGTAAGTAGGGCCTGAGTCGCAAGTAGAAGTCCTCCCACTCTTGTTGGGAAAGGTGCAGGGCCAGGGCTCGAAGCACCAGAAAGGCACTGGGCAGCACGTCATCCCCGCAGAACTCATTAGTGAGTCTTTCCAGTAGCCTGGGCAGCGCCCCGAGATAGCTGTTTTCCCCACCACTGTATATCAAAAACGCAACTGTCTTGAGTGCTTTCACTGTGCCTTTGAGCACGTCTACTCTGCTGGTGAACATGCCGGAGGGTATTTCCGCCAGTGCATCCGCCAGTACTCTGTCTCTGTCCCTGGGGTCTGACAGCGTCATTTTCTCCACGATTCCGCCCCACTGCCTGAGCGCACTCTTGTTTCCCTGCAAAGACTGGAAGAACTCCAGACTGCGCAGAGTGCTCGCCAGCGTGTCCCTCAGCACATCAGTGATGAACTCCCCCTCCGATATCACCAGTGCATGCAGCAGTGCAGTCAGCATGTCTATGGGAATGTCTCGCTTCGCCAGGCCGTTTGTGAGGATGGCGATAGGGCCGCGGAGCTGCTCGCGGAGTTCCTTGTCACTACCTTCGTAGGCGAGTTTCAGTACTGGGTAGAGGTGCACACTGAGCACTCGGAAAGCAGCGGTTTGGGTGTCTATTATGTCCTGGGAAAGTTGGGTGATGGAGGGTGGGAAGGGTGCGAGGGCTGGACTCTTCTCAGTGCATCGACGACACACTTTGCCTAGGAGTCCTTTCACCAGCTCTTGCAGCTTTAGCTTGATTGGCTTGTCGCTGAGTACCGGCGCGAAGGGAAACAGCCGGTTCAGATAGACCAGGAACTCGATCAGCCACAGCTGCACCTCGACCTTGGCTCCCAACTTGGCGTCCAGCTCTTCCAGCACTCGCAACAGCGCACCTAGGAAGAGGCGCTGTTCCTCCAGCACTAGTGGGTACGCCTCCCTGGGGTAGCTGAGCAGCAGAGTCACAAGGAAGTGAATCAAATTCACTTCGCTAATACTCCGGAAGTTCTCAATTCTCGCCTCCAAAAAGCTGGTCAGTGACCCCAGGATTTCCATGGGGGACAGGCCAATGTAGGAAAAGAGCCGAATCAGGTTGACGAGGGCAGGGCTGTCCGCCCGCACAGGCTCTAACTTGGAACTAGTCAGCCACAGCGTCACTTCCGCGGCGATGAACTCTACGGGCCATTTGCGGAACAGTGGGGAAAGCACCTTGCGGATGGACTCGGAAAACTGGTCTTCCACCCAGCGGTCCACTGCCTTGTCGGAGACTACTAGGCCTTTGGGAGAAGCGTGGAAGCCCAGGTCCTTGGCACTGAGGCAGGTCTGACAGCCTTGGAAGATCCGCTCCAGTTGGGAAATCAGAGCATTGTTGAGCGAGTCGAAGGGACTGTCGGGCACAGCGGGGTGCGGCTTGGAGGAGAACAGGGAGGACAGCCAGCCGCTAGACTCCTTCGCCTTATGCTCTATTTTGAACTCTTCCACGAAAAACAGCGTTTCCCTGGACTCAGGTAGGTCCACGATGGTTTCTATCACTGCAGTGAGTCCCTGGAACGCATGTTCCTTCGCCTCCTCCACCCTAATGATCTCTGCAAAGGTATGAGTCAGCTGCTTCGTGCAGTCCGCCAACTCCTTCCCAGACATCCACCGCACAGTCACAGGGAACAGCTGACATATGAACTCCGTCCAGTGACTGCGCAGGTAGGCGTCCTTGCTTTCTATGCTGGAGGTCAGCATGCTCCGCAGGTCGGGACTGCTGAACAGCTCTCTGCACCTGCGGGCGTTGCCGGAGTGGTGGCAGGCCAGCAGAGCAGTGCGCAGGATGCCCAGGAGCTGGAGTTGGAAGAGGGAGTTTTGGTCTTGGATGGCGGCAATAGCGACTCCTAGACAGCAACTGGCAGCTGCAAAGGCTAGGCCAGTCTCGCCCCTTTCCAGCACTCTTTCGATCACTTCGCAGGCGGAAAAGCGTGCAGCCTGGTCCTCTGCATAGAACTCCATATCCGTCCTGGACGCTTCATTCTGCACCAACTTCAAAGTCGCCTTCAGCAGCAGTGCCAAGTAGGTCGAGTCGCAGTCCTCCAGACTCAAGTTCCCCAGACGCATTGACAACTTGTTGTCTTGCATCCAGGTGTACAGCTTGTCCCCGCCCCGCAGTAACAGCGACCGTAGGTGCTTTAGACACTGCAGCACTGCCTGAGTGTCGTATTGAGAGGTGTAGTGGTGTCGGTGCTTGTCTGTGTGGGTGGTGGCGGGGAGTGCTAGGAGAGGCTCGAGACATGGGTCGAGGATGTACCTGGAAGTAGGCAAAGAGTCCAATAGCCATTCCCGCACTGCGTGGCGGATTTGGGGGGAGTCGCTTTCCAGGCCTGCCAGCAGGTGGAAGACCTCCTTGCCGCTGTAAAACAGCACACTCAGGTCCTCGGGCCAGTGGCGCAGACAGCTCCAGAGCGTGGAGAACTGCTGGATAGTCTTGGCATTGAGACTTCTCAGTTTCTCACATATAAACCCGCTGAAGCCAGAATCGGGCAGAGGCAGGCGGTACCAGTCCACCAGCAGGCGAATTACTCTGTCAGAAACCGCCGAATTCATACGACTCCACAGCAAATCGAAAACTTTCCTCGGCATCGCAGAGTCCCGGAAGGCTGTATACACGTTGTTAGAGTGAATCAGCAGACTGCCCTCAATGCCTGCCAGGACCTGCTCCTCAGTGCGTCCCTCACACAAGCCGTGCACCACTTCGATCCAGTTTCCTGGCTCTTCCAGAGCGATGCAAATGTGCATGGCGGTTTGCAGCAGGTCTGTGCGGCTTGTGTCTTGGGCCAAGGCCTGCAGATATCGCTGGAAGCCTGTGCTTTTAGGGGAGGTTTCTGTCTTGCCTAGCAGCACTTTCGCGATGATTAGCGCTCGGGGTTGACAGTCTTTCTGCAAAGCCTCGAAATGCTCAAGTAGCAGGCGGATTGTGGGCTGCAGGGCTGAGGTGTCGCTTTTGTCCAGCGGCAGGTTATTGAGCGCGAAGTCAATGACACTGAGAGTTTCCGCTAGTCGAGGAGTGGAAAGAGCTGAAGACAGTTCGTAACTAAGCGACTCCCAGGTCTGCATTGAACTCTCATCCGTGACAAACTCACTGATGAGAGTGAGCAGGGAAGCAATGCAGGGACTGTTCGTGTTCTTGTAGACATGTGTAATTAGCACGGAAGCCAGTCTGCGCAGCAGCATAGCCTTGAGCTCTGGAGTTTCGTCCAGTATCCCCAGCAGTGAGTGTAAAATCGCTTTGGAAGTCTGGACTTCGTCTTCACTTTCCGAGAAAGACTTAAGCAGCAAAGCAGCAGCCTGCGAACAGTACTCAGAAAGGCGTAGAGTGTACTGAGTGGTGTACTCACTCGGCACCACCCACTCCTTCACCCTGCGAACAAGGGTTTGGTCATTGGCTCGTCCAGGCGACCTAAGCGCAGCTACCAACAGCGCCACCTTCTCTTCGTCCAGTAACTGGCCTGTGTGCAGTATGTTCACTTTCTCCTTTATCAGGTCCAGAGCGGATCGACGCACCCGGATGTCTGTGTCTTCTAAACACGCGATTAGAGCGTTGAGCACCAGTTGGCGGTTCGGGATGAACAGGTCTTTGCGGCGGTGGAGGCAGGCCAGTGCACCGTACCTTCCCTCGGAACTAGTGCGCAGGACGGCGACCCACAGAGCAGCGTGGAAGGTGCTGTCGTCCAGTCTCGCCAGCGTCTCAAACAAGCCGAGGATCTGGGGAGTGGCTTCCTTGTTCCCGGGGTCTTCCAGGCCTGGCAGCAGACTCAGCACGAAGCCGGGCATGAAATAGCCTGCGGCCTTGACGTAGGTGTCAATCAGGCGCTGAAACGTTTTCAGCAGTGTCAGCTTGTTTTCAGGCGCTGCGAATTCATAGAAAGCGAACAACGAATTCGCATAGCATGCGATTTCCGCATCAAACGGATACACAGCAGTGTCCGGGAAGAGCAAAGAAGCAAACACTTCCAAGGCCTCTGCATGCAGACCCTGTGGCCAGGAAGGGTGCAGGCAGACCATTAGACTGCGGCTCAGATGGTCTGGCTCGGGCACACGGAGGCTGGAGTGTTGGCGCAGTAGGGCTTTTAGTTGGCGCAGACTTTTCACTACGTCGGGCCACTGCATTTGGTGGGGCTTGAAGTCGCGAAGCAGGCGGGACAGGTCTCTGCGGAATTGGACGTCACTCATATTGGCGAACTACTTAGAGAGGAAGTGCCGCGCTAGGAAGTAGCCGCCGATAGTGAGGCCAGCGAAGGCAGCCACTAGTCCCCAGGGAACGGCAGAGTTTGGGCTTTCCGGCTTAGCTGTCTTCACTGGAGTCTGCAGCTTGCCTCCGAACATCCCCTTCAGCTTGGCCAAGTGGTCTTCCTTCTCCTTCTGCACTTCCTTCAGTTTGTCCAGAATCTGCTGGTTCTCAGGGATCGCCCGGGCCAGGCGCTTCAAATGGGCAATTGCAAGGTCGTAGTCCCCACTCAAGCAGAGCGCCCGGGCGTAGGAGTAGACCAGCTTGGGTCTGTCAGGGAACTCCTTCACTGCTTGTTCGGTGATTTTCAGCGCAAGAGAGTTGTCTTGCACTTTGAAGCAGCAGAGAGCAATATTGTTCAACAGCTCAGCACGCTGGTCCTGGCACTCCCTCAGCAGTTCCGCAGGCACTAACACCTTCGAAAAGGAAGAAATCGCTTCTTCGTACTTGGACAGCGCCTTCAGATATTCCTCCTGAGCAAAGAAGCGCTTGGCCTCCTCCTTCAGCATTCTCACTGTGTCAAGTGCGTAGCGACAAGCAGTCATCTGCATTTCCCTCTGCTCCTCACTGAGCGCTGGCTTGGGCTCAGGCGCAGGAATGGGAGGCGGGTTGTCCTGGAAGTCCTCCGACACCTTCGCGCGCTTCTGCGGGTCTGGAGACTGCTCCTCGTCCTGCTGCCGCTTGGGGTGGTTGGGGTCTTCAGACCGCTCAGAGTCTGCTGGCGTCACGTCCACGACGAGCCCAGCCTCGCTGGGAGAGAAGGGGTTGGCGCTGGACATTATTGCGGAACGCTTAGCTAGAGAGGATGCTCGTGGAAGTTGAAAATGCCTTCGAGCAGCTTCATCACTCCCAACACCTTTTCATCCTCGTAAGGCAGCGCTGCTACGTGTATAGCCAGCGGCAGCCCCACAGCTCCACTCATGACCTTTTTAGCGTTTCTGGTGAGAGCGTCCTGCACCTTGCGATCGTAGTGGTCCTCGCCAGGCTGCACTCGCCCCACAGGCACTACTCCGCCTGGGTACTGCAGTGCGTTGTACAGTATTTGGTAGGTCAGGAAGCAGGTCATTAGCTCTGACCCGCGATGGGGAAAGGCTGGCAGTCCCAAAGTCGGCCCAATCAATACGTCGAGCTTCTGGTCAGTCCAGGCCTTCGTCACTGCCAGGGTGTAATCGTTAAAGTCTCGGAAAAGCTCCATATATTCTTTCGAGTCCAGTCCGATTTTATAGTTAAGAATGTCTGCCATTTGCCCGTGCCCCATCATCTTCAGTAGCAGAAGGGTGAACTTCAGCATGAGATGGGACTCGCCGATGTCCAGTACAGGGGCGTTGAACCAGACTGGCGGCTCCCCACACAGACACTCCTCAACCTCGCGAGGCCCAACAGCCATCATAGCCTGGAAGTAACGCTTGCCCATGTTGTAAGGACCAGGCACATGGAAGTCCACTAGTTCGTGTCCTTGAGCCACTAGGGCTTCCCGGGCCTGCTCCACTATGCGCACCATGCAAGAAGCAGGCTCCGGAAAGCCATCAAGATGGGTGTAGTAGCCAATGCGTAGGCGCTTGCCACTTGTGAAGGCTTGGTAAGTGTCCTCGTTGAACGTCATTGGCACCAAGAAAGGGTCGTGTTGGAAGGTGCTGGACTGCCACCAGGTGCGTAGCAGCAGTGCTAGGTCCTCTGTGCACAGGCCTATTGGTCCTACGGCGGGGGGCACGAGGTGGGACATTGAGCAGTAGTTGTGCTTATGTGCAAAAGAAATGCCGTCAAAGCGAACTCTCTGAGGAGTGGGCTTGAAGCCATATACTCCACAACTAGCAGAAGGGTTGCGAATAGACCCGCCAATATCAGAGCCAATACCGAGAGGGGAGCAGCGGGCAGCCACCAGCCCCGCCTCTCCCCCCGAACTGCCTCCTGTGGTCCTCCCACGATTCCACGGGTTCTCCGCCCTGCCGTAGAGGTGATTTTCCGTCTCCACCCACAACATGATTTGCGGCACGTTGCTGCGGATGAAGGGAATACCGCCGCTCGCCCTGATGATAGCCACTAGGTGGCTGTCCTTCTCGTGGATCTTTGTCGACTTGTGGATGACTCCTCCGCTCGCAGTGCATCCTTTCTGGTCAATGTGGTCCTTTATAGACATGGGAAGTCCGAAAAGCGGCCCCATGCTTTCAGGGTGTTCTGCCCTCTGCATGTCCGCAGTCATAGCCGCAGCCAGCGCCTCTTCAAACACTTCCTCCGCTGTGAGATTATGTTCGTGTCCGATAGAGCAAACTCGCTCGATGAAAGTAGCCATGACTTCCACACATAGCAGTCGGCCTGCCTTCATTTCCTGCACCAACTCAGAGGCTGTCAGACTCAGGACTCTGCTTTTTACTTCGGGACTCACTGGAGGCAGAGCTGGCCGCTTGGCTCGGATCTTGGCACAGCGCTGTCGCGCTCTCCGGAGCATAAGTGCGGTTTTGGTGCTGTGGTACGCCCAGAAGAGGACTTTGCCTGCGATTAGAGCGCCAACGGCTCCGTAGAGCAGCTTTTTGCGGTCCATTTTACTTATTCTTAAAGGAGAAGGTTACAGTCACGTCCTTCCTCACATGTTTGGGATTCAGTTACACTTGAGCCTTCATATGCTCCAATTGAGTGAATCCCATGCTTAAGCATACACCCCAGGGCTTGATACAGTGAGTCTCAGTACCAGGTGAGTTTTCTTGCTGTAGCGCAGCTCCTTCGGCCGCGCATCGAACAGCAGCTGCTGTCTGCTTCATGTAACTGGAGCAGTACGCAGAGAGTGCAAGTTGGTAAACAGCCTCGCTACTCCGCCCTAATAATGTCAGTGCTTGGACTGTTCCTGCTGGCACATGCTGCTTCCAGCTGCACCGTAGTTTTGCCTGCTCGGGCGGGTGACACCAATCTCTGGCAAGTGATAGCAGAGCTCGATTCCGGAGAGTCGCCCTTCGTCCTGTGCATCGAAGGCTCCAGCCCGCAACGTCGCTTCACCCTGGAAGACAGCTGGTTCGGCTGCTGGTGGTGGAGTGCAAATTTGATCATAACGTACTTGTCACTCAGTTCCTACTGCATCCAAGAGCCGTGTGTCAAGGAAACCATCTGGTTCATGCAATCCTTCACATGCAATGTGCAAAGCAACCTGGCCTTCGTGAACGTGATCTTGTCTGGACAGCACTACTTCCGCGCAGACTGTGAACAGGACTGGTGCACGCACTGCCTCAGCCCTGAACTACTCGTGATGGAGTCTGATGGGACCTACCGGACGGTTATTGATGGTCATGCGGTTCTTTTCAAAGATGCAGAGTACGAGGAGCACCAAGCCAAATGCAAGGTAGATTCATATGAGAACGCATTTATGGTGTTCCAGGGAGTGCAGTTGTCCTTCGAACGCTCCAGTGTCCTTGACATGAGATGCAGATTGCGAAGATTTGTGCATGTGCTTGTGCTTGGTGTTTTGATCATCAGAAACACCAATGTCGAACGCATGGACACGTCTGAGGCCTTTATTCAGGGCGAAGAGCAGTCCTTCGTTCTTCTAGAGGACTGCGTGATCACCGGCCTCAACCGCGACCACGCGTTTGACCCAATGCGAACTTCAGACACAGGCTTGCTGGTCGGGTCTGGCACAGTAGTGATGCGCAGGGTTCTACTGCAAGACAACTTAGTCCTCGAGCCTTTATCTTCCAAGTCCAGCCCTAACTTGATCACTGCAGGCAATATGATTGTGGAGGACAGCCAGTTCAGGAGGTGCACTGGTACCATTGAAGTGCGTGACCTTTCACTCACTGATGTAATTCTTCAGGGGCATTTTTCACGGAAAATAATCCTGAGGACCGAGAGAAATCTGGCAATAACCAGATGCCAATTTATCTCAAATCACTCAATTCTCGTGTTTGATGTTTTTTCTCAACTCATTGACTCCTCTCTTTTCCTCAACAACCGCGCCATCGGCTTTATGAGTGATGATATTTTCGTCCTCAATTCTGGCCGACTCAGTGTTAAGAACTGTTCATTCCAAGCTAATGGCGCACTGGACTTTTCCTTCGAAGACTACTGGTCTGAGTATTACATAAGGCAAGGACTGCTGAATGACAATGGACTGAGCGCGGAAATGCAGACCTGGGCAAGGAACAGCGAATGCAAGTCTCTCATCGCCATTCCGCTTAGCAGCCTCACACTCCTTGATAGCACTGTATCAGACCAAGACTCAAGCAGTCCCTGCCTTTATGCGCTCAAATTGCGGTACATGTTTCCTATCGCCGGAAGCCTGGGTTTGATCAGGAATACTCATATCAGTTCTCGCGGAGAGTATGGAATTTCGGTTGAGTCTACAGATGCAGGCACGCTAACTATCCAGCATAGTGTGTTCGAAGGGGCAGGAATTCTGTTGGCAATAAAGGGGCGAGGAGGCTCAATTTCCCTGCTAAACGCCACTAACGTAACCTTCCAGAAGACTACCGGCTCAGTGAAGCACTCTGCAGCGGTATCGCTCACCTCTATGTCTGGACGCTTTCTAGGCTGCCAGTGGCTTGATAACCAAGGACAAGATGCTGGAGGAATTGTGGTGCGTGAGGGGAGTCTGTGGCTGCGAGAGTGCAAGTTTCGGAACAACTCCTGCTGGGCGAATGCAGGGGACGTCTACATGATATCAGACAACAAAGAGGTAGAGGTGGACATTGCAGGGTGCAGCTACGAGCACTCGCAGTCCTTTTTGAGCACTGCGTCACTCCTGCTGAGTGGGAAAGTCAGTGGCCGAGTGGAGAACTGCACACTCACTGGCGCACAGTCTGAGTCTGGCACAGTCTTGAGACTTGCGCACACCGAAGGCAATATTACCCTTTCAGCACTGCTGCTTGCTGATCTGGACTTACCGGGAGCCATGTTGGTTCAGGTGAGTGCAGCCACAACTACCCGCACAGTGCTGGAAGGACTGCAGGTACTGCGTTGCTCCTTCCTGCGAGGCTTTGCCCTTGACTCTGGACAAGGCAGTCCCACTGTGTTTAGTCGCTTCAACCTATTTGCAAGCAATAATGGCGTTGCCATTTCACTAGCAGCGGGCTTTTTCTCTGATGTCGGCTCCGTTTTTGAGGGCAACACAGCTCTGACTGAGCTTTATTTCCAAGGCTCCAACACATCTGCCACCTTCCTTAACTCTATATTTCGACAGAATCGCCCTTCCGATACCGTGGGCATGCTCTATGTCGAAGGTCCGAAAACCTCTGTGCAGTTTATAAGCTGTTTCTTTTCGGAAAACAACTGGCCCCGCAGCAACGGAGTAGTGCACTTGCAGCCCGAGGCCTCAAGCAGTTTCCTCAATTGCGAGTTTCGATTGCATACCAACGCAGTGATTGTGAGCCAATCTCTAGTTGTAATGACGGGGTGCCTTTTCGAAGACAACACTGACTTGCTGCGAATGGAAGTGGGCGAAGCTCTTGTGTCAGAGTCCTCTTTTGTGAGAGTGCGGCCCAGCATAGCAGCCATTGCAATGATCAACAGCAACCTCACTTTGCTGCGCTGCAACTTGAGCGAAGTCACTCAGGGGCCTGTGCTTTCGGGCCTATCCTCCCAGATCATCCTGGCGAGTGTGCGCATGGAGACTATGCAGTACGAAGGAGACTTGGTAAGTCTTGTAGACTCCTCTCTGCAGGTGTCCCAGTCCTCCCTCTACAGTGTATCCAGCGGGGCTAGTTTGATGGCTCTCAGTCTCGGCTCACTCACTTTCCTCCAAGTCAATATATCTGAAGTGCACGCAGCACTGGGCCTCTTCACTCTCACTGAATCAGCTATTTATTTTACGCAGGTGGAAGTGACGAACTCTACTTCGCAGGTGATGAGGGCCAGTTTTGCGCCCTTCATCAGCTTTGAGTCTTGCACATTCGCAGAAATCTCCACACAGCAGGCAGTTGGCGTATTAAACTGTCTTGCTTGCACAAACCTCATAATCAACAACTGCCTCTTTGCTTCCATTTCCGCTCAATCAGTGGGTGGAATCAGTGTCCAGAACACGTATACAGTTATCAACAACTCTAACTTCACCTTACTGAAAGGTCGGGACTCAGGGGCTGTCCGTCTCTCAACCACCACAGTCCTGCTGACCCACTCGCACTTCCACAACAACACAGCTGAATGGGCAGGCGGAGGCCTACACCTAACTGCCCAGTCTGCACAGCTCCAGTACTGCTCTTTCCACTTTAACACCGCGCAGTCAGGTGGAGGCCTGTGCTGGACACTTGCAGCGCCTGTGCTCCTTGATGTGCATTTCTATCACAACGTAGCAGACTACGGGCCTGATCGGGCGTCATACATGGCTCAGCTACAGGTCGTTAACAACTCATTAGTACTGGCCAGTGGGCAGGTATTTGCAGGAGTGTTGGTGGTCTACATTCAAGATCATATCGGGCAAGTGGTAAAAACTGACTCTCAGACCAGAGCAAGTCTCGGCGGAGTGGGGCTGAGTGGGAAGCTAGAGGCCACTGCAAGGGTCGGAGAGTTGGAATTCAGCGGTTTCAGCGCTGTAGCGACTCCTGGCACTACCCGCAACCTATCCGTGTCCACAGCCTTACTGAGTCTCCAGCTTCCATTCAAGTTCCGACTCTGTCTTCGCGGGGAAAAGCTTGAAAATAGCACTTGTGTGCCCTGTCCTGTGGGCAGCTACTCCCTCGTTTTCAACACCACGCAGTGCCTATACTGTCCCAATACAGCGGAGTGTCCTGGGGATGGACAGCTCTACCCCAAGCCGGGGTACTGGCGGCCCAGCGAAGATTCCGACCTGGTGCAACAGTGTGGGCGTGCACAGGCCTGTTTGGGACATGAAGGCTTTGAGAGCAAAACAGGCAAGTGTGCGCAACTCTACACAGGGAAGAGGTGCCAGACTTGTGAGGAGGGTGCGAGGAGAAATGGGAGAGACACGTGTTCCTCCTGCCCCACCAGCGGAGCGATAGCCTGGCAAGCCT
>Ga0247837_1003475_pt1 | contig 27338 bp, 20 predicted proteins | sample LaCtaG_2_FD_187115 | JGI IMG/M metagenome (GOLD analysis project Ga0247837, IMG submission 187115) | Freshwater microbial communities from meromictic Lake La Cruz, Castile-La Mancha, Spain - LaCruzMarch2015_14.5m | ecosystem: Environmental > Aquatic > Freshwater > Lake | place: Spain: Castile-La...
TTATGAATCGGAGTTAGGGCTGTGTACAAGAAAAGGGCTATGTATAGCCGATATAACTGTCAGTTTTGTGCCATTTCCCTCAATCCTGACTCTAACTAGTCCAGAAAAGACAGCTTCAGGCTATAGTTCCAGCCCTAATGCACAATTAGAGTACCACTGCAAGTCCTGGAAAGTGCACAAGCCATGCAAGTGATGGCTATAATGTCTACAGCTTTTTCTCTCTTCAGCATGGGGCTGTACACGCCTCCTGCCAGTGCGCAGTTCCTGCACCTGCTGGAGGCGGGGGAAACCACGCTGGAGGAAGTGCTGGGCTGTGAGGAAACCCTGGCGCAGGCCAGGAAGGGCTGCCAGCCGCTTCTGCAATTGTACTCTTTACCCAGTTTCACACAAGAGAGACTGCAGGCGCTTTTGGCTCTGCTGCTGTCGGAGCCGCCTGAGGACTGCTCCTATGACCGCGGACATAAGTGTCCCTTTGTGGCGTGCGAACTGCTCGGTCCTGCGGTGCCGGAGGTCCTGGAGAAGTTGCTGGCCTGCCCTGCTGCCCTCTCCACCCTCCTCACCTACCTAGACCTCCCAGTGACCAACCTCACCTCCGCCGCCTACTTCGCCACTGTCGTCTCCGCTCTGCTCTGCAAAGCTCCCAAGCAAGTCTACGAACTGATCTACAAGGACAACCACCTGCCCCTCGCCCTGGCCCGCAACCTGCACAGTCGCTCCCTCGCAGACTGTCTCTTGAAGCTACTGACTCTGGACTCAGCCGCCAGCGGGCACTACTTGCCGGAAAGGACTGAGGTGGTAAAGGCACTGGTGGGGAATATTGGGAAGGGAAGGGAATTGGCGGAGACGGTGCATAGTGCTATGCTGCTTTGTGAGTTGGTGAAGGGCTTGGAGGTGAAGGGGTGGAAGTTGATGGTAGCCGCTGTAGTGCAGCAGGCGGAGTTGGAAACCTTGTTTGAGGCTATAGACGCGGGAGAGGCATCGGGAGTCGCGGCTCTGCAGGTACTGAACGCCCTCCTTTCCTGTGAATCTCTATGCGAAATCTGCGAAATAAACCTGCCGAAAGTCCTTTCCATCCTGCGCTCCCTCACTCCCACTCCCGACTCCCCAATCGAAGACGTGGACAACGCCCTAGTCCCCCTCCTATTCACCCACCTCCCCTCCATTTTACACAAACTACAGGGCGACTTCCCTGCAGTCGGCCCACTTCGCCTGCAAATCTGCGAATTAATGGACTTAATGCTAAGACAAAAGAGCCCCGCCTTTGAAAAAGTCATAATTCAGGCCAAAGGACTGCAATACGCCACTGAATTGTTCTTTAAATACCCACTAAACTCTATTTTGCAGCTGGAATTTGAGGGTTTGGTGCGGACTGTGGTGGAAAAAGCGTCTGTGGAGGTGCAGAAACATGTGATTTTGGAGGTGGAATTGCCTTTGAGACTAGGAAATGCATGCGAAAACGCGAAAATAGCGAATTCGGGAGTGTTTAATATGGGCTTTATCACTCGAATTGCAGCTTTTTTGAAGGAAAAAGCCGGAGAAATGAGCTTTTGGCCCAAAAATGAGCTCTGGGAAAGGTACTTAGAGGGCTATTTCGCTGCCGAAACAGAGCTAGAGAGCAAATCCATAGGAAACCCTCCAGAAGCCTGGGGAACTCTCCACTCCGACGAGGAAGAAGACGTAGACTGCGAAATCCACTTTACCAGCCTAATCGACCCGAACCCAGTGCTAATCCAGGCCGCGCCACACACAGTCCCCCTGCCCTGCAGTGTCTACAGCAGCTTTCTGTACTGGAAAGTGCCAGTGCGTACTCAGGAGTTAGAGGAACTAATGTAAAGGGCTAGACTAGGCTTAACGGTCCCAGCCTGCCAGGTCTTCCTCGGCTATAGACCAGGCGCCTGTCTGCAGGCAGGGGGCCTGCACTTGGGGAGTCCAGTTCGAGGGCAGGATATAGGCTTTCAAGGCCTTTTCACCACTGCAAGACACCAGCAAACAGGTATCTGCTGGGTTCCAGCTCAAGGCACGTATACTCTGACTATCAGCTCTCAGTACAACCAGCAGTAGCAAGTCCGATAAACCCCATATTCCCACCAGGCCCTGGTCGTTGCCTGCACACAGCTCTCCACTGCCCACTGCCAAGGCAGTCACAGAGCCTTTCCACCCCAGTACCTGGTCTATATGCGAAGTCTGCTCACAATCCATCATTCCCAGGCGATAGACCTCTATATTTCCATTAGAAGTCCCTACAAATACTCTCGCAAGAACCGGAGCCGCACTTAAAACCGTCAAATTGGAGGCTGAATTCAGCATTGCAGTCATAACTGGCTCTGCTGTTTCTGTGCTGAAAATTAGCAATTTCCTGCCTAAAGCCAAGTAAATTCGCCCATAATTCTGAGCGAATTGCATACTTTTAGGCTGGTCTGTGAGGGAAATATCCGCTAAAAGCGTCTCGGAGTTGACGTCTGTGACCAATAAACGGCAGTCCTCGGCTGTGGAATAGAGGTAGGAATTGGCGTAGTTAAGCGCTAGGCCGCGAACAGCACTAATGTGAGCGGGAAGTTCGCAGAAAAGGTCGAATTTCTCACAATTCAGCTCTGTGTAGACGCGAAAAACCACAATAAGACCCGATTCCAGCCCAATTACCAATAGGGTTAGGAGCGAATCGAAGCAAATTTCAGTGGGATTCGAGGCAACTTGGGTCTTCCAGACCGACCGATAGGTCCAATCCGCCTCTAATCGCTGGTATAACTGTGCGAAAGCCGCTCCTTTGCCTGTGCTTAGGGTGATTATGGTGCGGTCGGAGACTGCGAGCCGCACTGCCTGTGTCTCCAGAGCCAATTGCCCCTGCAACTGTGGCTCTGGCACTTGGACTTCGGGGGCGAATTTCACAATTTGCAGGAAGTCTCGCACTAATTGACTGCGGACCAGGTCAGTTCTCTGCGCCGTAGCTTTAATGAAGGCATCTAGCTGAGTGCGACGCTGTGCCAGGAAGACCGGGTCGGTGCGGTTCCACAGCGACTTGGGAGGCAGCGCGGGGATTTGCGGAAACAGGGGCAGGAGTTGACTGCGCAGCAGGTCGAACTCCTTATATCGACGCTGCACGCTCCAGCGTCTCCCCAGTGGTACGTGTGTGACTGCCACACTATAGTAGGTGACATGTCTGTCCCCAGGCGCCTCTGTAAGTCCTTCCACCCGCGCCATGACCTCAGTGCCTTTCGCCATATCACTGCATCTCCCAGTACAGATCGAAAGGTCTTTCTGATGAATAAGATATAATGTCTTTTGACCAGCTTAACGCACTGGTGCCGGCGGGAGTTAGCCCCAGGCTGCAAGCGGCTCTGCACTCGAGTGATCCGGACAAGCAGCTGCTGGCGCTTCTAGTGCTTCTACGCACTACGAATCCGCTCGACATAGAAATCAGGGCAGGGGGACAGCCGCTGCCTGCCTTTCAACTAGCGGCTGTGCTCAAAGCCACGGCACAGGAAATCCACTCCTCGGAACTGCGCACAACGCCCAGTTTCGGCTTCCGACTGTCGGAAAAGCTCCCGAAAACACTGAAAGTCGGGCAAAATTTGAGAATAAAGGCGGATATTATCGACAAACAAGGGAATATTTACACTCTTCCGACTAATTCGACCTGCAAATTGACTATTTTACCCACTTTTACGTCCATTTCTATCGATAAACGAGCCAAACGACCACGTAAAGAGTACCTCTGCGGCCTAACAGAGAGGGAAATCAGCAGTTCTACTGTCGTTTTCGAGAAAATCTGCTTTACACAGGCTTCAAACAAGCAGCCAAAGGGGGTTTTCACCCTTCAATTGGAGTGCGAAGGTGTAAATACGCTGGAACTACCCAATTTGCGAGTAGTTTAATTATTAATAAAGTGGGTTTTAAGAAGTCTTTGTTTTCGAGGGTTTTGAAGCCTGGAAATAACATTCTGGAGTCTGTGGAGGGACTTTCAGAAGAAAAAAGGAAGAAAAGAGCGAATGAATTAGCCGGGAAAATGCGAAACTGGCTAAATCGATCTAAAAATGTGATTTTCACTCCAAATGCAGCCCAAATTTTAAAAACAATTGCAAAATCGGCAATTTGCTTGCACCCGATTCAGTTTTCGATATAACTTCGGCTAGAAAGCAAGCAAAAAAGAGGATTTTCAGCTAAATCGCATAATCAAGCTGCGAACATCCCTCATTTCGATGATTCTCCCAGGCTTTCATTAGAATAAATAGCGAATCACAGCGCTTCCACCTCCCTTCTCTGTATCAACAGTGGGCAATGAGGCGTGATTCCGCCGAATGCAGTGATGTATTTCTCAGATGCACACCTACAGCGAGTCTGCAATGCATTGAGTAGGTGCATCTTTCAGGGAAGCAGGTCGTTCCTTAGGTGTTCCACTGCACTGGACCTGCAGCCAATGCATGAGTTAGGGTTGGAACAGGGACTATCGAAGGACGGAGGCTTTTGACTACTGATAGTCATAGGTTTGAAAGTGTCCCTGTCCCAGCCATACCTCCTCGACATATAGTAATGGACCTGGAACTAGCGGCGGTTATTGGCTTCTCAGGCAATGTGATCCAAGGACTAATGCTGCACCCAGACAACGAGCACCTGGTCTACCCCTTAGGCTCCACCATCGTAGTGCGACACATCGTCTCCCGCTCCCAGCACTTCCTGCGCGGGCACGACCAGCGCATTTCCTGTGTGACGCTCAGCAGGAGCGGGAACTACTTGGCCAGTGGACAGCAGACTCACATGGGCTTTCAGGCGGAAATCGTGCTGTGGGACTTCTACAGGAAGGACCAACTGCATCGGTTCAGACTGCATAAGGTCTTGGTCAAAAGTATTCACTTTTCCTATGATGAACAGTACTTGGCGAGCATTGGAGGAAAGGACGATATGATGCTAGTGGTCTGGGACGTCCAAAGCGGCAAGCCTCTATGCGGCGCCAAGGTGGGACACGAAGAAGCCCACCAAGTCAAATTCTTCAACGCCGCCAACAACCGCCTAATGACCGTGCAAGACAACAGAGTGCGCATTTGGGACGCTGACTACGTAGCGAAGAAACTCAAATACACGGATGTCAATATGGGCAATTTGAAGCGGCAAATCAGCAATTTGGTCGTTGACCCGACTGACCATTTCGCCTATGTGGGGACTCAGACGGGGGATATATTGGAAGTATCGATTGATAGGGCGATTTATAAGCGATGTGGCCCGGCGAAAAAACTGCTCAGTCTCGGCGTGCAAACGCTCTCCCTGCTCCCAAACGGAGACATCCTCGCCGGCGCAGGCGACGGCTCTCTGGTGAAGCTAAACATCCAAAACCTCCAAACCAAAGCCCAATGCTCCGTCCTCGGCGCCGTCACCTCCATCTCTCTCACCGCTGACGGCACCAACATGTTCGTGGGCACCAACCAGTCAAACATGTATTGGGTGGATTCAGACCAGTTGCAGGCGGAGTTGAGGAACACATGTCATTACGAGCGCATTAACGATATTGCGTTTCCGTATAACTACTCGGAAGTGTTCGCGACTTGCTCGGTCAACGACATTCGCATCTGGAATTCGCGGAATCGACAGGAACTGCTAAGGATTCAGGTCCCGAATTTGGAATGCTACTGCGTGGCTTTCATGCAGGACGGGAAAAGCATAATAAGTGGATGGAATGATGGGAAAATCCGCAGCTTTTTACCGCAGAGTGGCCGTATGATGTATGTCATTAATGATGCGCATCACCATGGAGTCACTGCACTGACGACTACGAGTGACTGCACGAGGGTCGTGTCGGGGGGGATGGAGGGAGAGGTCAGGATTTGGAAGATTGGGAGACAGACGCAGACCTTAGAAGCGTCAATGAAGGAACACCGTGGCCGCGTCTGGGCCATCCAAATCAAAGCCAGCAACGAGCAAGCCGTAAGCGCCAGTTCCGACGGCTCCTGTATCGTGTGGGACATTCAGTCCTTCACCCGGCTGATTTGTCTATTTGAAAGCACGATGTTCAAGCAGGTCCAGTACCACCCGGATGAAAGCCAGTTGATTACTACTGGGTCGGATAGGAAAATCACGTACTGGGATTGCTATGATGGACAGGCGATTAGGATGCTGGATGGATCGGAAGAAGGGGAAGTGAATACTCTAGCAATTACCAGGCAAGGCGAGCATTTCGCCTCAGGCGGAGAAGACCAAACCCTGAAAGTATGGAGTTACGACGACGGCACAGTGCTGTACCAGGGAGTAGGGCACTCTGCTCCTATTACTAAGGTGGTGTTTAGTCCTGACCAGCGGCATATCGTGTCTGTGGGCGCGGAAGGCGCGATTCTCATCTGGACGGTGCCAGAAGACGTGCAAAGCGCAAGCTCCAACGCAGCCATGCCAGAGCGAGAACTCACCTAAGCTAGTCTCCACTAAAAGTCCCAACCCCTCCGCAGTAATATGGACTGTCTGGATCAGCTCAAGGGACTGAACAGTCCCGACTTAACCGTCCAAATCGGGACTATTTCCGCAGTGGGAGCGACGCTCAGGGAAAGTCCAAGTCCTTTACTGCTAAACACAGTGGCAATTCATATAGCTACTCGATTTAAAGCGGCTTCCAACCGTCTCCGCTTCTTTATCGCCAAGGTAGTGTGCACTCAGTTCTTCCTGGACTGCGCGACTGAGATGCAGACGCTCAAAAGCAAGCGAGAAGTATTGGAGCTGCTCACATCTGTGCTAGACACGAGCGACGCAGTGGCTCAAATGCTGCTCCTCCGCATCCTAGGCGCCCTCGCACCAGTGCTCAGTGGACTGTTAGACATACAGCACAAGGTACTACTAGCAGTGGACAGCAAGTTCAGAAGGGTCAGAGAGATGGCGCTGATGGTGCTGCCGGCTTTACTGCCCTCTGCACCGAGTCTGGCCAGACATGTGTTTAGGAAGGAGTTGGAGCCGCAGGCGCTGGTACGGCTGTGCTACGCCTGTCCTGATGATGAGGAGGCGGTCACTAGAGCCTTTCAAATGTGTCAGAAGCTGCTGGTTGGGGAGTGGCTGGCTCAAGGGACGGTCGCTTTGGCTCTGCGTTCCAGTACTGTGCTTGCGAAAACGGTAAAATACAGGGTAGAAGGAAGTCTTGAGGGAGTGGAAAGAGGAGGGAGCGCTGGGGTACTGGCTCAAGCTGTGTAGAAGATATGGGTGTCAGGAGGTGCTCACTGTGACTGAGGCGGCGCAGTTGAATATATCTGCAAGTCATCCACTTGTGTTTCTGCTCACCAAAACTTACCCAGAATTTGCAGTCCCCAGCCAAATTCCCCCCTCCCACCCCATCCTTTCCCTCGACGTCGAGCTTTTCGAGCGCGACTACAAGTCCCTACTGCACACCGCTCGTCTCGGCAGTCTGTCCTCAGCCCTCGAAGTTCGCGCTTGCAAACTGCTAAAAAGGCGTAGTCCCGAGGCGACTTTATGCCTACGGCTGATAGCCAAATCACAGGGAAGGATGTATTCGCCGGAGTTGGTGCAGTCGGTTATGCAGTATTGTGTGAGAGGGCAGTTAGCGGAAATTGCGCATATTGTGATGGCGTCTATTGGATACGACGAATTCGACTATATCCTGAAAGCGCTAAATCCCTGGGAAACCTACCAAACAGCAGTCAAGCTACTGCGCAGGGGGGAGTATCGCACCTCCCAAACCCTGCTAAACCGGGTCATTTCCAGCTATTCCTCAGACAATATTGGCTGTTACCAGTGGCTGCAGGCGCTTCTAGAGGTCGTTATGTTAGAGCAAAACCTCGTTTTGCCCGAGCAACTCGAAGTTTTGTCTCGACTCGCGTGCACTGGCCTGGGAGACAAGGTCGCCTTCCAGTCTGGATTTATGGTCCTACGGCTCGGCCTACTGCAGATGCCGCAGCTCTTATCCCGGGACCCAGTTTCCGCCCGCAGAAGCGCAAATATGCTGAGAAGGATATGCGAAGAGCTGAGGAATTACTACCCGAGTGGGCCGCAGGACCATGTGGGAGTGCTGCGGGAGTGGAGTGAGTGGATGAGTCTCATCACCCTGTCGTGTGATTTGAAGGCTGAGGGAGTGCAGGCGGTCAAGGAGGGAATAGCGGCTTTCCTGCCTACCAAGGCTAATATTGTATTGACTGAAATCGAGCAATCTTCATCGGAAAGCCTACTGGGCGACCTGGGGAAGTTACTGGCCAGCCAGAAGTTCCGCTACCCCCGTCGATTCTTCCTACCAGCGAAGCCGCTTTCCGTCCGACTCCAACTTCCCTATGACGACTCCCTCAAAGTCCACTCCCAAGACGAAATCTCCATTGAATTCAGCTGCATCCAAAGCTGCACCTCTTTCCCTACAGTCCTGATCACAGTTGTGCTCATTGACACGGATGTGGGGGAGAAGCTGGCGGAAACGGTGCAAAGGCGAAGGTGCAGCAGTGCGGGAGTGGTGAGTTCTTCGGTCCTGGTGAGGACACCGGGAGTCGGGAACTTCCTACTACGCCTGGAAGCAGCGATAATTACTGGGGCTGGAAGGAAGGTGGGGAAACGGGAGTTCGCCACTCTACGGCTAGTCGCTACCCAGTAGCTAGACACATTCCAGGTCTGCCCTTTCTCTATACGAAGCGTCTCACTAATGGTAGAGCTTGCAGGGTTTTGCTCAGAGGCAGCGACTTTCTTCGGCCAAGTTATCGAAGTCGCATTAACCTACGGGTCAAAGCAAAGGTTCAGAGCTGATTGGAAGGTAAAACACCCGAAATTTGGGGCTCGGTTCTTATGTCCTCCACCATTTTCGCACCGACCAGCGTTCTCACCAAGTCAACAGTCCAAAGGCAGCATGCCTAGACACCGATTTCCTACTGCCAGTCCTTCTGACGACTCAGACTCTCCTGATGCACGCGCAGGCCTGCGTAAACCTCGGTCTTACACTTTCACAGAGACATTAAGTCGGGGTGGACCTGCACCAGATTCTCATTTTGCTGACCTTTGGCTCTGGGGCAAGGAGCTATTCAACGATTATCGAGAAACTGTGGCTTTTATAATGAGCAAGGTAGCCAGTACTAACTATCCCATGTGGAAAGAGTATGTGGCGCTGGCTTATTTAGAGACCACCAAGGCGGTATTGACTGTTGTCAACCTTTCTACATCTAACAAAGAGATTATCAACTGCTTTCTGGCAAAAATCAATCTGCTGGCTTTTCTATATGAATGCACGTACGACGAATTGGTAGCCTCACGCTGCATGTCTCAAAGAGCGAGGCAAGGGTTATTCATTGATACCGTTCTCAACAGCGCCGCTTCCACTACTGCCGATAATGAGGATCTCTATATTAACCTAGCCCAAATGATATTCAGCCAAGAAAACCCCAATGATCAACCTAGTACAGTCGATGACGCGAAATCATATATTGAAAGTCGCCTAAATACCCCAGTTGTGGTAAACTGTTTCATTCGTGTATTCAAGGGCTTTGGCGATGAATTGAGCCAAGAGGATTTTTTAGTATCGGCTATGAAGTACCTTCAGAACGTTCGATCCGCGCAGATAAAGCCTAAATTCTGCATCTATGGAGCGACACTGCCTAACCATTACATTATCCTTGATTACTTTTCAGGCACGTCGCGGGAACATCTGAAATATGATGCTCTCTTAGTGGTGTTTCTGCATGAACTGGCGCATGCTCTGCAACGCAGACACGCCACTACGTTTAAGGAATTCATTGAGGTCAATACTCCTGAGCAATCCCCTCAAGCTCCATTTCCACCTATGTACCCGGATCTACAATCGCGCTTTGCATCGTCTGAGGATCAACACTTCCTGATAGCTCTCAGGATGATTCAACCACTCCAACGGCAACCGAAAGATGTCAAAGAAGCTGGTGATTTGCTAGAGCGAGAGCTATTCGGAGCAAAAGTGACTGGCATAACGTCGACACTTCACCGCTTTATGGCGAATCCAGAAGTATGGCAGCTGTCGTCTGAAGCTTTCCAATGCAATTTTCAGCGAGCTCACAGCACAACTGAGCCTAAAGATGTCCTCGTCAGCTTGCGTCGTTCAAGCGAAATTTCACTAGCAGACAATTGGTGCCTTACTGCTAGGCGTGACTGCGTCGTAGAAGAAGATGAAGAAGACGAAGATAAGTCTAGCTAAGCCTAGGAAGCGGCTATATATAAGAAACCAGAATGGAGGACTTGGCACAGACGCATGCGGATATCATGGACTTTATGGTCGCTTACGTCGTGTACACCATCCAGCCGGATGTCCGCGATGGCATTTCCCTCCTAAAGACGCAGAAACAGTGGGCGGAGCGACTACTGCGAAGCAGGCGAATTCAGGCCATTGTGCTAGAGGCCGCCAGTCACATTCACCCCATTGTGGCAGGGAAGGTGGCGGCCAGCAGGCCCAAGTCCAAGTCAGTTGAGGAGATACTGCCTGTAGAGGCTCTGCGGGAGGAGGCGCAGACCTGGAGCATAACGAACGTTGAGGACTTTAAGTCCTGGCACCAGCAAGCTGCCAGAGAGGAAGAAGAGCACAGAGCGCGTTTCCAAGCCCAGCTCCAGCGCATAAGCCTGCTTTCCTCCCTCTATGCCGACGACTCTCCCTCCGAATCCGACTACCCCCTCCATCAATGCTCAGCAGAGCGCCACACCGAGGACACCAGCAGGGCTGAAAGACTGGTCCAGCTCTTAAAAGACGCTTGCAGCAATGTGCCTTTTTTCCAAGACCTCAGAGACATCAGCGTAAGGCCTATTTAGTTCGATTCTTGGCAGAAAGAACTCGAATTCGAGCAGTTATTGAGTGAGCAGATGAAGGCGGCTGCCCGGGAAGTCGCACATACAAAGCTGCAGGCGGAAAAGCGACTCGACTGGCTGAAAGAGCAAACCGCTCTCAAAATCGAGCAATTCACCGCGGAAGTCCAAAGGCTGCAAGAAAGGGCTCAAGTGGCGAAAGAGCGAGCAGAAATGAATAGATTTGACGTGGAAAGTTGGCTGATGCAGCAAAATAGCACTCAGCGAATCGCTGCAGATTTGGAAATCACGGATTTACCTTCAGCACTGAGACAATTAGACAGGTCGGAAAGCATTAGGAAGCAGAATGGGCGGAAACTGGACCGCGCCCAGACCTCAATAACTGAGTTACAGCAGGAATTAGCTGGGAAAACAGTTCAATTAGAGAGTTACTCGAATCAGCTTGCAGCCCAAGGCACTGTGCTGACAGTGGTGAAGGACTGCTTGCTGAGTCTGGGCAGTGCTGCTGAAGAGGACGTGACAGGTCTGCAAAGCGCCCTACAGCGGAACAGACTGGAGGAAATCACAGCCCAGGTGGAGGACTTGGCCAGGAGAGTGAAGGGACAGCTGGGGAGAGTCGGGGAAATAGCAGCTCAGCCCAAAAGCCCAGTTAAGAGCAGACCTGGGTCGAAGGCCGGAAGTCCAGCCAGCGGAAGTCCCCGAAAATCGCGAAAAACACTAAAATTCTCCTTTGAAGCAGTCCCGAAAGCCGACCCTCCCCCTATCCCCTCCCCCAGTGACTCCAAGCCCAAGTCCCCCACTCCCTCCCCACCATATAGCTCTTCAAGCAGTCATCCCTCCCCCTCCAAACTCACTATCGACACTTCCAAGCCCATAGAGCCGCCTGACCTTCTGGACTCCCCGAAGTCCGCCCCTTTGGAGCGAAGCACTGGCCCCCTGGCTTCCTTCAGGGGGAAAAGGGTGATGCAGGTCAGGGGAAAGGCGATTCGGAGGAATGAGGAAACGCAGATGAGCCGGGCTCTGCTGCAGCCTGTTACGGAGTCGCCGGAAAACCAGTTTATTGGGTCGTTGAAAGGTCTGTTTGGACGCTACTTAGCAGACTTGCAAGGGAAAAGCTCAGTAGAGGGCTTGGGACTGGACGAAATGCTGAGTTTTGAGGTGGACACGGCGCAGGGCAGGGGGAAACTGGGCGCAGTGGTGCTAAAAAGCGTAGAAACCGCACTTGGGGCCTCTCCCCCGCCTAAGCCTCCCCAGCCAGTCCTAATTCGACGGAAATTACCTGAATTGCGAGTAGACGCTGAGGGTGTTAAGGGTCTGCATGCCCAGGAAAGGCTTTTTGAGGCCTTAATTGAGGACTATATGCGCCTAATGGACGCAGAAGCCCGTCGCAAAGGCATAAAGCGGCTTTCCAGCCTCGAAGACCAGTCCGACTTGCTCGGACTTGTGCTGGAACAGCGCGTCCGTGAGGGAGCGGACGACGAAATCGCCAACTACATCCGTCGCCAGCCCGGCAAAGCTGAGTATTTGAACTCCAAAGAAGCACTAATTGGCCTTATTTTGAAGGGAAATGTGGCGGAATTGACCTCTAAAGTGTGTAGACTGCCGCCGAAGACACCTAGACAGAGACTGAAGCAGGGGAAATGCGTTTCACAGTGGAAAGCGCTGTGGCTGCGCTTGCAGGAGCGACACGCTAAGCGCCTGGGCAGGTTTCTGCCCCTCTCTGACAGTGCAGAAGTGTGGTTCCGCATGGCTCTTTCCCTCAAATACGTCAAACACCGACTGCTCGGCATTCACTCTCGACTCCGGTCCTTAGCAGTCCTCAGCGACAGCCAGGTGGACACTGGGACTAGTGGCTTTGCGGTGCCTGGGGAGCCGCAAACTGCGAGGTCTACGGCTGCACTGCCGGACTTTACACTGAGGAGGAGGGTGCAGCGCAGCAAGCTGGGGTCTTTGGATGAAGGGAAGATGAAGACGTTACTGCCGGGCCTGTCCACTGGAGGCCTGAGTTGGAACAGCTGGAAGCGGAGCTAGTCTTGTATACGAATACATTAGCAGTACTGCAATGTCAATAACTACGTTTAACCCTCGTAACTAGCCGCCAACTCCTCATTCCGCCTTCTCACTGCCGCCAGCGCCTCACTCGCTCCCTCCGCTTTCATAGTCGAAGCCAAGGCTCTACCCAGGTCCACAGCCTCTTCCAGTGGTCCTACGACTTCCCTCCGCAGTGTGAACGTCCCCTCCAGGCCCCAGACCTGCCCTGTCAGAGTCAACACACCGTCTTGGATGTGGGAATAGACGCCCAGCGGCACCTTGCACCCGCCTTCCAGTTCCCGCATGAAGGTCCGCTCTGCCTCTACTCTCAGTCTGCTTTCTCTGTGCTCCAGAGCCTGGATTGCTGCGAAGTAAGGACTGGCAGTGGGACATTCCAGGCCTAAAGCTGCTTGTCCGGGTGCATATAGGAACCTTTGCTCGTCTAAGTACTGTAAAGGGAGGGTCTGGTCCCAGCCCAGACGGTGCAGGCCTGCGGCTGCGAGGATCAAGCAGTCCGCCTGTCCTTCCTCCAGCTTCCTTAGTCTGGTGTTCAAGTTCCCTCGAATGGCCACATAGTTGAAGTGGCTTTGGCCGTAAACCCCCGCCAAAGTCGCTTGTCTCCTGAGCGAAGAAGTGCCGATCACAGCCCCAGCAGGCAGTGTGTCGAGAGTCAAATGGCGGTTCGCAGGACTCATGAGGACCACATCTCCCCTCGGCAGAGTAATAGCCGGCACAGCCGCCAGACACAGGCCTTCCGGCTGCTCTGTAGGGACGTCCTTCAGACTGTGCACTGCCAAGTCTGCAGCGCCGTCTATTAGCTTGATTTCCAGGGCGCGCACGAAGACGCCCATAGTCGGCAGGGCGTACAAAGGCCGGGACAGGTCTTGGTCGCCCGAGGAAGTGACTTCCACCACTTCCCCACCCAGCAGAGCCTGAATAGAGCGAGCCTGCACTAGGGCCAGTTCACTGCGGCGAGAAGCAATCCGCAGAGAAGTCATCAGGCCGACTGCAATATGGCATGCCTGTGGTAATATGCTAGTGTTGATGCTATTGTCTGTAGTGCGAGGGGAAGAGTGTCGGCCCTTCCTGTGCAAGTCTGAAACCTTGGGCACGTGTGCCACCCTCACCAGCAGCTCTATCAACATCCAAGCCTGTCCCGGCGACCTGACCTGCGACTTCGTCAGCAGCATCCAGCCCTTCCTCAACTTCACCGACTACACCGCCTACTGCCTGCCAGACAGTCAAAGCAAGCACCCCTTCACTTTCAAGCAACTCATAGCAGGCATCGACAGTATCTGCGGACTAGGAGTGACGGACTCTACTCCGAAACTAGTGAATCAGTCGACCTTCAAGGAGTGCCAGCAGGACCAGGAGTGCTTGCTGACCGATGGGTCCTACACGTCCTGTGTGTGTGGGATGAGTGGGACAAGGTACTGCGAGTACGGACCTGGAGATGACGTTTTTGTGAATTTCACGACTGCTGCATGTAATAAGGACTGGAACAGGTACTTGCTGATGGGAGTTTTGGCCCAGCTGCAGGGCGACGTCTTTTCCTACCCAGAGTGCATGCCGGATGTCCTGGCCGACTTTTCATACTACGTCTACCTGCGAGACGGTGGGGACGTATATAAGCTCTTCGGCGTTCCTACTCAGGCGGCCTTCCTAGTGCCTTTTTCCTTCTTCTTCCTTTAATTCCCACATATGCAGCCTTTTCTCGTGTCTTTGCACATTTTCTCATTTATGATAATAGAAACGCACATTTGAAAGGATTTCTGGTCGAGGAAGTAACTTCCATCAGAAAAGCCGGAATAGATCTAGGGCCAATTCACTGCGGCAAGGAGCAATCCTCAATGAAGATATCTGGTCTACTGTAATACGGCTGTGTCAATGGTAATATGCTAGTGCTGATGCTATTGTCTGTAGTCCGAGGGGAAGAGTGTCGGCCCTTCCTGTGCAAGTCTACAGCTCTGGGGACCTGCGCAACCCTCACCAACAGTTCTGTTGCCATACAAGGCTGTCCAGGAGACCTGACCTGTAGCTACCTTAGCGACGTCCTGCCTTACCTCAACCACAGTGACTATACTGTGACATGCCTGCCTGACAGCCTGCGCGACCACCCCTACACTTTCAAGCAGTTAATAGAAGGAGTCGACAATTACTGCGACCTTGGAGTGACGAACTCTACGCCGAGACTAGTGGACCAGTCAATCTTCAAGGTGTGTCAGCAGGACCAGGAGTGCTTGCTGACCAATGGGTCCTACACGTCCTGTGTATGTGGGCTGAATGGGACAAGGTACTGCAAGTACGGACCAGGAGATGACATCTATCTGAACTTCTCGGCTGCAGCATGTAATAAGGAGTGGAACAGGTACTTGAGGCTGGGAGTGATAACAGTGCTGCAGGGCGACGTCTTTTCCTTCCCAGAATGCATGTCAGCCGTCTTCAATGACTTTTCCTACTACGTCTATCTCAGAGAGGGTGGGGACGTATATACTCTCTTCGGCATTCCCACTGGAGCGGCTTTCATCGCCCCTTTCTCCTTCTTTTTCCTCTAAACACCTCTTATACGTCATTTTCTCGTGTTTTGCACTGTTTTCCTTCATTTTTTTTTAGTGTAGAATTGCTTCACTCGCATAAAAAGCCTGCTTTTTTGCACAATTCTCTCTATACAGAGTCGCCTTTTTCTGCGGACCCTAAAACCTCGAAATCTCCCAAACTTCCGGTTTCAAAGGATTTTCTGGTCTAATTTACCTCTATTTCCCAGTCCTACACAGAAGGGTTAAGGTCTAAACTACCACTGTGTTTCTGCAGACTTCAGCGATTTTCCCCAGGAAATTGCCTACACAGCAGCTACTCGTCCCTTTACCTTGCTGGCGCGCATGCTTGGTCACAGGAAATACCACTTTTACTTGTGTTTCGGACTCTGGAATTAAGCCTAAGTCGTCAGGTTCGATGATTGGAGTCGACTTTGGTTCATATTGCGAGAGATTTCGGCTGGAAGTGGATACGCCGGAGTAGGAAATAGTGGGAATTTGCAGCTTTTCGCAGCAACAATCAGTCGCAGCTGACTTCTGGCGCTCTGCACTCTCCCCAAAGCGCTTTAACTCCTCTTCCAGCAGCTTCACCGATTCCTGAGCCTGTCCACACAAGTCCTCCACCTCCTCCCGGCCGCCCTGCAGCGCCAAAGGCCTTTCCAGCTTGAAGCGACTGACAGTTCTGATGTACTGCGCGAGTTGGATGAAGTCAGGTCTGTGCCTTTCCTCAATAGTCAGCATAGTCCTGAGAAGGAGTTGGAGTTGGGGACTGTAGGCTAGTTGCCCGATGCGGATGTCGATGTTGTCCTGGGCGCCGGAGTTTAAGCCGCGGACATTCTTGAGTGTGGCCATCCGAAGGAAGGTCAGTCCCAGGGAAAACACGTCACTTTTGTACATGTTGTGATGCACGCCTCCCTGATGGTAGATTTCCCCTGAGAAGAAAGCCTTGGCGCAGAGCGGAGAGAAGTAGATCGGAGTGCCTACAAGGGTGCGTTGGGAGGAGCCCTCACACACCTCTTTGCGAGACACTCCAAAGTCGCCGATTTTGAAGAGACTGTCCGTGGCTACAAATATGTTTTGCGGCTTGATGTCCCTGTGGCAGATCTTGCGGCTCTGCAGGACTTCCAAAGCGTCCACCAACTGCTCAAACAGCGCCAACAGTCCCACCTCCTCCCACCTCTCACAGCGGTACTTCCTATACTGTATCAAGTCTTCCAAGTCTCCTCTTTCAAAGTACTCCATCACAATGCCGAAGGAGTAGTTGCGGTCTGGCAGGATTTCCGTGTAGCAGTCATGCATCTTGCAAATGGAAGGGTGCTGCACTGAGGCTTCCAGCAGGGTTTGCGCCTCACCCAGGGCTTCGCGGACCATAGAGTACTTGGGGGATGTGAAGGTCTTCACACAGACTGTGTCCTTGCCTTCGTGCGCAGGCTTCAGAAGGCGGGCTTTCAGCAGGCGGACGCAGTTCTTTTTGCCCTTGGTGCTGATCACGTCCAGGACTTCGTAGTCACTAGAAGACCGAATAGCCATTTATTATGGCTCATCTGAGGCTTTAGCGACTAAGTAGGCGCGAGAGTGTGTGTAGACGTACATGAATAAGGGCAGGGACAGTGCAGTCCGCAGACAGCGCACTGTTAGGCCTGTGAACAGGAAGCGCCAGCCACTGGACTTGCGCAGGTCTGAGAGTCCTTGGAGAGGGAACTCAGAGTAGGGGATATGCAGCTGAAGCCTGGTCTTCAGCACGTCTAAAGGGTGGGTGATTAGACTTGCTACTAAGCCAGCCAGCGAGGCAGGCACAGTGTTACTGAAAGTGTCTGAGTAGCCCAGAGACCGGGTCCACCTCGAACTCTCCTCAAACAGCTGCCAAAATACTGACGACCAGAGCAGATCTCTCCATACCTGCGTCTGCAAGCCGTGGAACTTCCACAGGGAACCCGCCTCCGCTCTCACATAAGCCCTGGTCTTCAGGATCTCCACAGGCAGCATTACTGTTACCGCTACTGTCCGACTCACGAAGGCGGAGAGACCGAAACCGAAGTGGCCGATTTGGGACACCATCCAGGTTTTTAGGTTCTCGTAGAGGAGGAAGTAGATGGAGTTGGAGCAGGCGGAGGTGACTATGCTGAGGTGAGCGCCGCGGAAGAGGACCAAGGGACCGTGCGTTCGCAGCAGACGAGTGGTGGATTGGGAGAGGGACTGGTGTCGGTCTCCGGCCATTAGTTGCGTTTTGATGACTTCGAAGGGATTCATGCAAAAAGCTGCCACTGTCGTGCTGAGTACGCTGGTGAGCAGAATGACTCTGGTGGACCTGGCCTCCGCAGACATAGTGATCTCACCGTCCAGCATTACATAACAGAAATGGGGTTTGAACCTGCCCGCTTCCTGCGCGAACGCATCCCTGACGACCTGCTCTGCGCCGAATGCCACCTGGTCCTGCAAGACCCTGTGCAATGCAAAAAGTGCCAATTGCTCCTCTGCACTGCCTGTGTCCCCACCACTACTGTGTGTACGCATGCAGCAGTGGACGGCAGTCCTGCTGCCTCCTTCGTGAGGCACAAAGTCAGTCAACTTGTGCTGAGATGCGTGAATGTGGCCAGAGGGTGCGACTTTATCGCAAAGACCGAGCAAATTGCAACACATGAAAGCAGGTGTGCGTTCATGCACAACGCTGTGAACCTGGCGACCTGCGACAAAGGCTGCGGAGCGACTTTGCACCCCAGTGACTTGCAGGAGCATAGCTGCGTGCAGTACTTGTTGATGCTGTCAGAGGCGCAGGACTTGTCCTACAGTGCGTTGGAGCAGAACTTGCAGGAAGTGAGGAAAGACACGGGCAACCTGAGAGAGAAGCTGGAGCTGCTGAAGTCGGCGCAGGAAGGCCGCATACATGAGCTCAAATTGGCACTTCAATCTGGAGAGGAGGAACTGGACCAACTCCGAGTGAGTTACGACCGCCAAGCCAAGCTCTTCGAAAGCGACACCAAAACCTCTCTCGAGCAATACCGCGAGTCCGCCCAAGGCAAAGCCAAAACCTTCGTAAAAACCGCAGAAGACCGTCTCGAAGCGCTCCACTGCCTCATGTACGAGGAAATGCGCCAGTTCATGAACAGGGCTCGAGAGCTGCAGGCGGACTTCAACACCAAGCTGAGGGAGGACTTCTTGGACCTGCATGCACCTGATACAGTGAAGTAGACTAATAGAGCAGACGCTGGGAGAGACGCTGGTGGTAGACGCAGCGTTGCCACTGGGTCCAGCACTCGGCTTGCAGACTAAGAGGCCGGGCCTGCAGAGCTCGCTTGAAGAGACTCAGGAGACGCCAGGCTCGGAAGAGTCGTGCTCGAAGCCGCAGTCTGAGGTCGAAGAGCCGCCACTTGGCTCTGCGTGACAGCTACTTAGAGGCTTGCTGAGCGTGCAGCAGTCGCTTCGCCGAAAACGCCCCCCAGCACTTCCAAACCCGTCTAATCAGCAGGCCACAGTAGCGCACCTGCTGACTCTGAACTGCCTGCAGACTGTGTTCCAACAGCACAAAAAGAGCATTCCGCGCCAATTTCACACTGCGGTGTCTCCAGGCCTTCCTACCCTTCGCAGCCTTCGGGCCTGCCCACCCTTTCCACCCCCCCAGCACAGTCCCCAGCAGTCGCCTTTTGCGGGTGTCTCGAGCTAGAAATAGCGCCATCCTGCCCACCTTCCAGCAGTACCGCCAGTACCTCCACACCCCTTCCAAAGTCCTCATTCGCTGGCGTTTCCCCATGTAGCTGAGCCGTGGTAGCCACTTCCACTGAGCAAAGGTCTTGGCCAGCAGTCTGGGCGTGACTCTGTGTTGTAGGAAGGAATTGAGAGTGACTGTGTATCGCTGGTTTGCGAGTTCTGCACTCCAGTTGGATGCTATACAGCTGAAGGCTGTTTGGAGAAGTCTGGTGGCGTAGTGATGCTTTGATATGGCCATTTGATTAGAAAATTTGCTTTTGGCGCTTTTTTGATGGGCTGTAGCTAGTTTCCACCCACGAAATACTCTAAAAAGTCGCTGATTAAAGGCAAATTTCCCTCTTTTTAGCTTGGATATGCGGCTGGACCATATAGAAAAGTGGCGTCTGAGCAGGCAAACATGCTGAAAATTGGTTATTTTGGCCACATCCGCAGTAAAGGACCTATACACCGCCGCTTTCCACAGTCTCAAAAAGCGGTATATCGCCCAATGTCGCACTTGCAGGTCTTTATTGCGTCTCAGCAGTCCAAACCCCACTTCCAATATCCGTTTTGTCTCCCTTTTCGCAGTCTTTTCAGTTAGTTTCCGTGTCCTTTTCCTGCAATTCACCACTTCCCTCCACCCAGCCAGCGTCTCCACCAGCCTTTTCCTGAGTTTCTTGATAACCTGATAGTTCAGCCTGAGCCTCAGTTCTCTTAGTCGTCTCCAGCTCTCCACAGTCTTCTTCTTGAGGCGATTACGTCTCCAAGTGAGTGCAAACGGTGCTAATTGCCGCAGTAGTCTCCGCTGCTTGGCAGTGCGAGTCCAGCCCTGGATCACCCTGGCTAGAAGTCGCCCTGCGTACCGCACTTCCCCTTCAGAGCAGCGGCTTTGCACGTGAAGTTGGACTCTGTGGTGCCAAAGAAGGAGCAGGAATTTGGTCCTCACGGCTATGCATCTAGCATGCAGTGCAGAGAAGGGCAGGCGGAAAAGCTTGCGGAGACGGAAGAGAGTGACTTTCCGCCAGAGGAGTCGGTGGGATTGGCGGTGCAGGCGGTGGCGGAGGAGTTGGGAGAAGGCTCGCTGGAGGAGGCGGGTGTTGGGGGGCACGGACTTGGCTTTGGGCATTTTTATGCGAGGACCGCGCGGGACTTTGATTCCTTCTTTGGCAGGGCACAAGGGGAGTCTACTGGACATACTTCGGCACCAAATCAAGGCGCAAGGTCCCCTGTCCATGGCCGAGTACATGCAGCAGTGCCTGTGCCACCCCGACTTCGGCTACTACATGCGCAGAGATGTATTCGGCCGAAGAGGCGACTTCACGACCTCCCCAGAGATAAGCCAACTCTTCGGGGAGATGGTGGGCGTCTGGACGTCTATTGCTTTAGACCGGGTCGCCAAGCCCAAATGGCAACTCCTCGAGTTCGGTCCTGGACGCGGCACTCTGTCTCTAGACGTTCTGCGGGCTGTCAGAGACGTCCGCAACCTGACCTCGGGCAGTCTGCACCTCATCGAAATCTCCCCCGAACTGCGGAAAGTGCAGCAACGCGCAGTACAAGAGACCTTCACCGCCTGGGGCATGCCCTTCCAGCGAGACTTGCTCTCTCCCACTGTCGAAAGACTGTGGCGGAACGACTTTTCCGTGACCTGGTATCCTGCTTTTCAGGAGTTCGTCGCCAGACAACTGACAGAGAAAGTTACAACTCCTACATTGATGCTCGCACACGAGTTTTTCGATGCGTTGCCTGTGCACCAGTTCCAGTACTTCCGTGCACGAGGCTGGTGCGAGCGGCTAGTCACTGTGAATTCTAGTGACGAGTTGGAAATCACGGTTTCTCCCCAGCCCACTTCCAACACTTTATCCATCCTCAAGCCGGAGAAACGCTTTGACCTGCGGGCCATTGCGGACCTGCAGGAGGGAGATATGATAGAAGTGCCGGAGGCCAGTTTGAAGCAGATGATGGACGTTTGTGAGTTTATGAAGCACAGGCCGAGCACACTGCTGGTGGCGGACTATGGAGAGGACCACTCCTTTTCGAACTCGCTGAGGGCTATAAAGGAGCACCAGAAGCTAGAGACCGGCTGGCTGAACATCCCCGGAGAAGCCGACCTAAGCGCCTACGTGGACTTCGCAGGACTGAAAGCAGTGGTGAAGCAGTACCCGGAACTAGGCGCTATGGGGCCTGTGCCCCAGGGCGCCTTCCTGGAAAGCATGGGCATATCGCTAAGACTGGACATGCTGCTGCAGAAAGCCACTGTAGAGCAGGGCAATCGCTTGGAATCAGAGGTCGAGCGCCTCGTCAGTCCCTTGGAAATGGGCGAAATATACAAATTCCTATACATCGGCACAGCCTCCCTGGGAGAACTGTACCCCTTCATCCCTTCCCTCCACTTTTCCCGTAAGAAATAGCTCATATCACCTCACTTAGTCCTAAGCGTCTTGTCACTTTGCAGTCTTCGCGTGCAGCTGACCTCCCTCGCCTTGTGAATGCCCTCCTGCACCCAGACATGCTTCAGCGCCAAGTCAGGAGTGAGTCTATCCGCCGCCTGCCAGGTCAAACAGCGGGAAATGAAGTCCAAAAAGGCAGGGTCTGAGACGTGCAATAGCGACTCTAGGGACTTGGAGGCCGGAATACGTCGTTTCCCCCTGCTGTTCGCCTTTATTCTTGGTGCGTTTTGAGAGTCGAAAAACAGCTTTCGTCGAGTAGCCTGCGAAAGCACTGGTTCCGGAGGGACTCCCAGGACTTCCATGATACACGCCAGCTGCTCCTGCTCACTCTCTCCTGGGAACAACGGATACCCCAGGTGCAGCTCCGCCAAAATACACCCCAGCGACCACATGTCAATAGCAGCACTGTAGGGCAGGCCCAGGACTATCTCCGGAGCTCTGTAGAACCTGCTTTGGATGTAGGTGTAAATTCGCTCAGTGTCCAGACAGGCAGACCCGAAGTCGATCACTTTGATAGCGGAGCGACTGGAAGTCTTTAACAGGATGTTTTCAGGCTTCAGGTCGCAGTGAATTATGTGGTTTCCCTTCAAAAAGCGAAGTGCGATGACCAGCTGAATTGCGAATTTCCGGATTAGGCTGCCTGACAGCCCTGCGAAGTCGTTGATTTTGAGGAAGTCGTACAAGTTGGCGGCCAGCAGTTCGAAGGAAAAGCAGAGGTGGTCTCGCCACTGGAAGCTGCTCTTCACCTTTACGACGCAAAGCTTGTCGTCGGGGTCCTGCTGCCGCAGTCGCTCCAAGATGCTCCGCTCTATCTGGCCTTGTTGGTGAAAGCGCTTGCGGTTCCTGAGTATCTTGACCGCGACATGGTCCTTCGTCTTGTGGTCGAAGCAGCGACAGACCTTGCCGAAGGAACCCTGTCCCAGCAAGTCCAGCACCTCATATCTATACTGGATCTGGTCCTTCGACACCAGCGCATAGTCCCCCTTCTTGTCGTCAAAGCCAAAGTTGGGCAGACCTGCCCCTCCCTGTATCTTATTGGCCTCCAGGCCTAAGTAGTAAATCTGCGGGAATCCTAGTATTTCCCGTCTTTCGTACTCCGTCAACTGGGCGAGATGCATCTTAACGGCCTGCACCGGAGTCAGTGGGTAGGTCGGATTTAGGTCTGCGCACTCTATGCTGCGAGAGTGGTTGATTGCCAGGCGCTTTCTGGGCGTTTCCAAGGAGATGTTGAGTCGGGAGCCGTTGAGGGATTGGGGGAAATCCAGGGGAGCTTGGGTTTTGCCTCGCACTGACCCGGGAGTTGTTTCGGCGGTGCGCTTGGCGGAGAAGGGGGAGTTGTCCGGGGCGAGGTGCAGCTCAGGCTTGGCCTTGAGGTCACGCACAGACAGGTACTTGAGCGTGTGCAGACCAGGTCTGAGGCCAGGGTCGGGCGCGGCTTTGGAAGTGAGGTTCTTGATGAGAGCTTTGCGCAGTTGCGCTTGTGCTGAAAAGCCCTCTGTTCTGGGACTTCGCTCCTCTGCTGCCGGCTTTTCGGTTGCCATTTGCAATCCCTTACACCCTGCTATCTACCCCTAGTCCATGGAAATTCCCACTTTACTCAGTAATAGACCTGAAGTTGGCATTCGTCACCTCATTTTCGCTATTCAGGCTTACCTTCTATGCACTTCTGTGAATATATTTCCGCAGTACTCTCCCTAGTCTATTAGGCGTACATATTTATTGCAGCCACTATTCAACTGTGACAACTGGGGAAGAGGCCTGTGCACTCCTGTAGAAGCCACCGATAGCTTAATATAGAGTATATAGAGTGGATTGAGAGACTTTCACAGTGGGTAAATTGCTCAGATATACGAAAACTTCGCAATAACGCTTAAAGTGTGCCTATAGAACGCTGTAAAGCAGTACCACAGGCCGCTCAGTTTTATCTACCCACATACATTCAGCCCTATAGTTGGGAGGTAATGTGTCCAAGTATGGTGAAATGACTGCCTAGCTGAGACCAACGCCAGAGACTGTCACGTGGGAGCCACAGTTGACTATTGCTAGGAAAAAGCCTAACTTTCAATGTCACATACCCAACTCTCTAACTTAGGCCCGTCCTTCCCCCCTCCCAGCCCTGCAGTTTCCCCCTCTTCCTGCCTTCCCCAGCCTTTCCTTCCCTCGTCTAGTCCAAAACCGATATGTTCCATATTCCCCTGCCTCCCCCCTCAGTCCTCGATAAAGAATGGCTAACGTGATCCGAATCCACCCCTACAAGTACATCCACGTCCTCGACACCAACTCCAACGTGACTCGCCTGGAAACCGGCCCCAAGATCTTCGTGAAGCAAGACCACGAGAAGATCACTAGCGGCAAAGACCCGCTGGAGATGATCAAAATCCCGCCCTACCACTTCGTGATCATCAAGGACCCGGTGGTGGTGGAGACTGCCACAGGCAAGCCGACCTTTGACAAGTACGGACAGGTGATTGTGAAGACGGGAGACTCGGAGATCCGCTTCCACACGGACTACAGCGACCCCTTCCCTCTGTATCCCCGGGAGCAGCTGGAGAAGGGAGTCACTGCCTTGCAGGTCGTGGCGCAGGACCACGCCTTGTGGGTCACCTGTGAGCGGGACTTCACTGACAAGGAAGGCAACCGCAGGCAGCCGGGAGACGAGTGGTACTTCCTGGGCCCAGGCATCTACTACCCGCGCATAGAGGAGAGAGTGGTGAAGGAGGTGGACTCTGTGTTGGTGAAGCAGAACCAGGCCTTGAAGTTGCGGGCGCGCAAGGAGTGCACGGATGTGGCTGGGAAGGTGCGCAAGGCAGGCGAGGAGTGGCTCATTCGTGAGCCCGGCGCCTACCTGCCAGGCGTCTTTGAGGAGTATCTGGCTACCCTGGACGCCTACATCCTCACTGACAGAGTGGCGATCAGTCTGCGGGCCACCAGAGCCTTCGAGGATGTCTACCATGTGGAGCGGAAGGCTGGTGAGGAGTGGCTGGTGGAGTCAGTGCGAGCACCTTTCCACATCCTAGACGTGTACGAGGAGTTTGTGGGGACTGTCAACATCACGATCCTGACCAAGAACCAGTGGTGCGTGGTGCTGGACCCTGTTGACCTGTCTACTGGGAAGAACAAGCTGGGCTCGAAGGAGCTGAAAGTGGGTGAAGACAAATTCTTCGTGAAGCCGGGGGAAAGACTGGAAGGTGGCATTCAGAACACCTACGTACTGGCCGAGGACCAGGCGTTGCTCATACGAGCCAAGGAAGGCTTCGTGGTGGGCGAGGACGAGCGCAAGCCTGGCGACAAGTGGATGATCCAGGGTCCCTGCGCATACATCCCCTCACTCAAGGAGGAAGTGCTGACTACCAGGACCGCCATTCCCCTACATCTCAACGAGGGCATTTACGTGCGCGACACCAAGACTGGCGCTGTCAGAGCCGAAATTGGCCACTCCTACATGCTGAAGGCGCACGAAGAACTATGGGAAATGCCTCTCAACGACGTCGTGGAAGGACTGCTTTACTCCGGCAAGCGCACTGACAAGACCCGGGTCGTGACCTTCAAGTGTCCTGACAACTCCGTAGTGCAGGTGTACAACTACAAGAACAAGAAGAGCAGATGCGTGATTGGTCCTGACCTTGTGATGTTAGGCCCGGATGAGCAGTTCACGCTCAACGTCCTGTCTGGAGGCAAGCCCAAGCGAGTGGGAGTGATTCAGACTCTGCAACTCATGTTGGGACCTGACTTTTCCACTGATATCATTGAGGTGGAGACCTCGGATCATGCGAGGTTGCGCCTGCAGCTGAGCTACAACTGGCACTTCGAAGTGGACCGCAGTGATGAGGAGTCCTTCCAGAAGGTATTCAGTGTGCGCGACTTTGTGGGGAATATCTGCAACTTGATGGCTGCGAAAGTCAGAGGAGCGATTGCAAGCGAGACTTTCGAAAACTTCCATAAGGAGTACGCCCGCATCATCAGAAAGTCTGTATTCGGTCTGGATGCTGAAGGCCATGTTATCGAGCGTCTCATTTTCTCGGAAAACAGCCTGGTCATCACTAACGTGGATATTCAGAACGTCGAGCCAGTGGACGCCAAGACTCAGCAAAGTCTGCAGAAGTCCGTCACTCTGGCCATCGAAATCACCACCAATGCGCAGGAAGCCAAGGCCCGGCACGAGGCAGAGCGACAGGCGCAGGAGGCCTTGGGCCAGCTGCAGCGGCAGGAAATCGAGGACTTAGCCCGAGTGGAAGACGCGAAGATCAAGTTGGTGGAGCTGAAGAACAGCAATGCAGGGATTCAGAGCGAGGGAGAGGCTATTGCGGACGCTAAGGCCAAGGCTGCGGCTGCAGACATTGTGGGACATGCGACTGTGGAGGAGGCGAACTTGCAGGCGAAGGTGCTGAAGGTCAAGAAGGAGAGCGAACTGAGTCGCTTGAGAGCCAAGAACACGCTGGAGTTGGAGCACCGTCGGAAGATGGACGCTTTGGAAATCGAGAAGGCGGAGAAGCTGTCGGAAATCGAGTCTGGGAAGCTGAAGACGTTCATTGACGCCATTGGCCAGGACACCTTGGTGGCCATTGCAGAGGCGGGCCCTGCTATGCAGGCGGAAATGCTGCAAGGCCTGGGACTCAGTGGGTACCTGATGATGGACTCCAACAGCCCAATCAACCTGTTTTCTGCTGCGCAAGGAATGATCAGTCCCGTGATGCCCACTGGAACGCCGCCTACCAGCTAAGTTAGAGCTTCTTAGCATGGGGAGACTTGGAGCGGGCAGGACTGCGGCCCTTGTAGTAGAGCTCAGAGCGGTACTTGAGGTTGCTGGACTCCAGGTTCAGCTTGGGCACCGGGGTTGCAGATAAGTGAGTGGCGTCCGCAGAGACATCCACCTTTTTCTCCTTCTTCGGCTCAGTTACGATTTGGCTTGTTTCAGTAATTATCGTCTCTGCGGCGTAGGCATCGAGTGGCTTGGCCGGCTTGACCTGGGCTTTGCCTTTCACATAGCTTTTCATACCGCTGTACATATGGCGACTTGCGACTAGCTGCCCAGCCTCTGGGCCTTGCTTCTTCGTGATCTGCTCCATCCACCACCTATGTCCCTCCTCCGTGGTCGCAGGGTTGGCTCTGTCATAGTCAGTGACGAAGTCTACAGCTGACTCTTCGTATGTCTTTGGAGTCTCACTGAGGACGGCTACGTTCACTATCAGCTGATTGCGCAGACACAGCTTCAGCACACGTTGAAGCGGAGTGAAGAAATAGACCAGTACTAAGCCGCAGCCAATCGCGCCTGGCAGGAAAAGGGAAGTCCGCAGGTCGTAGAAGAAGTAGCAAGTCGAAGCCGCGTAGGCTGCTCCACCCAACGCAATAAACCGCAGCATCACTCCATCCAACTCATCACTCAGTCGCACAGGTCTGCTGTGTCTGCGCAGCAACATGTACTTGGTCACCCAGTACTGCAGCAGGGCTGCCGCGACACCCAGTAGTAGGCCTAGTGGGAGCACTGGGGCGTACATTAGACTTAGCAGGTAGGTCTTCATTAGGCCTGCACACAGGTTGGGCATGTTGATGGGCAGGTCTTCACTCAGAGTGTGGGCTTCTTGCTGGGTCAGCATGCACTTCTCTCCCTGCCTTGTGGCTCTTCTGAGCATCAGCCATTTCCATCCTGCTTTGGGAGAAAAGAGGTGCAGCAAAGGCGGTAATATCGCGTTGGAAATCATGATGTTGTATATCTCCACAACCAGTCCATGAGGTCCGTACCAGTCATTTAGGTGAATCGGTATTGCTACTAAAGCGGTATTGATGAACATTGCTAGGGTCAAATTGCGGGTCACAGTGGCTTGCATGTCAGTGATTGTTGTATATAGAGACTGCCGCTCACAGTACCAAATCACAGCCGTTAGCACTACATTCATCAACGCCACTATCATCGAAGGCAGGAAGGAAA
>Ga0247837_1003476_pt1 | contig 27331 bp, 21 predicted proteins | sample LaCtaG_2_FD_187115 | JGI IMG/M metagenome (GOLD analysis project Ga0247837, IMG submission 187115) | Freshwater microbial communities from meromictic Lake La Cruz, Castile-La Mancha, Spain - LaCruzMarch2015_14.5m | ecosystem: Environmental > Aquatic > Freshwater > Lake | place: Spain: Castile-La...
GCCAAATAGCTACCCAGATTGTCGGGCTTAATTACTCCTATGCCTATTAATTAGGACAAATGCGCCTTCATCAGGGGAACTTCCCCTAATTCGGTATGGCTGTAGGTTCTTGAATGAAGCTGCTTACAGTTTCTTAGTTATAAGAAATTCATATATTTGAATTTGCATTTGGACATTAATTTCCTTTATGCGACTTTAATCCATCTTTTGTGTCACAAGGAAGTTAGAAGCAGTTAATTAAATTCACCATATCAAAAGGCGCATCGAGGCCCAAATCAACGTAAAGTGCTAATTTTAAGCCCGCCATTACTTACTCTAGACTGCTACTAGGCTAAAGGAAGTCCTTGGCCTCAAGACTGAGCTTCTGCACTCCTTCATATCCGTAGTAGTTATTAGCAATCAGCACTAAACTGCCCACCACTAAAGGAGGCCTACTGCTGCGGCACTGCCTGGAAACTGCATAGCAGCGGAACTCTCCCTCAGACCCGATCTTCCACTGACTCAGTTGCTGCTTTGAACTCAGTACATATAATTCTCCGTCACATACGAAGGAAACTGAGAAACTGTAAATTAGTTGTGGAGGGAGAGAGACTGGGAGCGCACTGAAAGTCTCCGTTTCAGGACTGAAAGTCTCGATGCTGCAAGTAGTTTGAGGACTGGTTAAATAGATAAGAGCAAGGAAGGTGCAGGGAGTGAAGCCGAATCTTGTCTGGTGCATGGGACCCAGAGGCAGCCATTGCTTACTATGCAGTTCGTACTTCTCGCAAGAGTTTAAAGGACTGTCACCACAGCCTCCAAACACATATATGAATTCAGTAGTCGTGGCTAGGCCTGCACGAGATCTAGCAGTGCCCATAGAAGGCAAAGAAGTCAGTAGTAAGGAGGACAGGTCCAGCTCATACACCGTCTTGGAAGCCGGGTAATCTCCCACCAACAGCAGTCTCTTTCCCTCCAAAGCGATATAGCTTCTTCCGTTTCCGGACTTCGCAGGAAGGATGTGCTTGTAGGATTGCTGAGACTTCAAGTCGTATATCTGCACAATGTTTTCCCACATAGAGGCAAAAACTTCCCCAGAAGAGCTCATTTGTTCCTTGAGGATTTGGTCTTCTTTATTGCTTTCCTCAGGCTGGTGGGGAGCGAAGCGAGCATAGAGGCAGTGCAAATTGTTCGTGTAAGTCACCCAAGTCTGGCAGAAGGTTTGAAGATCTGGGGGGGAAATCGCGTAACTAACGACCTGTAGGTCTTCTGCAGGTAGGGTCCAAAGCGCCTGCGCTATTGGGTTCTCTGGTTCTGTACCTTCGTCTAAGCAGGCGGTCGTCTCTTGAATTGCGGTTTCGACAGCCTCTGCTAGCGCTGCTTTCTCTGTTTGGATTGTCTGCAGCCACCAAGTCCGGTACTCAGTCATGTAGCGGATGCAGTTCTGCATCAAATCGTCAAACTCCATAGTGAGTTGCTCCAGCGACTCCAGGCTTTTTAGCAGTGCCTCTCTTCCCTGCTTCAAAGCCTCGTACTTGTGTCGGTAGTCCTTGGGGCTCTGGCGAAGGGCGGCGATGGGCATGACTTGGTGGATAGTGCGCGGGTGTTTGGCGTGGTGCAGGCCAATGCAGTCCAGACACAGGAGAAAGGGCGAGCCTGCGCATTCGCAGAAGTGGCTGGCTTCCCGTCTTTCGCACACTTGACACACTTTGTTGCCTGGGACTTGGGGGAAACTCTGGTCTGCCATATCCCTATTACTATAAAGTCGCCCTAAGATTCACATTAAAGTCACATCTATGTATCTGTTCAACCACTTCGAGTACTGCTATTTATATAAGTTGAAGCAGACCCAAACAAGTCCACACAGAAACATACACTAAATGGACGGATATATGGCCAAAGGCGAACTCGCTTCGAAACAAAGTACTGATGTGAAGCTTTTAAACGCCTTTTGGAGGGGATCTCAACTGCCAGTGGTCATCAAGAAGCACTCTTTCCCCTCTTTCAGTCTCTCAGATGTCAAGTCGCGGGTCAATAACGCTCTCCAAGCCGCTTTGATCCAAGGCCAACTCAGACATCCGCACATTTGCGAACTCATCGAGTTGCAGGTCGACGTTGAGTGCGGAAGCAGCATCACTATTTATCACGCTTTGGAGGCTTTAGATAGCGATATTCGCCGAGACATTGAAGTACGAAAGGAAACTGGAAGTCTGTACAGCGAAATAGAACTCAGAGAGGTCCTGTACCAGACCTCGCAGGCCTTGGCTTATATGCACAAGCAGAAAATCGCTCATAGAGACATCAAGCCCGGCAACATTTTCCGAACTGGAGAAGTCTACAAAATCGGAGACTTCGGCGATTTCTACGAGATAAAGCACGGCTCCACTACTAAAAGTGCAGCTGGAACTACAGGCTATATGAGTCCGCAACTGCGAGAAGCATGTGTGAGTGGTGAGTGCGAATACAGCCCTGTGAAAGCAGATGTGTTTTCTCTCGGAGCTACACTGCTAGAAATGGCCACTTTAGTATCTCCCCAGGATACTATCGCTTCTCATGATCTGGATATAGAGGTGGCCAAAGCCTTAGCGAATTTGCAGTACTCAGAGAGCCTAAAGGCCTTAATTCGAGCTATGCTGGCATATGAAGAGTCGGAAAGGCCTACGATGGAGCAGGTCTGTCTTGCTCGAATTGTGGGAGAAAGAAATCAGTTGAAAGCCGCTGTGCGGACTTTTATTCGGCACTTTGCTACAAAGGCAAAACAAACTCTAAACACTTGGAAAAACAACGTGCAAACCCTCAAACAACGGGATTTGCTATCTCAAGTTAAGGCACTGAAACTTCAAATTGCCCTTACAAATACCCCAACTCGGGTTCTAAAAGCCACTACCAGCCGAATCGCATCAACAGGCTTCCACACTACAAAGGCTATACGAGGCATTCTGACTCAACTCGCCCAAAAGCCGAAAACAGCACTATTGCTATGGAAGAATAGCACCAATGATAAGCGAATTTCGCCATATCGACAGGTAGCGAGTTTTATTAAGAGCCAGTACTCGCCGGTATCATTTGCCGGTCTATTGAAGTATTTGAGCAGCTTTTATGTGACTGAAATGAATTGGAAGTCAGTTTTGATCGGTGAAATCGCTAAAACTGATTATCGTATCTACAAACTTTGGACAGTGCAGGCTCAAATTCCTAATAATCAGCGTAAGAGACGAAGGATTAAAAGCAGAGAAATACCCGAAAAGCCAAAAATAGCGGATTTTTCAGCGAAAGCAAACACTCCGAATAGTAAATCCGAATTGCAAATGCCTCTATTTAACCAAGAACAAGCAGAAAGCCCAAAAATAACAGAAGACTTAAAGCCTATTTCTCCCCATTTCCTCTGTGTCAAATGCAAAAGTACAGTTCCCACCCCTGGAATATGCGATGTCTGCCTACTTTCTCCCTTTTGTGTGCATTGCAGCACCCGCTTTGCCGCTGACCAAGGCTATTGCCGGAAATGCGAGGTGCACTGTCCCTGCTGCAGACAGAGCAGACAGCGGACTGTGCCCCAATGTCTCTACTGCAGAGAGAAATGCACCAAATGCAGGGCTTCTTTGGAGCGGGCAGTACCTGGAAGTGGGTTGGAGAGGAGATATGTTCTGCCTTGGAGTCAGCGCACTGTAGTTGCTCTGCAGAGGTCGGCAAAGACAGTCCCTCAGCCGTCCACTGCAGTAGTCCAAAGCCTCCCAAGTCGCCTCCGCCTTCCCAAATAGCCTCTCCTAAATACCCATATCCATACAAACGGTTAGATGCTAGAGTTAAGCCGGTAGTCCCCCAGTGCTTCCACACCTCTGCTATCTCCCTCTCCAATCGTCATCCGCAGCCACCTCGGACTCTCTAATATCCTCCGATTCAGTGGCTTGGCCTTGAACTGTCTCGGCAAAACCGCTGCATTGTCGAGTCCTGGCACATATTCAGCCTCGTACACGCTAATCATGGGTATCCACGGGTGAGTCGGAGTCGCAACTCCCTTCTTTTCCCTTTCTTTACATATGGAAGCGTACGTTTTGGTGAGTAAATTGCCCTTCGGAGTCCATCCTTTCCTCGGCAGTACTAGGGTTTCCAGTGGTAAATAGGCGTTTCTGGCCTCTACAGCCTGGAGGAAGCTAGCAGTGGGCTGGGAGTACCGGTGCTCTTCCCTCTTCCTCGGCCTTTCCTCCAGTCCTCGACTGGAAGCAGGGGGACTGGACAGCTTGGTAATGGCAGTTTGAGGGGTAGTAGTGGCAGTCCTGCGGTGTAAAAAGAGGTCCTTAGGGGGTAGATAGGCAGTGGTGCAGCGGTACTTCATAGCCTCAGTCGGCATCATAATGCGACTAAACACATTCTGCTTGAGACTGTAGGGCGCTTCTTGGACCGGCTTCTCCGCTAGCAATGGGAATAACGGCATTTCCCGGGCCTTGTGAACCCCGCAGGCTTTGAGCTTCTGCTGCAGTTCGAACTTCCTCTGCTGCTCCAGTGCTTCCTCAGCTGCTCTGGCCTTTTCACTGGAGGTCTCCGAAGCACAGAGACTGTACCTCCGCTGTCGGTCCTCCGCCCCGTCCTCCTCAGTTTCCTGCGTGCGGTCGGCCGTCCCTTCCTCTATCACTTTCGCTATTACCTGGGCCGCGGCTATAGTCTGCTTCGCGGCTCTGGCCCTATGTGCGTATTTTCTCCTTCGGAAGCGCTTGATTTTGTCCTGTACCACTTTGAAGGAGAGGCCGAGTCGTCTCCACCACCTTTCCAGTCGGAGGCGAGTCAGGGTCAGGCGGATTTCCTCGAGTTTGCGGGTGCGGAAAGTCTCGAATTTGAGGCGCTTGAGCTCGGCTGTGGCTAGACGCATTCGCAGGAAGCGGGTGAGAACTGGGGTCAGCTGGTGCTCTTGGTAGTCGCGGTACAGGCGGTAGCCGCGCTCTATTACACGTATCATTTTCACCTTCCTATACCTCCTAAAGGCCCTCTGCAGCACCACCGCCGCTTCCGCAGGTCCATTGCCCGTAGTCATATAGAACCTATTCGCAAATCCAGTCATTTCCCCCACTTTCCCCTGCACATCTCTCCGTTTCCACTCTATCACTGCCCCCTCCTGCCGCAGACGGCACAGCCAGCCTCGCACCCAGCGCTGTATTGTGGTGGCGGCTTGGTCGGCTTGCTGGCGCTGAGAGTGGATTTCTCGGTGGAGGGATTGGAGGTGGGAGCGATGGGCTTTTTGGGTCTGGAGGTGGGCTTTTTGGCGCTGGATTTGGGCGGTGCGGGACTGGGCGATGCAGGTTTGACGTCTAAGCAGGCTGGCTTTGGCTTTGGACTGCCGCTTCAGCCTCGTCTCCTTCTGAATGGAGTTGTCCTGGTACAGCACCGGCAGTTGGCGCGAGAAGCAAGAAACACTGCGGCCCAGAGCAGCCGGCAGGTAGCTCGAGACCTGCGGGTAGGCCCTGTTGACACTGTGGATAGCCGCAGGCAGGGAAGTGAGGACTGGGAGTTGAGCCATAGTGTGGAAATACCCAATAGAGATTACTAAGGGAAGGAGATATCAGTCCCACTTGGGTGTAATCAAGACTCTAGTGGAAGTATCAATTGGCTTAGGCTGTTTAGGCCTATATTCCGTCTTTCTCCCGAGTTCCCAGTTTGTGCGTAATTTGATACTGTTCCTGCAGTAACGGGAAAGCTGGCTGTGGTCCGTGCCTAGTTGTGACTGTTTGGGGCGTTAATCCGTCGAATTGGTGGGTTTAGACAATGGTAACTCTCTGCAGAGCCTCGCGCAACACTGAGTACTGGCAGATGTCCACTCCCCAGGCCGTTGGGCCTGGCTCCTACTCCTCTTCTCCTCTGCGGAAAGCCCTGGACTACACTGCTGCTCCCTTCTCTTCCATGACGGCTCGACCTCTATCGTCCCACGCCCTCGCTCAGACCAGGGGAAGTCAAGGGGAAACCCCAGGGCCAGGCAGCTACGAAGCCGCAGTGCGCTACCAGTCCAGAAGCGGCAGCAAAGGCTCCAACAGCTTCGTGAGTGCAGAGTCCAGAATGGCCCCAAACGCCCCCGGCTCCACAGTCTTTGCCTTCCCTTCCTCTATCCTCAACCCTGGGCCTGGGGCTTACAACCTGGCCAAAGGCCTAGCGAAAAAGAAGCAAAGTGGCAGGGAAAAGCCTCGCCCTCTGCTGTTTGAACTCAACAGTGGGCCGCCCTCCATCCCTCCCCACCTAGGCACTGAGCCTACCAATGTAGGACCCGGCCAGTACTCCCCTTCCCACGCCTACGTCAAGCCCAAGCCTGCCTCCACTGATTTCTCGCACTCGAAGGATATTCGGAGACTGTGGGAGCCCAGCAACAGTCCGTTCAACCGGCAGCCCAGTAGGTCCAACCCTGGGCCTGGCTCTTACGAGGGCAGTATTCTCTCAGAGCCTGAGTCCAGCAGTGGCAATGTGTCCTTCATATCGAAAGTCAGGCGGCAAAAGAAGGCTGTAGACCGCAGTCCGGGGCCTGGAGTCTATGAAGTAACGCAAAGGACGGAGTTCGACCTAGTGCAAAGGCCGGGGTTCGGAGGGAAGGTACAGCGAGGCGAGACTTGGAGCCACGATATCGTTTCGCCCTACACGAAGCCGGAAAGAGGCAAGTACCCGGGAGTCGGCACGTACGATATCGACGACTTGCACCGCAAAGCGAAGGAATCGAAGCGGAGAAGCCTGCTCTACACCCTCGTGCCGCCTCCCCCCAAGGCTCCCTTCCTCACAGACCAACAGCGAGACTGCCTAGTTCCCCTGCGAATAGGACTGCAGCCAGGCCCTGGCGCTTACGACCCGGCCGCCCAGCCAGACACTCAGTCCCACAACTTGCAAGTCAGTCTCGGAAAAGTCACTTTCGCGTCTAAGCAGGACCGATTCCGCAAGCAGGTTTTTCAGGCGAGAGAAGGCCCAGCGCCTGGACAGTACCAGGCTAGTGAAGAGCGGCCTACAGGGAAAGCCACAGATCCAGCCTTTAAAAGCAGGACTAGTCGGTTTCCCAGGGAAGGGAGGGAGGGGCCGTCTGTGGGAGCGTATGAGATGAGAGGGGAGTGGAGGACGAAGCAGAGTCGGGCGGAGGACTACCAACATGTCATGCCTGGTGTGAGTTTCGAGTCCTCTTCGCTCCGTTTCGACTCCACCAGTCCCATATCCGGCAAAAAGGACCTTCTGCCCGGCCCTGGCCAGTACCTGAACTCCAGTCTCCCCCTGTCCAAAGGCGCTGGCATGGCCAAATCTAAGCGTTTTCAGGGCTTTGCGGTCTACCAAGCCGTGGGAGTCACTGCGCCTGCTGTAGGCCCTGGTCGGTACGACCTGCAGGGCTCTCTGCTGCGGAAGTCTTTCAATAGGACGATGGAAGTCTCGAAGGAGACTTGATAAGTGCTTAGAAATGGACGAGAAGCGTCTATTCGCCCTGTTGACAGACCACTCTCTCGAGGACTTAGAGCAATTGGCCATTTACCGGAAGTGGTCAGAGGCTTTTCAGCCCTTTTCTTGTGTCAACTCCTCTGGCCAATGTGAGAAAGTCTGGATTTCCGGGCAAGTCAAAGTATACGAGGAATTCGACGCCCAGTCAGGGTCGAAATTCGGTTACGATGCTGACAAATTTACCTATTTCCACGAGAGCTGGACACCAGACTTCCTTTTAAAGCTGTGGAAAAGCCCAGATTTGCAGTGGGGCGAACTGCGGCGCTCCCTCGCGTCTGTCCAATCCACTGAAAAGTGGTCGCTTTCGCCCTGTGAAAAGACGTATGAGAGCTTCCAGTTCGAGAGGGATGGGTACCGGAGTGGACGGAAGTACGGCAGCAAGGAAGGGGTGCAGTGGTACGAAAAGTGGCACGAATGGCCCGGAGACTCCCTGTTGGAAAAGTGGTGGGAGGACAGCGAGCGCTCCTGGGGCGAAGTGAGCGGCTTTTCCCAGGGCAAAAAGTGGTCGGAACGGTGGGAACGCCACGACGACGAGTTCTTGTCCCAGAAAGTCGGCGAAAAAGAAGGGAAAACCTGGTCCTCCCTAGAGGGCAGACAGGGCGCTGAGTCTTGGGGCGAGAAATGGACCAGCAGCACTGGGGAGGCCGTGCACGACCAGTACTGGGCCAACGCACAGCGGAGATGGGGCGTTTGGACTTCTACCAGGGGAGAAGAGACGGTAACTGAGGAGTGGGAGGAGGACGCAGCCTGCAAAAAGAAGCAAATTACAGCCAATGACTGCAGGGGGAAGGAGGTGTTGAGGGTTGTGGGCGTAGGGGACGACTACGAGTACACAGATTTGTTCGAAAAGCAGCCGGATGGAAGCCACTTTACCCGCAAAAAGGGACACAACGAGGGGAACTCCTGGAGTCTGCGGTACTGGAATGAGCGCGGAGGGGTCCACAAGGTCAAATACAAGGGGAAAGACGAGGAAGGGAGCTGGGTGGAGACTTGGCAAAACAGTCCCTCCCTCAAATCCGCCTACAAATCCGGCCAAAAGGCCACCGGCGACTATTGGGAAGAGAGCTGGGTGGAAACCCCCCAGGGCAAGGAGTGCTACAAGCACGGGAAAAGCAGGGCTGAGGAGTGGTGGGAGCAGTGGGAGGAGACAGAGGAGCGGAAGCACTGTAGGAAGAGGCAGATGGCGGGGGGAAAGCAGACTAGGCAGGAGTGGACTGAGGAGAAGCTGGGGGAGTTGAGGAGGACGCAGGGCGTTTGGGAGGAAAATGGGCGGAAAGTGAGGGAGTGGGATGAGGTTTTAGATAGTTAAGGCCCTTTTCTCCCTAATTGCAGCCTCTCTATATCAGCAATCAATCGCAATGTACCTAAAAGCCGCCTTCCTTCCCTAGTTTCTAGCATGTAAGCCTATTATATCAAGAAGTCCTCATCAGGCAGGAGCGCGGTAGGCGAGGCAAAGAACTGGTCAATGATAAAGCAAGCACTCTGGTACACTTCCGTGTCCATGTGAGTTTGCAGGTCTTCGATGTAGGAAACGCCGCCCGAGGCTTCGATCAGCTCCTTAATCGGGTTAATGCCAGAGTCGGTCTGGAAATGCGCTCTGGAGTCCTGTAGCAGCGTCTTTATAGCAGTTAAAACGGCCACTAGTAGCTGCGTTTCCGCCTCTTCCAGCAGCTGACACAAGTTGAACACCACCGCTGTATCCAACAGAGTCTGAATATGCTCCGGGGTGCCATTCAGCACTATATTGGTCACAAGCCAACAAACCTCCCTACTGATTTCCAGGTCATCAGTGGATATCAGCCGTACCACTAGTGGCAAAACCCCCTGTGCAAGGATTTCCTGTATATGTTCCAACGGGCCTGCGCATAGGTTGGAAAGAATCCACACTGTTTCTTTGCGGATTTGCCTGCGAGTGGAGGTCACTTTGGTCACTAGAGTGGTCAGGACTGAGGGACTCATGAGGACTTCGGCCTGCTTGTCGTTGCCGGTGGAGATGTTGCCCAGGGCGCGCAGGGCTGCGAGTTGCACTCCGTAGACTGGGGATTCTGCTAGGGCGGCCAGGCGAGGCACGGCGTCGATGTCTAGTAAAATCTGCACGCGTGCTATGCCGGGGGAGGACAGCTGGGCTAATACGTAGCAGCAGTCCACCAGTGTTTCCGCCTCTTCCGCCTCCCTCAACTCCCTCATCACAAACGCCAGTCCCATGTGCACGATCTGCTCCAAGCACCGTCCCCGAGCCACACTCGCCAGCACCCAGCAAGCCTGTCTCACCGTAGTCCTCCTTGCACTCCCCGCCACCTGCAACAGCACTGCCACCAGTCCCAAATCAGCCAGTGTCTCCACTGCCATAGGACACTGGGTCGGAGTTCTAGCCAGTGCAGTCAGTGCTTCTTCCTTGATGTCCTCATTGGAGCTGGCTAAAGCACTCACCAGGCCTTGCAATAGACCCGCACTGACTAGCACTTGTGTGTACTTGATGCTGCACGCAGCTACAGAGTTGGCAATTACGATGCTTTCGTACTGCAACTGCGGGTAATTCGCACTCCGCACCCACAGCGGCACCATCTGCATCAGTCCCGCTTCATTGAGTTCATGCATCGGCGCCCGGTCCAAACAAAGCATCTTCCTTATCGCCTGCGCTGCAAACAGCAAGGATTCCGCTGTATTCAGCTGCACGGCTTGCACAATAGTCGGCAGGTCCGAGACTGTGTAGACCGGCGGGTACAGGGTGTCAAGGTTCACCCAGGCAGGCTCCGCCCTGCGGAACTGCATAGACCGCTGGAAGCGCTGTTCTCTGCGCAGGGAGATGTCTAAGGCGGCAGTGGGACGCTTGAGGGCTTTGGGCTTTTGGTAGGCGGAGTTCCGCTCTGCGATGATGTCGTCGATTCGGGCCATTGGTCAAGAATATGCGAGGAACTAAGGAACTTGCAATACTTACAAAGGGGACTAGTCGAGTGAAGCGCGTAGCTTCATTCTTCGCTCCATAATGCTGGAAATCGCCACACTTGCAATGCACACCCCAGACTGAAAGTCTCCAGGCCTGCTTGCAGCTATATCCGTCTGCAGCCTCACTTCCACACTCCCCAGTCCTTCGAACAGCTTCTGCAGTGTGGCCATTTGCAGTCCTGTGAGAGGCTGAAAGGCCTTTTGTATCTTGAGTCGGAGCAAAGCAGGGCACTTGAAGTGGGCAAAGCCGTGCTTGTGGGTGTGGGAAGGGCGCTTTTGGGCGGGTTCGGACCTTTCTTGGAGGCTGGAAGAGGCTTTGGAGAGGGGGTCGCAGGGGGAGGTCACTTCCTCTGACAGATTTGCTATTTTCATTATCAGAATCTTCATGTCTTTTTTCATCTTATTGTCGGGAAAGATGACTTCCGTTACATATGTCTGAATATACCGAAATTCCTTCAGTTCCCTGAGAAATCCACCTTATTCCGCCCTAAGGAAGCCCAGTTAGTCTATTACTTTCGTAAAAGCCCCACAGTGCATTCCGCAGTGGCAAGGTGCCCTGCGCAATTTGCCCCAACATAGCGTCGTACTCCGCCTCACTCCTACCTTCCCCGAACAAATGCGCCACGAAAGCAGTCCTTTTGGGCACGGTCTTAATGCCGATGGCGGCCCCGAGTCGAACTGGCCAGGGGTGGTGCGGGGCGAGGGACTCATCGTAGGCGTGCTGGGTGATGGCGGACAGCTTGCTGGCTTTGTCAGTGATGAGGTTGGAGATTATGGATTGGAGGAAGTTGAGGAACCACATGAGACGCAATAGCGTTCTAGCAGTGGAAGGGTGGTCTCCATGTTCCCTTTCCACCCCCAGTCTGATCTCTTCTCTGACCATTTCCTGCAGGCCGCTCCACTGCGTGCTGCTGAACTTCCCTCTGATTATTTCCGCTTTCGAGGTGATGTCGGAGAAGGCGAAGGACAGGGCTCTGCCCATGCTCGCAAACGCCTTCGAAAACTCTATCATCAGGTCGCAAAAAGGCCCATACGGGATATTGTCAGGCGTAGCCGAAGCACTCGCTATCAGGTCTAGCAGCCTAGGAAAGCTAAACCCCGCTGCCTCCATTATTACTAGTGGAAGAGCTAATTTACCACATGCTTTGGAGATGTCTACTGCTCCGCATAGGCCGGATTCTGGGGGAATTGAAGCCTCTGGGACTGAGAAACCGCGGAGAACTGATAGAAGTGGTCAGGATCGGAGGCAAAATCGGCACTTTGGAGTGTGGAAATTGCATTTTTAAGTGGAAATTGGGCTTGATTAGTTGCTTTAGCGAGGTTCCCCGGACCTGCATTCGCAGGGACTTCATAGGCTTCTGGACGGATGCAGATCTGAAATGGCTGAGGACTACAGGACTGAGTTGTTGGGTCAAAAATGCGCGCCAAAGGGCTTCTAGGGCCCTTTGGACTCTTTCCCGTCTGCATGAAGGGCGGGTTTCTGGCAGGGCTTTGAGCTGGTGGGCGGAGTCCCAGCCCGTTGAGTCGGAAACCAGCGCTTTAGGGGGGTTTGGACGTAGGCGTATATGCAGACTGTCGAGGTCAATAACCGTCCTGGCCATAGTGTAGTGCGAATGAGCAAGGAGACGGAGGACTACGACTATCTCTACAAGGTGGTCCTGGTGGGCGATGCGGGCGTAGGCAAGACCCACCTCCTCTCACGCTACATCAAAGGCACTCTCCCCAAAAACCCCCAATCCACCATCGGAGTGGAATTCGCGACCAAGACCGTCCCTCTCCAGACCGGCGGAACCGTAAAAGCCCAAATCTGGGACACCGCAGGGCAGGAAAGGTACCGCGCCATCACCAGCGCCCACTACCGCCGAGCCGTCGGCGCTATGCTGATGTACGAAGTCACCAACGAAAAGACCTTCGCCAATGCCAAGCGCTGGATGGAGGAACTGCGAGACCATGCGGAGCCTGACATCGTGGTCATGCTGGTGGGGAACAAGTTGGACCTGTGCGATAGGAACCCTGCGGCTCGCAAGGTGCCGAGGGAAATGGCGCAGAGGTTTGCCGATGCTAATAATCTGCTTTTTGAGGAAACTTCGGCTATTACGGTGGCGAGGGTCAAGGAAAGCTTCGAACGTCTGCTGCAAGAAATATACAACCTGAAGTCCCGCACTATCGGCCGAGGCACACTTTCCCCCACAATGAACAAGCTGGCGATGAACCCCACCATTCCCCAGAGGAAGCTATGCTGCGGCTAACTTAGGCTTCCCGCTCTTGCAGGTGTCTGATTTCCTCCAGGTATCTCTCCTCCTTTATCCTCATCGCCTCCCTGAACAGCTGCAAGCACCTAAACGCCTGCGCCTTCGTCGCAATCTGCCTAGCACTCACTATCAACTGTGGCTGGGTCGCAGGTGCCAGGAACATCGCCACCTGCTTCTTGCACAGCTCCGAGTCTTGCCCTGAAATGCTCACACTCTGGCTGAGCCGGGAGTCTTGACTTGCCCCTGCGAGTTGCTCCTTTAGCTGGGAATTTTCGATTTTCAGCCTTTGGACCATTAGATTTATGTCAACTTGTTCGTTTATTGTCACTTCCGCGGTCAGTTTACTGCATCGAAACGCGAATCTGGCAGTAGAAATCGTCTCTTCCAGTTGGTCGATTTCGCTGTTCATCGTCGCAATTAGCACAGTTCTGCAGTTCCCCCCCAAAGAGTCCCTCAGAATAGTCGTCATTAGTGAGTTTCTGTAAGGGATGTGAGTCCTTTGGTCGGTTTCTCGCTCATGTAGGGAGATAATGACCTGTTCCAAGTAGGTCAGGGAGAGGTTGATGTGCTTGGCTTCGGTGAGGGTTTTGCCGGTTATTTGGGACTTGGCGATGCGTTCGGAGCCGGCTAGGTCCACTAGGTGCAGTTTGGAGGAGCGGATTATTTCGGAGCCTGGCTCCCGCGACTCGAAAGCTACAGTAAATATGCAATGCGACCTCGAAGAAGCCAAATTCATAGGCGTGGAACTGACCTGTCTAATGAAATTCCCCATCATCAGCAGGTCAATTCCGTCCTGTTCCGACCTGACCTGGTGAATCGACAAGTTCTTCATATGCAAATTCCCATACTGGTCCTCATACAGCTGAATCTTGGTCCAGGAGTCCATCGCTTGCTCCGCATGTGCACTGTCGAGCAGGTCAAATGCAGATTCGTTGTAAATTTCCATGAAAGTGACGTAAACGTTGTAATCGACGTGGCTTCTAGCCTCTAATTCCTCGAAAATGAGGCTGAAAACCCTGGGGATTATGCCTCTGAGACTCCAACTGTCCGCCCCACACATGGTGTAGGTCTTGCCGCTGCCCGTCTGGCCGTAGGCGAAGATGGTGCCGTTGTAGCCGTCCATGCAGCTCAGAGTCAGAGGCCGGGCTACCTTGTCAAACACGTCTTCCTGCATCGAACTTTGATCAAAGACTTCCTTGAAGCGGAACTCGTAGGCTTCTCTCTGGTTGTTGACATGGCCTGCGGAGGGGTTGCGGGGGACGAGGATTTCGAGCGTGCTGGTGTCTTCGTAGACGTTGTAGGGCAGGCACTGGTCCGCACTGCCTGACACTCACTGCTCCACTGGCTTCATACGAGCGTAGGTTTCGAACTGGTACTTTACCATTACAAAGGCCGAACTAACTATTAACTTCGAACAGATGGATGAAAGCGGGGATTCGAAGTAGTTCACTTTTCCTTTCAAACCGCAATGCACGCGAACTCTGATATCCACAAGTGGGATAGTTGCACTTGCAGAATCGCCTACCCCTAGGTCCAGCTTCCTCCTAGTATCCTACTCTCAGCAGTGTTATATCTCTGTAAGTGAACTATTCCAATACTACTATTATCTGTGAGTCCTGCATTTGTACTTATCTACAGCCATTCGGCTCCTTCATTAGCGGCATTAAAATTCCTGGTCCCAGTTGATGTCCGCCCTGCTGAGTCTTCTGTGTTTCCTCGGCTCGTCCTCGTCCCTGGCCTCTTTCTGCTTAGTTCTCACCGCTATCACCTTAGCTACGCTTTGGTTTTTCTTCAACGCCTTGGAAATGTCATCTTCTAGTCCAGCGATTTTTGGCACAAATGGCGCTTTTATTTGCCTGCTGAGGAGTTTTTCCCAGTTGAATCCTTTGAACCAGGCGTTCGTCCGCAGAGTCGCGACGCTTCCGCTAGTCCTCATAGCCGAGTTTTTGCTTAGTAGCACGTCGAGAATGCTTCTGACCTGAGATATGACATCAGCCTTCACCCAGGGCGGAAAGCTTATACTGTGTTGCAGAATTTTCTCATAGATTTGGTACGGGTCCTCTTCCTCCTCCCCAAAAGGCACTCTCCCACATATGCACTCAAATAAAATCGCACCCATGCTCCAATAGTCCGCAGACATCCCATACCCTTTCCCTACAATCACCTCCGGAGCCATATAGTGCGGAGTCCCTACAATCGTGTAAGTCCGTCCCTGCACTATTTTCGCAGTTCCAAAGTCTATCAACTTCATGTACCCTTCTTCGTCGATCATTATGTTTTCGGGCTTTAGGTCGCGGTAGATGATGTCGCGCTCGTGTAAGTGCTCGAGGATGAACATCATGCAGCCGGTGTAGAATCGGGCGTCTTTGCAGCTGACGAGACCTTCCAGTTTTCGAAGCACGTCAAAAAAGTCCAAACCGCGTACAAATTCAGTGAGAAAATAAATATGAGTTGCATCTTTATATGTCTTTACCAGCTTCAAAATCATCGTATGATCCAGCTGCAACAGTACTTTCCTCTCCAGCAGTATATTATCCTTTATATTGTATTTCTCGATTTTACTGCGAGACACCGCCTTAAGTGCATATAAAGCCCTGGTTTTCGGCTGCGTAGTCAAATACACATTCCCAAACATACCATTTCCCAGCGCTTTCACAACCACTAAATCCTGCATAGCGATAGTATCGTCCTGCAGTGCGATTCTCTTCATCAGCTGGTTCCTCACCTGTTCATCAATAACCCGGTAAAACTCCGATTTCTCCAAAATCCAGCAAGCCACAGGTCCTTTCGCGATGATTGTTGCAGTCCGGGAGTCCCCAAACAGCACCGACCTTTCCCCGAAATAGTCATGTTTCGTGATAGTCCTCAAATTCACTCCATCCCTAAACACGTCCACTCTCCCCGACTCGATAATAAAGAAGGAGTCTCCGGGACTACTTTGCTTGACTATTACTTCTTTATCAGAAAACTCTCGAAGACGCAGGGCGCGGGTGAGCTCGAGGAGCTTTTCATTGGGAAGGGAGTGGAGTAGCTGGACGCGCTTTAGGACTTTCAGCACTTCGTTGTTTTGGGTGGCGGCGTCGAGTGAGCCGCCGATGCAGGTTTCGAATTCTTGGCGGGAAAGGATGGCGATGTCTGCGCTTTCGGAGGCTACGACGATATCGACATCATAACTAGTTCCCGACTTCCTCGTCAGTTCCATTTCTCCCAAACACGCAAAAGTGTCCCCCACGACTTCCGGCCCATTCGCCCTCCTAACCGACCCTTTCAGCACCACATACAGTGCAGACCCCATAGCAGTTCCTCTCGGTATCACCACTTGTCCAGAGGTAAAAGTCGTCACACGCACAGTTCCAATCAGTCTTTCACTCTGGTCACTGTTGAGTTTTCGTAAAGTTTCACTACGGTCCAGTGCAATTCTGAGGGAATTCCGATAGATGACTTGAAGCAATTGGCTGCCGAGGACATTTTGCAAGTCGGATCTGCCAATGGAGACTAACTTGACGGAGCCGGAGGCAGTGATGGTGGCGGTTCGGATGCCGCCGTAGAGTAGGGCTTGTTCCCCGAAGAATTCGCCTTTGCCCATGCGACGAATTTCCTTGCCGTCTTTTGTGCATACAACTGTCCCTTCTCGAATGATATACAGCACTTCGCCTTGTTCCCCCTGAGTCACCACTCTACTGCCGTCCGGGTACTGTATGGACTGCAAGGCTTGGAGCAGGTCTTCCTTTTGCTGGGAAGTCAGCACCTGAAATATCTGAATTGAGTTGATGAACTGCTTGTTTTCCTCGTAGTTTTGCGCATTGACTCCCTCGATGAAGTGCTTGAAGGTGTCTCTGTCCAGGCCCCAGAGTGTGGTTTCGGAGGTAGTCTTGATGGTGGCGGTTCTGGGGACGTTGTGGACTAAGGCGCTTTCGCCGAAGCCTGCTCCTTTCCCTAGGACATTGCGTCTGACTCCATTCGAAAGCACCTCCACTTCCCCCGCCGCCACAATAAAGAAGTTGACCGCCGGCTGTCCCTGCTCAAACACCACCTCCCCCGCCCCAAGCGCATACAACTTCATCGCACTGACCACATACGCCCGCTGCTCTTCCGTCCAAGTGCTATATATGAATTGACTCTGCAGACTGTGCAATATCAATTCCTTGTCTAGCATGCTTTTCTCCTTCTCTGACACTCGGGCGGTCGCGGCTTCGCGGACTTGGGGAGAGGTGGGGTTGACACCGACTGCGGCTTTCTTTCTTTTGACACGGGTGCGGCCTTGGTCGGCTGCGACGGCTTGGTCTATTTTCTCCTCTTCTTCTGGAGACAGCGGAGCCGCTTCCACAGGCTTCGCCTTGCTTTGTGCCGTTTCCTTGTCCGCTGCAGCCGAACCTTTCGGACATCCCAAACAATTGCTTCCCATCCTGCTTTAATTAGTGTGCGTAACGACCTTTCATTGCCACCCAATCAACTATTCCAGACTCTCTTGGTGGCCTGATAATGATCAAAGTGCCGTATGAAGTTGCTCACTTTCAGTACTCCGGAGACACTCTCAAGTCACCCGAATACCTAAAAGCCGAAAGCAATGAAGACGCCTGGGAAGCAAACACCTCCCAAGCAGCACTACGTCTTAGTATCGACCCAGCCTCCGCAGTGCAAGAAATCCGACTAGGAGTGGCTTCCAGTCTCACAGTAAGTGTGACGGGAGAAAGGGCGGAAGGTGGGGACGAGGTGCAAATCGCCAGCGATTTCCCTTGCGAATACTTGGCCGAGGAAAGGTGTTCGAAGTTCACTATTGGAAATGCACAAGGGAGCACCCGCCTTTCAGCGGTCCGTCTAGAGCTGAAAAACACGAAGGACTGGCTGCATATGAAAGTGACATACGTCAGTCTCTACGTCCAATCCCCAGGCTCTAGCCCGTCAAAACGACCCTCGGATTCCTACCTTAAAACCCCGGAAAAGCGGACAAAGGTCGAGTTCGAGCCCGCCCAATGCAGCTACAGCTCCATCCTGTCCGGCTGCAGAGTCGTCACTATCCACCCTTCCGAGCATGTAAGACGCCTGTGTGAGTGCATGGGCGCCGCCTACAGTGCCCACGACTCAGACTTGTGCACGCACTGTGTCGTCACGGCGCAGGAAAGCACGAGTGAAATTGACTCTGTGAGGCAGAGAAATGTGAGGGTGATATCGGTGAGGTGGCTGGAAGAGTGCTTAAGTGGGAGAAATCGAGTGCAAGAGTCTGCTTTCGCTATATAGAAAGTAGGCTTTAAAAGGCTTTTAGGGAGCGATTTAGACGGAAATTCATACATTCGGGTGGATATGGAAAAGACAGGGTATGGGAAACATGTATATGAAGTAGGCGAAGTCGCAGTAGCGGAGTGGGTGGAGGCGGAGGCTGCCTAGAACTCGTTGTGCTTCATATTGGGGTCTTTCGCCTGGCGTGTCTCCGGTTCCGCCCTTCAGACTATCATTCCGTGAGAGTTGATGCCGTTGCGGTGGCTTTTGTGCATCTGGTTGTGCCCTGTATGGTTCTTATCCTTAGCCATACCCCTATTATAGCATTTGTATAGTCGGGATTGGACTTTCAGCTGGGTATATACAGCGGAAGACTAGAAAAGGCGTTATAGACCTTACTGGAGAGGAGGAAATGGGGGGAAATACGCAAAAAGGTAGCAAATGTTTGAGAAAAGCAATTGAATTTGATGATTTTAGACGGAAAAGTCATTGAAATGGATGAAAGGACTTGTTTACTTGATATGGCAAAGTTTTTGGATGGATTTATAAGGTGTTAGAAGTTATTTCTCTCAGTGGGCAGATATATACGCAAAAGTAGGACTACACCCAAATTTCCCTATACCCATCTGAAACAAATGAGCCTTTTCGAATTCAACTTTCTCCATGTTACGCCTACTTCCTTATCTGACGTAGAGTTGAAAGCCGGACACGCCATAACTATGCGTGCAGGACTGCTCGTCCAGCGTAGACCCGAACTCCACCTGCAAAGTGTCTCTGGAGTGCTGTAAAGTCACATCGACAAGGGAGGAAAACTGCGTTTCGGGGTAGCGGTCGCTGCCGCAGAGGTTGTAGCCGGTGGCTGCGGCGTCTAGGGACAGCCGGTCTGTCCACACAATGGCGAGGTTGCCGCCTACTTCGGACCGCATAAAGGCGCTTTCTCCTTGCCACTGGTCGATGAAGTGGTAAGTGGCTACTATGCGCACCTGCGAATGAGGTGGCAACGCAGCGAACGTCTTCGCCGTCGACTCCGACGAAAGTTCACAGTACCCGCCCACCATCGTCGCCCCTCCACACACAGTGACTCTATCCACACTCCACCCATCCGCCCGTGCACCGTCAAAGGTCTCCACCTGCACTAATTGCCATTGGCGGACTCCACTCCTTGTGAAAGTCGCCCCTACGTTCAGATTCGCGGTGGTTAGGACCTGCTCCTGCAGGGAGACTGCGCCTGTGGGAGTGACTGAGAAGGTTCTTGTAGTGGATTCCAGGGCGAAAGAGCCGTCGCTCCAGCCCATGCGGCAGGAGGCGGACCCGTCTCTCAGGGTTAGTCCGGGAATGCCTTCGATGTCGAGGGCGCTCAGGTCGGGCTGAGCTGTAGTTTGCTGCAGGAAGGTAGTCATAGGGAGACTGAGCACTGCTGTGCACATCAAGCCCAGTACTAGCAGCATTGCACGATTATTACCTACTAGAAACGCCAAACTGCACATATGTCCCAGAACAAGTTGCCTTTTCTGCAGAAATCAGCACAAATAAGGCAATTATCAGTGCATCTCACTCAAACATCGAAATCACCTTTCGTAATTTAGCACTTAATCTAGCCTAAAGTTACATATTTGCCCTAAAAAGCTCTGCGAAGAGGCTGAAAGTTCCCGTTTCGCTTAGGAGATCTGGATTTTAAGGGGTGAATTCGAACTGGGGACTGAAGTGCAGCTTTCCTAAGTGTCGTTTTCCGCTTTAAAGCTGCAGAGATGTCCCTTACGGAGTTTCTGGGAATAGCAGGCAGCAAGCAATAGGCCTGGCTCAGGTGCAAAGCCCGATTTCGCCTGCTTTTCCGGTCCTCAACAGGACTATCCGACCTAGAATCGCCCTCAGTATATACATGTACAGGGGTAATCGAGGTCCCAATGGACAGTCTCGACCCTTTATTGAATCTTTTGACATGCCGAATGCCGCTTTCTCTGGTAAATCGGAAGTTGTTGGCAGGGAGTTTATCGGTTAATAGCTTGGCTTGTAGAGTGATTCGAGGGGCTGGGGATAGGGAGTTGTCGCAGTCAAGGATATGCTGGGTTAGGCCTTCTGATAGCCTTTTCCACGCCGATAATAGGAGCAAATTGACTCCTTTTGTAGGGCGATTTCCCTGGGGAATTGGCTTCAATTGCTCTTCTGTGTCTAGAAGGCTTTCCCTTATGTCGGTCTTGTAGCTGGTGTTCTTCCTTCGTCTGTGTCGTCCGACTCTCCAGCAGACTTCAGAGCTTTCCTTGTAATGCGGCTTTAGAGGGAGTAGGATGCCTGCGGCCTGGAGCCAGGAGTCCACTCGCAGGGAGGCGGAAACTTGGTGCTGCTGTTACCATAGTAAAAATACAAATACAGTTCCCCAGACATCGCCATACCTTTACTAGGAGTTAAGAGTGTTTGCCGGAGGATTTCAGCTTGTCTTGGAGAGCCAGGAAGTCGCAGCCTGCCCGGAAGCCCACAGTCTGCGCAGTAGGACTGAGAGACATGTAGAAGGGGGAAAAGGGGGTGTCAAAAGGAGGGGCGGGCTGGCCTCTTGGCAGGGCTGCCTCGGTTATAGGGTTGGGCGGAGGTACTCTCATCTTCTCATCCTGCCTAAAGCCGTCCGACTGGTCCTTGGGCACTGGCCGTTTGGAGGCAGTCAGGCGGATTAGCTCCTGCTTCTTCTGGTACCTGTCCGTATAGCTGCTTTGACTGCAGCGAGAGTGGTCACTCATAGCCACACTGGGTCCTCCGCTCAGGTCGCCTATAGAAGGCTCCGACTCTTTGACTGTTTTCCGAGTGATTTCAGGCTTGAAAGTGCATTCTTTTATCTCTTCCGCTCGAATCCTCTCCGCTTCTTCCTTGAGTTTCCTGTCTCGGACTTGCAGGAAGTGCTGACTGCGCTGCTCGGAGGTCATGTCCAGAGGGTGGAGAGGGGGCTGAGGAGAGGGGGAGTCGGGGTGGAGGTGGCTGGGGTCAGCGGGGACCAGGTCGTAGCGGTCGGAAGGACCGAGCCGGACGGGGAGATAAACTTTAGTGCTGGTGCCTTCAGGCAGACTTACGTGGCATCTCGGAACCATGACAAAAGTCTCTCTCTGCTCCTTTTCCACCGACTCCTGCCTTTCCGTCTGCGCCTCTGCTCTGTGCAAATTGGACAGGAAGGACGGAGTCTGAGGCTTAGGCGAGGGCAAAGCACCTGCCAGGTAGTCGAATTCAGGGGACTGGGTTTTCCCTTGCTGCAGCACAACGCGAACTTTATCAGGGAAAAACTTGTTGATGAAGTTCTGCTCAGCAATTTTCCTGCTATTTGCGTCGATTGTGGGAGTGGCCTTCAACTCCTTCAGCTGCTCGGCCTCGATTTCCTTCTTTCTTGTGGCGAAGCGCACCTTGGCTTCTCGAGATTTCCGCATCAGCCGGTCTTCTATAGGCACAGCGTTGCCCTGCGAGGAGCGACTGGGAATAGGCAGCTTGGCGAAGGGTCTGATAGGCGGGGCCGCTGCCAAGGCCATTTCTCTGGCTATCAGCTCCTCATAGGGCGAAGGCGGCGTGCTGACAGGTGGGTCCATATTATCCACTTCCAAGTGCTATTCCCAACCCCATTTCCCAGTAGTAGCTACAGCTAAGCAGCAGCGCCCATCCTCCTAACGATTTCCTTGCTTTTCCCCAGTGGGAAGAGGTGGTCTTTGAGGAAGCCCACGACCTTTTCCCGCTCCAATAGGGCTTCGAGGAAGAGCGCCCGGCCTTCCTTTTCCTCCTTTGCTATGACTTCTCGCAGGTCCTGCAGACACCTTCTCAGCGTCACTTCCAACTCCGATTTGTGCCCTATCTCCCGCGCATAGTCCGCTTTCAGCGTCCTCAGCGCCTTTCTCTCTTTCTCTAGAGTCCTTTGCAGCAGCACTACTGAGCTCTGACCCACTCTATCCGTCCTGCTGCCGCTTTCCCGCTCTTCCAAGCGCGGAAAGTGCTCCAATGTCTCTAAGGAATTGGAAAGTTGCTGAGAATTCGCTTCTTCACGTAAGCGAAAAGTCTGCTTTTTCGCTTCTTTAAGCCGAGAAAGGAGCTCTTTGTGCTCTTCATGCAGCAGTTCCAGGTCACTTTTGAGTGCTTTATTGGCAGTTTCCAGGTCTTTATTCCTGATTTCCAGCGTGTATATAGTCTGATGCAGTAGAAGCAGCTCGTTGGCCTGAGAGCTGTGAGTCACCTGTGAAGAATTGAGCGCTGCGAGCTGCCGACGCCTTTCATAGTCGAAGTTCCTCTGTAAATCTCTCAGTCTGGAGTCAAATCGCCTGGTGATGTCCTCTTCCTGGCTCGCTAGGACCCTTGCAGCGGAGGCTCTGAACCCTGCTATTTGCTCCATCACTTTCCCATACATTGTCTTGATCCTGCCAATGTGCACTGCACTGGCTTCACTAGGCGGAGCCAGCGCCAAGTCGCAGCCAGTCCTCAGCACAGACTCATACTCCGCAATTAACTGCAAGTAGGACACTTCTTTCTGAGCAAATTGGGCGGCTTTCCGGTCGAACTGGGCTTGTAATTGGTACTTCTGCAATCTTTCGCTTTCGAGGAGTTTCTGCAGCTCCGATACTTCGGAAAGGCCTTTGCCGGGACTGGCGTTTCGGCTCTTTTCTAAGGGCTTGGGACTCAAAGCTTTCCACCGATTGGCCATTATCGCCTACACTCCGCTTTAATCGCCCAATTCCCCCAATCAGCAACGATTATCCCTATTTCCCCTAATTTACTGCTATAGGAGCTTGTACATACTAACAACACAGGGAAGTGGGAGCGGCTGGGAGTGTCTTCGGCATTACCCAGACTGTGTAGGGTCGGGGCAGGCGTTTGCAGCAGTAGGCTAGTAGATTGGACCCCAGTCCTTTGGAGAAAGGGCTGCCGTAGGCCCGCGGCCACTGCTTGAGGTAGGAAATGCGCGTCCAGGAGGCCACTTCCCCTACATGAAATATACAAGTTGTGAGGTTATTGGCTGCAAGGTAGGTATGAAAGCCCAGCAAGCACGTCACCATAACTGTAAAGAACCCCACAATCACCACATCTCCCAGCAAGAGTCCATTCCCTTCCACCCACTCCCACACTGTATCTTCCCCTTCAAACCCCGAAACCGCCTGCTTAGTACCTCACCATTGCCAGAGTCACCCACATTAATCCAGTCTCCAGACATAGGTAGACATAGAAGTAGCATCGAGTCCGCTCGCCAATACAGACTCCTAGCCAGGGACAGTGGTGGTCGTGCAGGGCCACACACACTCCGCAGTCCTTGCAGTGCTTGGCTCGCAAAGGCTGCTCTGTCTTGCACACTATGCAGTACCGGATTTCCACCAGGATGCCCTGCACTGCAGTCAAGTCCACATCTTCGAATTTCCCCTTTTCACACTCATTTGCAGGCTTGGAAGGGGGGTTGGGGGTGGAAACAGCGTCTAAACTGCGAGCGATTTCCCTCACTTCGCTAGTGTCCAGCTCCATTTTGTCCTTTTCAGTGTCGATGTCTCTGGAAATCGGGGCGATTTCCTGCTTGCGAGGACGGTACTGGGGCAAGTTGTCGAGACTGTGCAGCTGACTGCCCGCTTCTCCCTGGATTTCAGGCTTGCCCTCGTCTTCTGCCACTCTGGAGTCTTCCTCTGTGTGCAAGTTGATGGGCGTGGGGTCGGAAAACTCGTAGTATTTGTAGTTTTCTGTGCCCTTGGCGGAGTCTTCCTTACTGGGCAGGTAGACTGCGGCGTTGTTGGGGTCTTCAGCCTTTTTCTTCCCTTTCAGTCCTACGGGATTGCTGACTTCCCCCACTCCCACTGTCTTATCGCATGTGTTTTTATATGAGACATTGTGCGTACTCGTCTCCTTCACCCGGTCGCAAGTGACAAAGCCAGGGTCTCGACTCGCCACCCACCCCAGCGCCCCCAAAGTAAGCAGCACCAGCAAGGAGTAGAGCAGAAACACAGGGCCTGCATACTGGCGCAGGCAGGCAACAGAGGGCAGGAGCGGGGCTATGAAGAGGAAATGCAGGCTTACGGTCAGAGCAGGGGCCAGACAGTCTGTATGGTGCTTACTTCTACCCATAGTGGCTTTATAGCACTGGGAAGGCCTTTAACTAGTACTAAATCCGCCTTAGAAGCGGGAAATCGCCTTTACCAGCCTTGGCTGTCTTCCAGTTTCCGCCTTTTCTCTATGGTCTCCTGCGCCTTTTCCACACTTTCCCGCAGTTCCGCTTGCCGACAGCCCTGCTTCTCTAGGAAGGAGAAGTGCTGCTGCAGGGCAGTGCCTTGTAATATAGACAGGACTGAGTCTGCTAAGTGCCTGGCCAGGCAGGGCAGCGTGAGACTGCGCAGGACGGAAATAAGCGCCAAAACACTCGAAAAGAGCATACCTTCGTGACTCCCATTTGCCCGGAACAGCCGCAAAATAGAGGGAAAAACCTCACTTTCGACCATTACTTTAACCACAAAAGGGTCGCTTTTGCTCACAATTTCCCTTATCAGTCGAATGCACGCCAAAATTACAGGCTTATCCCCGACTTCCAGCAGCTCCTTTAGCCTTTTTATCAGTTCCGACTCCAGTAAAAGCGCCCTTATGCGGTAGCCGTGGCTCTGCACACAGCGAAGCAGCAGCGTTATTATCTCAATTGTGCGAATTCGGGTTTCTTCTGAGTCTATTGGGCGTTTTTCCATAGCGGAAAGGAGCTTGCAGGCCTGAAAGTCGTAAAATTGGTCTAGAAGGTCTTGGAAAGGCCGTTCGGGACTAGGGTCGAGCAGGGTTTGCAGGAGTTCGGAGAGGTCGAGGAGGGCGGAAACCTCTGAGGAGGACAAAAATGCGTCTAAAATGGCTGAAATTAGTCGCTTTTTGGACTCGGAACTGCCGGAAAAGCAGTAATCTTTGACAATTGAAGGACTATTTGTGGCCAAAAGCAGGAAAAAGTCGGAAATTACGCTGTAAATTGCTTCATTTTCCCTGTTTTCCAGCGCCGAAACCGCAATTTCCAGCATTCCCTCTCTGCATACAGTCTCCAAAAAGCTCGTTTTTACCTCTGTCTGCGCCTGCTTCAGCACAGCGACGATTTCCCCTAGCAACCCATACGCCCCCGGGTCCTTTTCCCTCAACCCCTTCATCAGTCCCAGTCGAATTCCCCTGTTTTCCGCGACTTCCAGTACTATTTCCGCAGCGCAGTTGAGCTGCACAGAGGTCAGGAAGCAGAGACAGGCCTCGTCCAGGCACCTGGCCATAGCCGTGTCTTTGAGGTAGAGGAGGCGGAAGTTGCTGTGGATTTGGGAGAGCAGTCGGCCTGGGGGCAGGTTCAGGACGTTGTGGAATTGCACAGAGGACAGGAAGCTGCGGAAAGCGAGGTTTTGGCCGCTGAGGGAGGGGTCTTTTTCCAGTGCGCCCAGTAAAGTCGGGTAGTGAGTGTCGGAAAGCAGGATTTCAGTGAGTGCCGGACTACAGAAATGCACCATTTCCCTATATATTGTGAACAGCATCGCCAGCACCTGCGCATTTCCCTCCCTTTCCGCCCTCTGAAAGGCGCTTTGGAGCTGAGAAAGGAAGGGAGTGCCAATGATGCTAGCCGCCAGGGTGCGCTTCATATCAATAGAAGCAGCTGCAAAGACCAGTGCCGCCTCCCGCAGTCCCTGCACAGTGCCGATATCCGGCAGCAAAGTGCCCTCACTGTCTTCCTCCTCTGAGGAGTTCGAGGCTGTCAGTTGGCTCTGTGCCTGGGCCACCCAGGCCAACGCCTCTTCCGCAGCTTTTTCCCTTTCGAAGTTGATAGCGAAAGTGCCCTTTTCTCCCATGTCCCCCACCAGTATATGTCCCTCATCCAGTCTATACAGCTCCGAGCCTACCTCGTGCCGCATGATTTCCTGTCTTTCCGCAGTCTCTTGCAGCACACTCATCGCTTTGGAGTGGCAGTACAAGAGGCCGGAGCAGACTTCGCACCAGCCGCCGAGTGAGGACAGTCGGAGTATGATGGCGGACAGGGAGGTGTTGCGACTGATGAGGAGGACTTTGGAAGGGAAGGGCAGGCAGGAAGTGGGGGCGGTGCAGGGGAAGTCGTGGCGTTGGGTGTTGAGAGCGATAGTGGGCGCAAAGGTCACGGTGCTGGATACTGTGCTGCTGAGTGAGATAGTGCCTAGGTTGATTTACACGGATCAGTTGGGGGAAGTGGTGGAGAGGGAACAGCCGGGGGTGGAAACGGTACTGGCTCGATTTCATAGCACGTACAACCAATCCAAAGTGTGCCGGTTGGACGGACCACTGAGTCTGCAGCAAGTAGCAGAGGCGCTGCCAGTGGCCAAGGGCTTCGTGGAGGACATGAAGTGGGTGGGAGTGAGGTGGGGAGAGCTGAGGAGAGAGATGGAGAAGGTGGGGGAAATGAAAGCCCTCCAGTGCATGCGCTATGCCTGCAAGCACAAGCCTCAAGAAACCATCATCCACCTTATCCGTGCGAAAAGCGAAGGGACCTACACTTCCACTCTGTATGTGCTGGAGAACGGCAAAGCCCGCATAGAGAACAATTTACAGCGAGAAGAAACGACCCTGGCGTCCACTGTCGAAATCCTGCATAGCATCGAAAAAAAGCGGGAAGTGCGCGTACTGGACCTGGAAGCTGTGTACCTCCAAGACGAAAACCAGCGTCTCTGGCTGCAACTGACTCAGAAGTGCATGGTGCAGAGTTGGGACCGCGGACACATTCCTGTAACTTTCGACCCAGGTGCGAGAGTCCTACTTCTCTCTGTACTCTGACGCAATTAACCCTCACAGTCGTCTCTCCACCAGCTTTTCCACCCAGCTCCACCCCTCCAAACTGAACCGCAGCTTTAAAGGCATTCCCACACTCCACCTCCCCAGACCCAAGCGCCAGACACAGCCAATTGTAAGCATGTTTTCTCACTCCCACCCTCACTTCCAGTGTGTGGGGAAGTACTGCGGACTGCAGGTCAGAGTGCCTGCGCTGTACAAGCCGAGACTCATTGATATGTTCAAGTTCGGGCTGTTGGAACATAAAGCGATTGAGGACACTTTGTCGACACTTCACTTCCCTATTAGTGAAAAGGCTCTAGCACGTGAACTTCACATCCACCTGACCTCCACCCATTACACTCTCCACCAGCACCGAGAAGAGAACAAGAACTATCTCGAAAGACGCCCAGTTCAGCTACCCGAAGACACCATCATGAAAGTCACTGGGATCCTCTGTCCCACTTGCTACCGCATCTACTCCACCTGCTCCGCCCTGCAGCTCGGACAAGACCTGCTCTACATCACTCCCGAGTTCCCACTGCCGCAGGCCAGAACCCTCTCCCAGCCACTGCCGTAGAACTGCTTAGCTATTAAGCTGAGTACTTGCCAGCCATTGCCTCAGTGTCGATTCCGCACTGGCCGAACTCAATCCAGAAGACACCTTCCTGGCCCCAGGTAGTGCCCCAGGAGTTAGCGACGATCCAGTAGTTGGTGCCGTTCTGGTTGCCCCAGCCCAGCATCTTCACACAGTGTCCGCCCAG
>Ga0247837_1003478_pt1 | contig 27320 bp, 24 predicted proteins | sample LaCtaG_2_FD_187115 | JGI IMG/M metagenome (GOLD analysis project Ga0247837, IMG submission 187115) | Freshwater microbial communities from meromictic Lake La Cruz, Castile-La Mancha, Spain - LaCruzMarch2015_14.5m | ecosystem: Environmental > Aquatic > Freshwater > Lake | place: Spain: Castile-La...
CGTTTATATCTTATATTTTTATTCTTCTAAATTTTACATATATTTTTTTAACAAAAGGAAATAGATGGTTCCTTTCCTCAATGATTTCGTGTTAGCTTTCAACAAAATATTCTTCGTGATTTTCATCGTGTTGCATGAATATCTCGACTAAATGAAACGAAAAGCCTCATCTCTTCCCAAATAGAAAAAATGCCTGATGAATATCAGTGCCTATATGTAATATAATTGAGCCTGCAACCTTCCTTGTCAGCGTGCTTATTTGCTGGAGTACTTTCTGAGTATTTCTGACCATTTAGAAATGTGTGACTTCCTCTACCAAGTGAACTAATGCAGTGTGTTTCCAAAGCAATCTTAACTATCCTAGAGCCTCAACACTTGAAGCTTGAGTATGAAGAAAGCAAAGACTTTGGAGGCCAGCAGGAACCCCATCAGAACGTAGATAGCCGTCCACATGTCATCCTGAAAGGCAAAGGTCTTCATTGGGTCGCATGGCTCGCACAGTGCCTTTGAACAGAGAGAACAAGTCAAATCTAGGCTGGTGAATTCATTCATGCATAAGGCTTCGAAACTATAGCGATAGAGCTGTATAGCACTCACACTGAAGTAGGAAAGCCATCTAAACACCCTCGGGATGGAAGGAATGCGAATAAAATATCCGCCAAATATAATATAGGGCATGGTGAATATCATCCCTATGTTGAGGGATCCTGATATCTGTGGAAAAAGCGCTCCGATCGCGAGCCCCAAAGAGTCTCCGAAGTTGTTCACCAAAAACGATATGAGGGCTATGTGAAGCTTACTAAATATGCAGGGCTTGTCCCAGTCGTTGGTGTTCAGTCCGATCCCGAAGTAGACGATTGCACAGACATTTAACACACAGAAGACTTGCACCGGGAAATCAGCAGTTAACTTGGCCAGGAAGTAGGGCAGAGCTCCATACAATCCCTGGCTCTGCTCCTTCACGAACAGGCTTCTCTCCACTGGAAAAGCCAACACTACACACAAAATCCCGCCCTGGAGCAGGTATATGCTGTAGAAAAGCATCAGTCCAGCACGATCCTGAACCCCATTCTCGTCATCGCCCATATTACAGTATGTCGCTGTCAGTAATGCTGCGTAGATGTAGGTCTGCACAAGCCTTACTCGAGTTGTTACCTTACTGCGCCTCATATTTCTGAACGCTCTTCCAGACAAGCATGCTAGTTCGTGCCAAAAGTGGGGCTTCATAATGCATCCGTTGGTGGAGAGTTTGGGAAACACCGTAGTCTTCTTCGAAACTTCATTTTCAGGATTGTAATTGGCAACAAAAGTATCCAAGCGAACTTCTTCTTCTGCTGTTTTTGCGTCTCTATTGGCCACATGTAGCACTTTCATATAGAAATCGGCTTCACCTACTAACGGCGGGGGCTCATAGCCCAAACTTTGAAAGTGTAGCACACAGGCTCTCGGAGGACCCTGGTAGACGTTGTGTCCTTCGGCCATCAAAATGAGTTTATCGAACTTGGAGAAAATGGCAGCGCTGGGCTGGTGAACAGTCACAATGACAGTTCGGCCGGCCGCAGCGAAAGACTGCAGCATGTTGACAACAGTGAGTGCATTGAAGCTGTCAAGGCCGGAGGTGGGTTCTGCCTAGGGAATACCGTCAAGGAAGAGGATACTGGGATCCATGATCAGTTCCACTGCAATTGCCACCCTGCGTCGTTCACCGCCACTAAGTCCTCTTTCCATAATGGATCCAATCGAGTTGTCTGCCACCTCTGACAGTTTGAAGTCTTCGAGCATCTTTTCGACTCTGCTTGTCTTGAACGCCTGCGTACCTTGCAGACGTATGTTGGCAGCGAAGGTGAGGCACTCCCTCGGAGAGAGTGTGTCAAGCAAAATGTCCTCTTGCATTACATACCCCAAGTAAGAGCGAAAGTTGAAGGCAGTGATGTCCTCACCGTTAGCCTGCACACTGCCTGATACGCGTGCTTTTCTTGCCAGTCGACCACTCAGGACATTCAAAAGCGTGGTCTTTCCCGCCCCTGAGCAGCCCATGACAGCTAGTACTTGTCCGGGCTCGGCAATACCAGAAATACGGTGAATCAGCTCTTGCGTGCCCTTGGACGTGTTTACAAAAAAACTGATATTCTTCCAGGAGAGTTGAATAGGAGTCGGAGTCTGATTTGAGATTTCGGAAGAGAGAGCAGTGTCTCTACGCAAAAGGAAATGTGCATCTGGGGGTGTACTGCCTGGGGCTATAAACTGATGCAAGTTTCTCGGAGATGGTTTGCTGCTTTTGTATTGTAAGTCCGTCTCCGTCTCCAAGGTGGCTCTTGCTCCGGAAGCAGGCAAAATGTCAGGGATGCACCGGAGTTCTATGGGCAGAGAAGAGAGTCGTGGGGTCAGTAGGTGCAAACCTTCCTCTCCGGACATAAAATTCGGATCTCCCCGTGTGCATTGCTCTGCTTGACGTTGCGGAACATCCATTGATTATATGCAGTGCATGTATTGCCAGAATCAACTTGTTTGAAGTGTATGCTAAGACTGGAGTCAAGCAGAACCCGTCCTCTCGGAGGTCTAGCAGTATTTTGCACTTCAACAACTGCCATCTCCCTGCACACGTTACAAATAGCTGCCGCAACGGCCTTTTCATACTTCCGACTGCTGCCCTCTAAGGCGAGTGACAGCGCCAAGCAATTCCTCGTTCAAGCAGAGAAACTATCTAGATGAAAGTGTAGGCTTGCAGGCTGAACTTGATGACTTCCCCACAGTAAGCTATGAGCACATGAGCTTCCACCACTCGCGGCTGCCTCGTGCTCCAGCACACTCTGGCTGTGGTGGTGAGGCGGAATTCGCGCTCTGAGTCGACTCTCCAGCGCAGCATCTGCTTGGCCCCAGTCAACATACATAACTCTCCATAATCAACAAAGGCGACTGAACAACACCCCAACTCCAAGTCCCTGGGCAGGGAGATGGGCAGCACCGTGAAAGCCTCGGTCTCAGGGCGGAACGTTTCCACCGCTCTGCTGCTTTCGTGGCTTGCAGCTGCCAAGTAGATCACAGCGCGGTAGAGACATGGAGTGAACCAGGACCGGGAGTGCTGCATACTGCCTATTTCGCTGCAATGGCTCGCTGCCAAGTCGAACTTGTCGCAGTTACGCAGTTCAGTCCTCGAGAGATCCCTACCTCCGAAAATATAGGCCGAGGCATTACCCATTACAACTCCAGGAGCCTCTCTGGGCAGGGAAAGTGCAGGTTGTGGAGTGAGCTGGACGGATGCTAGGTCTAGCGTGTACACATTTGAAGAGGCAGGATGTCCTCCAACGCACAGCAGTGTGTCTGCCGTCAGCTCCACATAGCTCATACCATCGCCGAACTTCACTGCGAGGCTGTGAGTGGTTGATTGCTGCGAATTCACATCATAGAGTTTCAGCACATCGTCATAGATGACAGCGAAGTAGTCGCGGGAACTCAGGTCAGATTTAAAAGACAAGGGAAAGTTAGCGAGGAGCTGCTGAGGGCTGGGCATGTCAAGCAGGAGGGTGACCAGAGCGTTGGCAGGGATGGAACTGACTTGGATCTTGAAAGAGAAGAGGGCAAAGTCGCGCTTCTCCTCTGTCATGGCTCGGAAAACAGGTCCATACTGTGAGTTGAGCAGGGGCTTGCTCGCTACCAGAGTTCGACCAACTTCCTCAAGAGCAGCCTGTGTCTCCTGCTTGAGCAGCTCCTTGGTTTTGCGCAGCTGCGCTGTAGTTTCACTCGCGTACTTGGTGAGTTCCCAAATGACCTTCTCTATCTCCGTGGTAAACTGTTCTAATGCCTTGTCTATCTCCTCCAGACTGCGTGATGCCAGCTCCTGTACCCGAGGAAAGGCCTCTTTACGGTTTTGCATCCTGTCGAAATACCCTGGGCTTTTATAGTGAGGGAGTTCGGCTAGAGGCAAAATGTGATGTTGCTGATGTGCATACTTGCTAACATAGATTGGGACGCAGCTTGCGCAAAGGAAAACTTCTTCATAGCCGACACAAAAGAATTCTGCAAAATTGACCTGACACACTGTGCAAAGGTAAAAATCCATTTATAACCTTGCTATTCATCACAACAACTCTTTATCGCCAGTGTGTCTTACGCCTATTGCAACAACCAAATCAATTACCTGTTTATAGTATAAGAGGCCTCTATTACGAACTGTCTAGTACCTGAGTATCACTATGTTCATCCAGCAAGACATTTGCTTTTTCATACTACTCAGAGCAATGACGCTGCTGTTCTTTGCCTTACCTACTTGCGATTTGGAAGGCCTGTCTGCTATTCTTTGTGCGATAGTAACAAACAGAGACAAGAAGGTTAAAAGAGGGATAACAGCCCTATCTCTGACTTGAACATCGCTGCACTCCTTACAAATGCAGATCTGGAGCATCATCAGATACTGAAATGCTGATTGCTTCATCCCAAGCTGAATTGGCTCCTTTGATGGTAATTATGCCCTGGTAAACTGCCACTAGTGAAGAAGCACGACCAATGCTGAGGAGTGATATGCAAAACTACTACGCACTAAGAGTGGGATTGGGTAGCGCCAACTGCTGGTTGACTGTCTCCAACTCTTCCTGCAGTCTCTGCATGGGCAGCGCCCTCTGCTTGGTCATAGGCGCAGGGTGAAACTGCACCGCAGCTCCGTAGTGCTTCCTCGTAGCAGTACTCTTCGCATAACTCTGCAGTTCCTTGCCCTGGTAAGTGAGGGGATATTGCACAATGTGGCGCAGCTGTTGATATGCAGTGGCCAGGGTCAGTGGCTTCTCATACTCAGTCTTGCCGCCGAGGAGTTGTCGAGCGAGGCGGCGGAAGTGTTCGAGTCGAGAGATGGAGGGCGGGTCCTTGCCCAGTTCCTGCGTGCCCTCGCTTTCTGTGAGGAACACGTTGGCTTTGGGTCGTACTGGTCTAGAGGCACTAGAGGGAGTGAAGATGTCTTTGTAGGCAGGTACTTCCTCTTCAGGAAACAGGTCCGCTGCCTCTGCTTGTCCTTTCAGGTCCGCCAAAGCAAGGGTGCCCATTTCCTTGCTCAGCTCCACACCAAACAGCTGAGTTTTCAGCACTGCGTTGTAGTCCTGCGCAATCATTGCCACTGGCTTCGGGTAGGGTGCCTTTTCCTTCTTCTTCCCATCCTCTATCACATTTATCACAATAGCTCCAGAAGTGCTGCTCAAAGCAACGTCCAGACTCTCCGTGTCCTTCCTCAGAGCGAAGGGATTGCCTGTGACTACGAGCATCTGCAGAGCAGGGAAGGCAGCTGCAGGTAACAGCGTGGAAGGGTCATCTGCCCAGTTGTAGGAGAAGTCGAGTTCTTCTAGAGTGGGGAAGTCCTTGGGCGACAGACTGTCTGCATTGATGCCTCGCAGTTTGTTGCGAGAGAGGTCCAGTTGGACGAGTTGAGGCAGAGTGGACAGACTCTTGAATAGACTGGCGGGGGAGAAAAGGACACTGTCAGTTGAGAAGGAATTGCCTGCGAGAGCCAAGGTCTTCAAACCTGCGAAGCCACTCATATTCTCTGGCAGTGTATACAAGTCGTTGTAAGACAAGTCCAACTTCAGCAACCTCGGCAGTCCCGCTAGTCTGTTGATTTGATCAGCAGGAATCCGGTTATAGCTGAGCACGAGAGTCTCCAGTTTCCTCATTTCCGCGACTGGCATGATAGCAGCAATTTGATTGCACATGAGGTCCAGCTCGACGAGGGAGACCAAGGGCTGCAGGTCCTCGAGCTTGAGTCGGTTGTCTGCGAGGTTGAGAGACACAAGGTTGGTGAAGTACTTGAGGTCTTCAGCCTCCACGCGGCCTAGGTGTTCTGCGGATAGGCGAATGCGGATGGCTTCGTGAGGGTGGTCGACTTTGGCAGCATCCAACAGCAGAAAGCCGTCCAGCAGTCTGTCGGAGGGGGGCTCAGCGAAGGCACTGAGGGTCTGCTTGTAGAAGCGGTTATGCGGGTCGCGATGTTCGTGTCGCTTCTTCCTCCTGGGGTTGACAGGCTCCACTTCCTGGTCCAACTGGTGCGTCTTGACAGGGTAAGGCACAGGAGGCAGAGAGCGGTGACTGCCTGTGACAGGCTTATAGCGCAGTTTGGACATTTCTAGTAAAGAGGCACCAGCTCGTCTATTACTCCGCCCAGCCAGCGCTCTGCTGCTTCCAGCACCGTCTCTGCCTCCCGCTTCACTGGCCCCGGCCTGCCCAGGTACTTGCGTCTGTGCAGCACGTAAGTGGGCACGATTATCACGTTGAGGAGGAGGAAGTAAGCCAGTTCCCACCTGCGCAGACGAACTTTGGCCTGCATATAGGCACTGTAAGAACTGCGAATGCGAAAGTCCGGACCTGCCAAAATGCCTTTGGCTACGGAGCGTACAGCGAGGGCCAGCAGGAAGAGTCCCAGCAACTCCCGTGACTTGGGTGTGAGGAAACGACACGCATACAGACCACTGAGACTCCCGGCAACCAGTGCGTTCCACCGGTCCTCCTCTCCTCGCAAGCACCGCAGACAGCACAGCACTGCCTTGTACCCGCCCACTAGCAGTCCCAGGAACAGTGGAAAGCGGAAGTTCGCTCTCGAAAGCAGTCGCACCAGTAGGTCCTGCGGCCTCTCGCCTGCTTCACCCAGCACTTTGCTTCTCAGGAACTTCAGGAACACAACGAACAGTTGCAGCATCACTCCGTACAGCGCCGAGTCTCCGAAGCCCTGCAGAGCATTCAGCACACAAGACGAGTGCACGCCAGTGTGTCTGCAGAACACAGTTCGATACACCAAGAAGTTGTGCCGTGACAGCCTTATTTCATAGTCACACATTATGGGGTGTCTCACTGCTATGCTGGGGAGGCTGCTCAGCTTCGCACGCAAGTGGTCTATTCGTGCACAAATGCTGTGCTTCTTCAGTCTTGCGCTGAGCGTCAGTCTCGCGCTCATCTACGCACTCACTCTTTTCAACTTTTTCTACTTGAAGGCGCAGACGCTGCGGGAGCTGGACGAAGCCACAGCCATGCAGGCGAAAGCGGATCTGCAGCATCTGGTTGCAGAGGGTGCGGCCAGTCTCAGTTCGGACTTCGGAACCGTGCTCAGCATGTTCGCAATGCTGGAAGGCATCCTCGCCACCCAGGAAGCAGCGCAAGGACCCGAACTGCTGCCCAGCTACAAGTACGAGGAACTACCGAAGGACTGCTTGCAGTCAGTGCAAGGCTATGGGGCGGAAAGGGTTTGTTTCGAGCACTCTTCGATGACACAAGTAGGCGCGGTGAGTGAGGAAATGGTGCAGTTGACGTCCCGTTTGGACTATGTGCTGCCTAACATAGTGGCGGTCAATGCACAGCTTGTGACTCGCATCCTTCTCTACTTTCCCTCACAGAGCGGAGCACTGCTGCGTGTGTTTCCTGGGTCCAAACTGCCAGCTGACTACAATGTAACAGAGCAAGTGTGGTATCAGGACCTGCAGGCAAGTGGAGAGAATCTGACAGGCTCTACACCCTATCTGGACCCCTTTGGCTCCGGCAACACGCTCGTTTCCCACGCTCGCAAACTGCGTAATGCTCAGGGTCAGGTGATTGGCGTGGGCATTGCAGACACACCAGTTACCGCCTTGAGCAGGGCTCAGCTGAACTTCACGAGCTTCGCCTCCGCCCAGGCCTTCGCAGCAGCTAGGGACGGCACAGTAGTGCAGCTGGAAGGTTATCCCCCACTGGGCTTTACGAACCTAAGTGAGACAGACCCAACGTTCTGGTCCTCAGTGTTGCTGCAGCCTGCTGGTTTCTACTCTCTGTCTGCAGAGGAAACACTGGAGGTAGCGTGCAGTCCTCTGGGTGAACTGAACAACCCTGAGAACTGGTGGTATGTGCTGATGGTGAGTGTGAGAGAGACTGAACTCAACAGGTACTCAGTCCCAGCGAAGGAGGATTTCGAGAGGTCTATGCTATGGCTACTGCTAGCCACCTCAGGGTGTGCACTGCTTACAGCAGTTGCTGTTCTGCTTTGTGTGCTGGCTGTCGAAAGACAAGTAACAAGGCCCCTCAAGGGAATAGTGGACTTCACCAACAAGGTGAACGCCACAGCTGCCAGTGAAAACGCTGCCCTGGCTCAGGAACTGGAAGACCTGGAGGAAGGACGCAGTCAAGTCGCCAGTTTGGTGGGCATCTACAAGTCCCTCATGCGCTCCCTACTCACCACCACTCGTGAACACACTGCCCTGCGCAGGCCTGCTTCTGACTACTCCGCCTATCCACTCAACCAGCTGTACAGAGGGGGCGCCTCTTGGAGGGCGCAGCTTTCAAAGCTCAAAGCAGAGTAGATGTGTTATAGAATGGCGTCTCTGCGTTTGCCTCAGCTCCCAGGGCTATACATCCGACGCAAAGTGTCTCCTCAAAGGACTCGAGGGCGGCGCAGAAGACCACAAGAACTCGATTTCATCATAGTGGTGGGGCTTGTGCCCGTGTCACCAAGGCCGCCTGCCTCTGGCAGAACTACAGCGCTACGAGGGGGCACACTGCCTCCTCTACCTCGTCCAGACCATTTCCACCCCTGCAAGACTGTCTACGAGGAACCCAAGCCTAAGCCTGAGCTCCCTCGAGAGCAACTCCTGCCTTCCACTGAACTGCTCAGTCGTTGGGGTGACTAACTAGCTATTATTATTATGCACCTTACTGAGAGAGGAAGTCTTAGTTGGCTCTATTAAAGTCGGGCTGTAGCTCCTTCGTCACTGCAGGAAACTTGAGGCCATCACTTCCTTATCATATTGTAGGAACCCAATGCGCTGATGTGCCATACGAGAAGCCGTGTTTTTCTGATTGATACGAGTGACAATTCAGTCAATTTGTGGATATTCGCTGGCTATAAAGGCGTACATCCCTTTCAGGACCTGCTTGCGTCTGTGTCCTTTTTGAACACAGGCACCTCACATAGGGCCACTGTGCCAGTGCCTTGCCCTTGTACACTCTCTGGTTGAGAGAAGTAATTAGAATTCGGTGTGAAGGAGATTAGCAGGGTGGATAAGTAGGGCGAAGCCCACTATCTTGCTTTCCTCAAGTGCGAGGACAGGAGGCCAGTGTGCTGACATCCGCATAATGAGGTCTGCTGGGTACAGAGTCCCTAGGGAGCCTTGGCCTGCTGCGGCATCATGCGGCAAATTCGGCAGTAGGTTAGCAGCATTGAGAATCTACTTGTCGAGCCTGCTCAATTGTGTGTAGATGACCACCATTACGGCTAGCTAGAGATGTGCAGTCCGCAGTTCCCTGGCCATGCACAGCCAAGTCACAGGTTCTGACTGGGTAGCAAAGTGGCGGAAGCCTAGTCTGTGGTGAGTCTTGAGGGAAGGAGAGTTGCTTTGATTTACTCGCACAACGAGTAGGTCGAAGTCCGGGTACTCGCGGGCTGCGAAGGCGTACAGGCCTTTGGCTACCCCGCAGCCTCGAACTTCCTGGGCTACGCAGAGAGGTCCGCATCTGAGAAAGCGATAGGCTGCTAAAGGCTTGCCTCTGTACAAGTGCTGACCCAGAACAGACATCGCAAGCTTGTGTTCAGGCAAGTAGGCGACAGAAGAGTTGAGGACGAGAAAGCCCACCACACGTTCATGTCGCATTGCTATGACTGCAGGAGTCTGCACTGCCATGCGCAGCAGCAGGTCTGCGGGGTACAGCGCTGAGAGGAAGCCTTGAGTCTGTACGCTCTCTGCAGACAGACGATCAAGCATATTCGCTTGGTTGAGGGCTTCCACTTGCTGGGCTTGTTCCAATGTCTGCAACTTGCCATAAGCAATTGCCATTGTAACTGCATTCTCTGAGTCACTTCTAAAAGTCCTTCTATTTCAGAATAAGAACGAGTTGGAAAGCACAGGTACGCAAACTTGTTTTTACTGGGTCTTTTCTAGGTTAGTTGCCATTATGAAGTAAATAAACTTTGCCCCCTCCTTTCCACTCAGTCTCAATGCTTCCTAAGTCCTTACTTCAGCAATTACTCCTCCTCTGCTGTCTCTTTCTTCTTGTTATTTTCGTGAATATTGCATGTCTAGCATTGCGAACCGTCTGTGCTTTGCTTATAATAATGGCAGCGGCATTCGACTACTTGGTGATTGGAGGAGGCAGTGCAGGGCTAGCCACAGCCAGAAGGGCTGTGAAGTACGGCCAACGAGTAGCTATGATTGAACACAAGCGTCTGGGCGGAACCTGTGTGAATGTGGGCTGCGTGCCTAAGAAACTGATATGGAATGCTGCCTGTCTGAAGGAGGACTTGGAGTACTGCGCTGGCTACGGCATCACAGTGGGTCCAGGCCTATTCAACTGGGCAGAGCTGAAGCACAGAAGAGATGCGGAAGTAGCAAGACTCAACGCCGTTTATCAAAGCAACCTGGAGAAGGACCAAGTGACTTGGGTGCGCGGCTTGGCTCGCTTTGTGGACGCGCACACAGTGGAAGTGGAGGGCCAGGGCCTCTTCACAGCTCCTCACATCACCATTGCAGTGGGCTCTTGCTCACTTGTTCCCAAGGGCATTGAAGGTATTGACCTGGCTATCAACAGTGACGCCTTCTTTCAACTGGAGACTCAACCTGCGCGGGTGATGATCATTGGGAGTGGCTACATTGCTACGGAACTCGCAGGAATCTTCAAATCGCTGGGTTCCGAAGTGACGTTGGTGTTAGGACCCTGGCCCTTCCTTGAGCCTTTTGACCTGGAGGTTTCGGGGCTGCTGCGCACCACTATGGAGGTCAGTGGAGTGCGCTTTCTCGGCCCACACGAGACTAAGAAGATTGAGAGACTCCCTTCCGGAGCGTTTCAAGTCAGCTACACGGATGGAAGCAAGGCCGAGTATGACTGTGTGATGCATGCAATTGGACGTATTGCGGATGTGAGAGGACTGAATATAGCAACTGCAGCCCTGACTACCTCTCGTTTCGGCTACTTGCCAGTGGATGATTACCAGAACTCCACAGTGCCGGGAATATATGTGGTGGGAGATGCATGTGGCAAGAGCATGCTGACCCCTGTAGCAGTCAAGGCGGGGCGAATTCTCTCTGACCGGCTCTTCGGAGGCCAATCTGAAGCCAAAATGGACTACGACTATGTACCTACTGTGATGTTCGCCCATCCACAAATCGGGATGGTGGGGTATCCCGAGTACCAGGCAAAGAAGAAGTTCGGGGAGGACCAGGTGCACTGCTACAAGACTCAATTCAACTCCCTGTTCTACTCCTTCATAGAGCACAAGGTGCCTACACTGCTGAAAATGGTGTGTGTAGGGGCACAGGAGCGGGTCGTAGGCCTGCACTTCCTTGGACGGGGAGTGGAAGAAATGGTGCAGGGCTTCGCTGTGGCAGTCAAGTTGGGAGCTACACGGGCGGACTTCAACCGCACAGTGGCCATCCACCCCACAGTGGGTGAGGAAGTAGTGTTGCTCTAACTAGCATATTTTGGAGTGTACTATGCACTTTCGCCAAGTCGTTTGTTCCCAGTTGCATTCTAATTCAGTCTGGCCTATGAGGAAGTTCAGAGCAATATCGACTGGGCCCTACTACTTTGCCATTTCTATTTCCTACACAGCCCGTCTGCCGGCAGCACCAAACTCTCCGCCAGTCTCATCACTACGTCCAGACTGGAGCCCGCTCGAAACTCAGGCTGATCCGGGGACACAGATCTGTGTTTGTTTGTGCTGGGAACGAAGGTAGGCGTCTGAGCACGTCTCTGAGTCTCCAGTTTCTGTCGCCTCACTGCCAAGCTGCTGTGCACTCGTTGTGCGAGTGGCTGAGCGGCTCTGTGAGGAGACCTGTTGATTGCGGGTTTGAACGTAGCAGACTTTTTCTCCTTCGCTGCCAATTGCTGTCTCGTTTCATTCAGTTTCTTCTCTGCAGACGCAGCCCATTTCCCAGTGTATTCGTAGAACTTGTCGGGAGTCATAGTCCGTCTGGTCTGCGAAGCCCTGCATATTCTAGGTGAAAACCTCAGTTCTCCCGCTTCCTTCTCTGTCTCTCTCTGCGTCAATGCCTGTCTGAGGTCCTGCACATGTTTGTTGCGTTCCTCCAGTATCTTGGCGAGTCGGTGATGGATTGGTGCAAGTGCGGAAACCAGCTTGCGACTGGTGTTATTGATGGGGGAGGGCTGGGAGGGTTGCTGCTGGGCTGCTCTGCGCGCTCTCTCGAGACTGGCGTTGCGTTTGTCTTCAAAGTGCTTCATACGTTGCATGAGGGTTTGGAAGGTGGCTGCCTTGTCGGGAGAGGGGGAACAGCGAGGAGAGAGGCGACTTAGCACGAAATGAGAGGGCGAAGTGAGGGAAGAAGCCGGGGACGTGCTGCCTCTGCTGCCTCTAGGCGACACCAGCACCTTCACCCTTCTATCCATACTATGCCTACCACCACACCTCTCTCACCTCCATCTCCGTGAACGAATGTCGACACACCGGACAGTCTCTCTCCTTTCTGCCCTCCACACAGCGTCTGCAGAAGGCATGGAAGCATTTCGACAGCACTAGCTCCTTCACCCTCACACAACACGCGGTGCAGCGAGTCAGTTTGCGAAGCTTGAGGAGTTCTTCAGTGAGGAAGGAGTCAGAGGAAGGGGGAGAAGAGGCTTGGAAGGAGTCCAGGCGGGAGCGGAGATGCAGCAGTTCGGAGGAAAGCTGGGAGTTGTGGAACTTCAGCTGGGAAGCGTCCGTCGCAGTGAGGATCAAATGCTTCTCGTACTCTCGGCACATTTCCTGGCTCTGTCGCTGAGCCGCCTCCACCGCCTCACTGGCCCGCAGTTCCCCTGCACATTTCACCTCCACTTCCCTCAGTCTGACCTCTGCCTCCTTCAGTTTGGTCTGCAGCGTCCTTACACTCAGTTCCAGCTCCGTCTTCGCAGTTTCCACTTTCTGGATATAAGTCTTCTGTGCAGCCACAACATCAGCCTGTGTCTCCGCCCTCCTTTTGCACTCCTTCGCCTCTTCCTCCAGCAAGTGTTTGGACCTGTCCTCAGAGATGCGCTCACTGATGATCTTGGCAACAGTTTGGTCGTGGTCCTTGGTCTGCTGCAGTAACTGCTTGTTTTGCTTCATGGCCTCGTCGTACCCTTTGTTCGTGCACTCCATGTCGTCTATGAGTTTCTTGTAGTTCATCTTTTCGCTGTTCAGTTTGGAGCGAAGGTGGCCCTCACGGCTCTTTAAAGACGCGATTTCACTGTCCTGCTTCTTGATAATTTCCCTGTTTTTTGCTATTTCTTCCCTGTACTGAGTCAACTTCGCAGGTAGTTCTCCTGCTTCCCCTGTGCTGGCCTCAGGCTCCACAGCACTGGAAGTCTGCAGCACTGCAAGTTGGTACTCTCTCAGCGCCAACGCATCCTGCAAGTCCAGCATTCTTTGGTAGTCCTGCTCCGCTCTGATTTCCAGGTCCTCCCTCTGCGCTCTCTGGTCCTTATAGCGTCTTTTAATGCTGTCCAGCTCCGCTTCTCGCATGGCGAGGATACTTTCTGTTTCTTTGAGACGGACAACGGCCGTTTGTTCTTTGCGAATGCCTTCCAACTCCGCCTGCACGGCTTGCCGACTCATGACTTCTCGTTCAAAGCGGAAAGTCAGGTCTTGAAAGCGGCGTTCCAAGTCGTCTCTGCGGCTTTCTTCCTGCCTCTTCACCTTCACTACTTCAGTCTGTACTTCGTCATGTGCGTCTTCCCGCTCCTTCCTCAACTCCTCGTTTTCAGACTTGAGACGCCCCACGTGGTCCATCAGCACTTGCGTCTGCTTCATGAGCCGCTTGAAGGAGCGGGTGGAGAGAAAGCGCTCCTCAGACACTCGCAACTCCGCAGCCATTCTGACATTATGGTCCTCCAACACCTTCTTGTGTTGAGCTGCGGCTTCGAAGTCCATTCTCAGTCTGTCCAGTTCTTCCCTGCACTTCCGCAGAGACTCACTCGCAGGGTCAATAACCCCTGTGACTTCTCTGGCTCCGCAGTAGCAGACGCATTTGCACCCTGCAGCTTTGGCTTGCACTTTCAGTCTTTGGACGTTGGTTTCCGTCTCTGTCCTCAGTGTCTCGCAGAGTCGGTCGAGTTCCTCCTTTTCCCGCTGCAGTGTGAAGCACTTGGCCTCCAAGTCACGAGACTGCTTGGCGAATTCGCAGATGATGGAGTGCAGGTCCTTGACCTTGTCAGTGAGTTTGCGCAGGTCTGGGGGAGGAGGGGGGGTCTGTGCACGGAGCAGAGCGGCCATCGCTGCTATCTTCTCCTTGAGAAGTCGCCTTTGTTGGTCTAGGACGTTAAGCAGCTGATGGTCTTCCGGGCCCTGCACTCGCACAGGCAGTCCAGCGAAGATTTCCCTTCCCAGGGCAGCGGGCAGCACGGAGTCCAGGTCCGTGAGGATCTACCTAGCCCTACCTTCGTCCACGAACCATTCACCTTCGCTACCGCCCCCGCCAGACTCTCCCTGTCTCTGCTCAGAGTCTGGATTTCCAGCTTCAGTGCGGAGATTTCCTGCCGTTTGCTGTCCAAACGGGCGTGCAGGGAACTTAACTGCACAGCGGACACGTCTGTGCTATAGGTCTGCTTGGAATTTACGCAGCGGGGTACAGGAGTGTCAGTGGTGCGTGGGTGCTTCTCTGGGGTCTCTGACATATTTTTATTGAGCCTTCATACCTTCCGTTCACTGAGCAGCTGAGGTCACTTCTCCATACATGTTTCCCACAGGGCCTTTTCCTTCCAGGACACATCCCACTTACAAGGAAGGCCTGCATGCAGCCTAGCTCGCCTGTTCAGCGGAATCACCAGCTGGTCGACTCCATAACAGTGGCTGATTATAGAGGACTAGCCTAAGTTATGGGTTTCAGGTCCCAAGACATCTGCTGCGTGGCGGCGGTTGGCCTGCAAGCCAGTCGCTAGGTCCTGTCCTTCGGCCCTTTCGCAGTACTTCCGCTTCAGTTCCTCGAGCCTCAGCAACTGCGCAGCACTGGGCTCTGCAGGCATCCTCACCACTGTCAGGTCTCTCACAGGAGAGGGAGAGCGGGAGCGAGGCCTCTTCGTCCCTACAGCCATTGGCAATGATAAAGCGCTTTTGTAGGACTGGGGTCTGCGAGAATAGTCGGACTTGGAGTCTGAAAGCGACCTGTCTACTTCTCGCTGTTTCGCCAAATTCGCCACATCGCTCTGAATCACAGGGTTTCCAGGGAGAGAAATTTCATCCAGTCCCGCGTGCATGATTTCGCCTGAGTCCAGCGCAACTTGCACTTTGCGACCTTGGATGTGCTTTAGCATTGCGCTCACCACGCTGCCATCGTCAAGGTGCACAGTCACTAGGGTGTCTTTTGGCAGGGGAGCAGCTGAGAGCTGGATGAAGCGCTGACGTCGAGTAGGGATGGACACACACAGTTGGGCGAGAGTTCGCTGATCGAGCACCGGAATTCGAGGCAGTTGCACACCGTAGTAGCTCTGCTCTGCCAGCAGCTGCTCCACAAACTCTCCGAAAGTGATAGTGACGTTCAGATTCACACTAACACTCTGTGGGTCTGTGAGGTAGGCCTTGAGTCTGGACCAGAGTTGTGCGGGTTCCCCCACTATGCGCAAGTAAAGTGCTGCCAGACACCTGACATGCACATTCGCATGTTCCAACATGAACTTCATCTGTCCCTCGGACACTTTGAAGTGGAACACTCGGTACAAGCAGCAGAAGAGAGTGCTGGGACTGTTGGTGGTGCCGATGGTCCACGGCTCGATATACTTGCAGTGAGTTTCCAGCTCTGCGACCACTTCATTGAAGCTGGGCAGGTTCATCAGGTCGTTGAAGTAGCGACTAGCGTACATGTTCTTGCGGATCAAAGTGCTAAGGTTGAAACTGTGCTTGTCTCCGTGAATTGGAATTATGCCTTGCTTCTTTGGCGCACTCAGGGCTGAAGTGGGAAGAGCAGGGGGAGGCACAGGGACCTGTAGGGCTTTGCAGACTCGGCAGGCCTTGGAAGGGACGTGGGGGTGGTACTCGCATATACTCATAGACTATTATTTCTCTGTCAACTCCCTGAAGCCCGCCCAGTCTGCAGGCGCCTCTCCCTTGTGGTCGTCAATATACTCCAGCAGAGTATTGGCCGGGCCGTCAAACTCGCCTTTGGCCTCCTGCGCAAACAGCAATAGTCTCTTCGCATTCTTCCAATCACCCTTAATATAGCTCGTAAAGCCCTCTCTGAACACTTCTTGGAACTTCGTGTTGTGCGCCCGACGCATTGCCACTAACTGCTCGTCCTCCTCAAACTGTCTCCACAGGTCTGTTTCTCTCGCTAGCACGCTCTTGCGAAGCAAGTCTCGCTGTCGCTTTCTTTCCTGCTTCGCTGTCTTCTTGTCCAGTCCTTCCAACGTTTCTGTCTTTGAAGCCACTGGGATGTCTGTCAGCAGTACATCGCAGGTGAAGAGACGCAGCGGCACTTTGCTGCCTTTGACCATCACACAGTCGATTTCCCGCATATACCGTTTAGTCTGCGAGCTGAGCAGCAGATGCACATATCCGCTCAGCAAAATTGGCACTCCGAATTGCTTAGTCGCTGCTTCAAGTCGAGACGCAAGATTAACATTCGGGGACAAGTATGAAGCATCCACCTTAAATTCGCTGCCGATTGCACCTTCTATAGCCCAGCCAACGTGCAGTCCGAAGCCCATTTTCACACAGTAATTGGGCATGCGCTGGTTTAGTGCTGTGTTCATGTGGTATTTCAGTATCTTTGGGTCGCTGCTAATGCCCGCCATGATCTTCAGAAAACTAATGAGCGCCATATCCGCCAAGGCGCTAAGTTCAAAGGGACAGTCGACTGAGTCCGCCATTTTATTCAGCGAAGAAGTGAGTTTCTCCGGTATTTTCCACACGAGCAGGAATGCATCACCAATGTTCTTGTTGGCAGTGCCCGAGTACCTGTACACAGTGTTATGCACAATTTCCGCTATTTCATTGACGAACAGCATCACACTTTCTTGCAGCACTTCCGTCGTGTCTGTGAAGTTCCGAATGTCGCAGAAGCCAAAGATGCAGTGCGTCTTCTTGCCTGGGATCATTGGGTCAATGTCTCCGCCGCTTCGTTTAATGTTCGAAGCAATGATTTCAGACCCTGCTTCTCCGAAGCCAATTGCCAGCAACGCGCCTATCTTCACTATAGTGTTTTCCAGGATTTCAGTCTCCATGATCCCTTCGTCTTTTTTCTTCTTGTGTTTATTCTTTTTGTCTGCAGCGAGTCGAATCGTTAGAGAGTCGTTTTCGTCTTCCTGGGCCGCCTCCAGCGGGTTCCTCGCAATTCGCTTGATCCTCTCAGTCATGTTTTCAATCGGCCCAATGACAAGTTCATTAGCGTCCTTGGAAAGCAAGAGCGAGCTAAAGGCCAGCACACAGCAAATGAAGACAGTTCTGATCATGTTCATCCCAGCCTGCAGACGAGAGCTAGGTCGCAGGTCCACAATGGACCAGCTGTAGTACCGAGACCCCACTTGATAGTCCAGCACTGTGATTAGCTTTTCATCGTAGCGGAGATCGTCTGGATTCATAACTTCCCACTTGCGGAAGCCCACTACTTCCAGGTAAATCAGAGGGTTGTACAGGTCTTTGTGTTCGGAAATGTAGTTGTTCCAAGCAAGGTCGAAGTCAGTCCCCGAGTCCACAAAGCCATCCACGACCACCAAGCCGAACAAGTAGGACGTGTTGTCGTCGACGTAGAGGGAATTCGTGAAAAGTGGCAGGCAAAACATCATCCCCAGCACCAGGACTACGACTCGCTTGGAAGTCAGTTCTGACAGCTTCTTCCCGACCTTGCTTTCTGAAGGCAGGGAGAACGCTTTGGCTTCGTCGGAAGGTTCGTCTGCCTGCTTCAGTCGCACGGAAGAACGGCGGATCATATCGGCGTTGAGGGAAGTCCTGCGGCTCCCGTTCATGCCAAAGACTGTGCCCGTGTTTATGTCGGAAATGCCTTCTGAATCGTGGTTTTCCCCCTTGATTTCCATCCTGTCGAAGTCAAACGACCCTGAGATGTCCAGATTGATTTCCGCCATCGGCCGGTCCTTCTTGCCTAAGTGACTGCACGCAGGCTTCTGGTCTCCTCGGAAGCATACCATGGTTCTTTGCAGGACTCCACTGGCTTGCTCCTTGATGAGGTCGTTTTTAGCCTCCTGGGCGATTTTGTACAACTTCATGATACGAATCAGACGCACAATTCGGATGATGCGGATAATGCGGCCTGCACGGGCGCCTACTCTGGAGGCTCTGGCAGCCCTAGTTAATTGTGAGGATTTGGCGATGGATTTGCCCGTAGTCGAGCTATTCGCGCCCACAATTGGCTCCCAGATCCAACCGATGTCCGATATCATCGACACAGACCCGATGAAATCCAGCCAAAAGTAGAAACTGAAGAAGTAGCCTGGCTTCGAAATCGACGCCACTGCCATTTCGAAGACGAAGAAAGCCAGACAGAATGCACTCAATGCGAAAAACACGTCGTCCTTCGACCTCCCAGTAGCTGCTAGACGAATATCATCCCCGAACAGTGCGTAAACAGTTAGTATCGTCATCCAACTCATGAAGATCCAATTGTCGATAAACCGTTGCATGGAAAGCTTCCAGTGAGGCAGGGCTACGTTGGTTTTGGAAGAAAAGAGAGAGGGGGTGGCTGGTTGGAGGGTACGGGGGTTCAGCAGGTCGTCTTTGGACGATTTGTTCTTGGGCATGTATGGAGAGGCGGCTTTGGACTTGGACATTATGGCCAATGTTTGAGGTATGGCGAGACTAGGAAGGATATGTATCCAGTCCTGACTTAGATAGGACGGTTCTCAGTTCAGAGAACAGGTCTGTAATATGCTGGAGTGTCAATGCATTGCAAATTCCAGCCATTCCTACCCTTCCACCTTCGCAGAAGGCTTACCTACCCAACTTCGGTAGAGGAGCTCGAATTCACATCTCCTAATCAAGCTCTGGCTCTATGCATGGACTAGGGAGAGCGACTAAGTCTGGAGGAAGTGGAGAGAGCAGTGCTCGACTGTCCAGTCAACGTTGCACTTTAGTGAAAGTGGGTGGACACGCCCCATCATCCAGAGCATAGAAGCCCATACCGGCCTTTGCTGCGCAGTGGCGGTCACAGAAACTATCCAGAGAGTCAAGAATTTCTTGTCGCGGGGTGAAATCTGAGAGAATTCGTTACACGTTTTGGCGGAATGAGGGCCTTGTCTGCCAGTCCAGTCTGTTTCAGATTCAACTAACTGTAGCATTCGATTATATCTAACTATCCATGAACCTTTGCAAGCGCTCAGAGTGCAGCAGAAAGACGCCAACATCCGTAGTAACCACAATCCGCTGTTCCGCCACTTGCAAGAAGTACGGGTATCCGAGGGAAAACAGGTCCGAGGCTCGGAGTGGCTTGCACAGTTCTGGCAGGCGAGTGAGGTCGAACAGCAATTCGCACTGTCCAGAGTTCCACAGGTGCACTCGAGCCTGGGCATCCACGGTCACTACCACGAGACTGCTACTGTTCAGACGGGTGTTGCTCTCCGGAGCGTCCTCTATCATAGGCACGACCCTCACATCTCCCGCAAACACGCCCACTACCTGTCTGCTTTGAAACGCATCGAATGCCAATATATCCGCCTCAGCCACTCCCAGCTCTTCCCGCTCGCCTCCGTTTTCTATCTGCGCGAGAAAGATGTGTCTGAAGTCCCGCACATACAGCACCTCCGAGGGGAAGAGTTTGGCACTAGTAATGCGTCTACGGAAGGAAATCTGCAGAATGGCTGTTTCTTTGAGCGGAGTGACGCAGGTCACTTTGAGCGTTTTGGTGTCCGGAGAGCTGTTTTCCAGCCACAGTAAGCGGTATCCATCGAAATCATACACCACTGAAAAGGCCTTAAACCGCACTCCAGGAGTCGTGATAAGTCCCAAACTGCCCAAGTTCATAGTGTACAGCTCCCTGTCCACCTGCACGAAGTTCGCATAGTCGCTGATCTCCACCGGCACAATGCACACGACTTCCTTCCACAAGAGAGTCTGTTGGTAGGGACAGTCCGTAGCACTGTGCTGGCGCTCGTAGTTGATAATGCGCAGTTCCGCGTCCACAGAGACGTCAGGCACTATTGCTCCATGTCTGTCTCCAACCGCCACATACAGACTGCCGTGTGGACCCAAGTATAGTCCCCGGATTGCCTCGCTGGAGTGCTCGGAAAGCACCTTTTCACTTCGCATGCTGAAGTCGTAATACGTCAATCTGCCAATAAATGTGCCTAAAGCCAGGCCGAAGGAGCCCAAACACAGAGCCGAGATCGGGTCGCCCAGACGAATGTCCAGGAAGTCATCCAAGCCCATTTAGCTTTACTATATTAGCAGATCCTTAGGGTCCTTGCACACTGCGTATTCCATGTATACGTGCTTGGGAAAGGTCAGGTGCGCGCCACTAAAGCAGGTGCGACAGTACCTACGCAGACGACATTGCACGCAGTAGCCAGCTGCCCTTTGTCCGCACTTGGAACAAGTCAGTTTCAACTGTGACAAACTGGCTTGCAGCGTGTCAATGCGACTAATAGGTCGCAGTGTGCGCTTGTAGTGGGCGTATTGCAGCTCTTCTGTGCCGTTGTCGGTGAGTTTGTCAGGGGGAGGGAATGGGGATGCGAGCAGGGCGTCGAGCTGTGCAGAGGTGTAGCTAGCTGTGCTATTGAAGGGCGGGTGCAGGGCTTGGACGTCTGTAGGTGCGAGAGAAGACGTGGGTAATTCAGGTCTACGCTGCGAACAGCACCCCATATTCACTATAGGCCTCACAGTGACCCTGCTATTCACCTTCAGCAGCATATGCAAACTTAATAGTTCTACGCTATTTAGTCATTTAACCTTAGAAAGTCTTAGGCTCTAATGAGCGCCTTCCATTCGTCCCGTAGTGGCGGCGGTGCCATTCTAGGAATCGAGGAAGGACAGATAACCACGTGTTTCTCCACTGCAGGAATGTCCCACAGCACAGGCAGCAACTGTCAACCAGAGTCTCGCACTTGATTTCATACTTGCGCTGTATCAACTGGCCCTGCACCGCGTTGCTTTGGTAGCCGTCGCTGGTGATAGGAGTACGAGGGACTGAGTGACGGGAGTCGGGTGGTGAGCAGGGATAGGGTGAGGTAAATCAGCAGTAGAGGTGGGTAATTCAGGTCTATGCTGCGAACAGCACCCCATTATCACTATTGGCCTCACAGTGACTTACCTGCGATTCCCCTTCAGCAAATTTCTTCCTGCTACATTATCTGCCCATTTTCCGCATTCCCCTCAGTGCATAGCACCTGGACTATTTATTGTCTGTGTACAAACTGAACAGCTCTGCGCTATATTGCAATTTAGCCTTAGAAAAGGTCTTAGGTCCTAATGAGCGCCTTCCATTCGTCCGGTAGTGGCGGCGGTGCCATTTTAGGAATCGAGGAAGGACAGATAACCACGTGTTTCTCCACTGCAGGAATGTCCCCACAGCACATGCAGCAACCGTCAACCAGAGTCTCGCACTTGATTTCATACTTGCACTTTATCAACTGGCCCTGCACCGTGTTGGTTTGGTAGCCGTCGCTGGTGATAGGAAGTACGAGGGACTGTGTGACGGGAGTCGGGTGGTGAGCAGGGATAGGGTGAGGTAAATCAGCAGTAGAGATCACGGAGGAATCGACTCTTGTTCTATTCAAGTCGTCCCGCATCACAATAGTGCGGATGAGAGATGCACGGAAGCCTGTACACGCCAATTCGCTGCCTTGGTTTACTGCAGTCATCACTGTAGCTGCTGTTTCTCCAATGACATACGTCAATTTGTCCGTCTCTGCCTTGATATTCGCCTCCCCCTGACCCAAGCAGCACCAAGTCGACATCCTTGCAGTTTTTTGCAGGTTTGCAGGACTATCTACAGCATAGGTCGTCTGAGAGATTATCAGGGGAATAGTGGTTTTCGGAATACCCGCCCCTTCTCCTATCACTCTGGCCCCCAGTTTATAGATTATCTGAGCTGTGGCATTTCTCGCAAAGCTGAAAGAGCCAGGCAGAGACCCTGGTACATAAATCGCGAAGGGAAAGTTGTAGTGTCCAGGCTTCAAACAGCCTTCACTGAACACGAACAGAGGTATTTCCCACCGTAAAAACTTCCTATTGCCGTAGTGATGAGTCTTGTTTTTGCCGCTGCCCGAAGTCCAGCGTGTAATTTCCTTGCCTTTCAGTAGAAGTTCCAGACTATGGGCAGGAGTGGTTTCCTTCACTACAACGTGGACTAGGCCAGTGATTTCACTGCCTGCAAGTACGTTGGGGTTCTCTAGGTCTATATGAAGGCCGCCACGACTGTCTCCTATGCCCATATTATCGAGGTTATCTGGGGAGGACCATTGGTATAGAAACTCTAAAGCTTGGAGTCAGACTGCTACCTCAGAGGACTTCAAATTCGCTTGTTCGAGCAATTCCGCACACAACATTTTCCGAGCACAGATTCATGGACCATGTCACATGTACACTGCTTGGAACATGTGCTTTAGCTTCATATTCTCCCTCAAGTGAAATTCAACTGATGATGTCGCTGCGCAGACAACTTCCTGGTGTTTGTGCACTTGTAATATGGAAGGAAGCGAAAGTGGCTATCTGGACTTTCAACTGGACACCCGGAATATCCCAACTGGTGCTCCGATTTCCGGCACTATTCACTTCCACCTCGTCAAGCCCAATCCAGCTGTCTGAAGCTCTCCGGTAAAGAGCTGTCCGCTGGGAAGAAATCGAACACATAAGGAACAACAACAGAAGGAGCATCATGCCGCAGGCACGCCAAGTCATGCACACTTACCATAGAAAGGGGAAAATAATGAGACAAATCCTATATTTGTTTTCCAGGACGCCAAAGTAACTCCTGGCGACTATAGTTTTCCCTTCCTTGTTGCCTCTCCTGCGAATCTCCGTGGATCTTTCGCCTACGAAATGGGTGCAATGCATGCCCGGGTGATATACTATTTGAGTGTTTTTTCTCGCCCAGCTCCAAAGTGCACTCAAGTTGGAAGTAGGCGTGAGCAGTCGGCTATCGCAGGCAATTATCGGCATGACAGACAGCGCAATCGCCAACATATCCCACACTAAAGTGTTTGAAGAAAGGAGCAGTGATGCTCAATGTGCACATCAACAAGAATGTATTCATGCCTGGAGAAGCCGTGAAAGTCATTGTGGAAGTGGACAACTCTCAGTCAGGTCTCGATCTCTTACGAGTCCGAGTTACGCTCAGTCGTCTGATACGGATTCGGCTGGAAAATTGACGCAATCATGTGATGAAGGACGTGATAAATCAGGGTTATATCATGCAAAGAGTAGGCAAAGAGGACACGGTCACTGGGTCCAGTGCTCTACGGCTGGCGATGAGTGTGCAAGACTCTCGTGGGTCGGTGCAAAACACGATATGTCTGCGTGGTCGGCATATCGAGTGCATGTATAAACTCACAGAGAAGGCGGAAATGGACTGCATGTGCTGTGCGCAGCCGCCTGCTCTTTCCAGGGAAGTGACTATTTACCCCGTGCAACTCGTAGGGCTGAAATTCCGCAGGCACCAGCGGGTGAAATCCTACTGTCATGCCTATGACGCAGTTCGCGGCTGCACTGGAGTACGAATACAACCCCACAACTCCACCTGCCTACTAACTAGTCCTTTAGATAGACCTCTCATATGCCGTCTCCAACTTGCATGGTCGCCGATGCAAATATGGGCGGAACTGAAAGTGTGCACCTGGCGATATTCGTGGAAACACCCAAAGTGCAGGCTGGCTACTTTGTCACTGGCTTCATTTACTTCTACCTGCGCTCTAGCATTCGAGCGAAGTCACTGCAGCTCAAACTTGCAGGCAAACAAGAATGCCAGTGGACAGACAACTTTTCTACGAAGCAGATAGGGAAGAGGACGATAGTTAAGCAGTTGATTCCAATATGTGAATTCCAGAACGAGAAAGTGGCGGCTGGACAACACAAGTTTCCCTTCAGAATCGCCACGCCCGACACACTTCCAGGGGCTTTCAACTACGTCCAAGGAACTACCACAGCACAAATCCGCTACAGCGTCACTGCCAGCATGCAATCCTCCCACTTCCAAGTCCGCAGAGCCAAGATGCCCATAGCCGTCAGTGGGCGCATGACAGAACCCATAGTCTCCCTGCAAGCAACTGCGACTGTTTACATGTGCTCTTGGTGGTGTTTCCGCAGTGCGCCTGTGCGTGTTAATGTGCAGATCAACAAAAGTGCCTATGTGCCTGGGGAACTGGCTTATGTAACTGCGGAAATCGACAATTCTTTTTCAGGCTTGGATGTCATTGGCTTAAAAGGGACTTTATATCGCACTATTCGTCTCAGAAACAAATCAGGCGTCTATCGTGTGCTAAAGGAAATTATCAACAATGGGTCTGTGAACCGTCGAGTTCCCGCTGGACAAGTAGCCCTCGGCGCCCACGCTCTCCACCTAGCTTTGGCAGTGCCGGGTTCCCCAGAGATTTCCCCCAGTCTCAGAGAACATCACATAGAGTGTCTGTACACTATCACAGTCGAAGCAGTGCTGGATAGCCAAAATCGACACTGTGCACAGCCTGTGAGAGTCACGAGAATAGTGACGGTGTATGAAGTGCAGATGCCTATAGGCATGCCGCTGCTACCTGCTGCGGGGTGGGATCCGGCAATACTGCCTCTAGTCCACACTTTGTCCTCTTCTGACTACCAATATGCATAGCGCGACTCTTAAACTTCTCTATTGCTGTTTAGAAATGGGCAGTAGTGAAAGTGGTAACCTGGTAGTCCAGGTCGATACCCGCAATATACAGGCGGGCAACGAAATAACTGGAGTCGTTCACTTCCAACTCCGCAGGCAGACCAGAGCGGAGTCGCTAGTGCTCAAACTGGCAGGGACGGAGTACTGCTACTGGGAAGAAACCACCACAAAGACGGACTCAGATGGCGCTGAGTCCACACTAACTACTGAATATGAGGGGAATTCCTCTGTGGTGGAGCAGCTGTACCATCTCTTTCTGTTCCAAGACTCTCAGGTGCTGCAAGGCCAGTACAGCTTTCCCTTCCGCCTCTCCACTGCCGCCTCCCTGCCCGGGTCCTTCGAGTTCACTTCCGAAGCCACCAATGCACACATCAGGTACCACCTCAGTGCATTTCTCTACAATTCCCGTGCCAACATTCAGTGCGTCCAGACCTCAATTTGCCTAACTAAGTGCATGTCAGAGGCTATTGTGGGTCTACAGGACTCGACTTCGGCAAGGATCTGTACCTGGTGCTGCTTGGGAAAAGGGGAAGTGCAGTTGAGTGTGCGGGTAAATAAGAGTGCCTATGTACCTGGGGAAACTGCCTATGTGGAGGTAGATGTGGATAACTCCCGCTCTAGGCTGGATTTGCATGGGATAAAGGCCTCTTTGAGTCGAACTATTCGCTTGCGAGCAAATAATGGCGCTACTAACATATGCAAAGGGAAAATAAGCAGAGGGTATAGTGGACAGCTGGTAGCAGCAGGACAAGGCTCGACAACTCTGCATCTTTCCCTATCAATTCCCCACGACTCCACCCAAAACACCACCAGTCTGCAGGGCGAACACATCGAGTGCCAATATACTCTCTCAGTGAAAGCGGCAATGGACGGACTGTGCATGTGGTGTGGACGGGCGCCCTCAGTGTCCAGGCAAGTGACCATTTACCCTGTGCAGCTCCCTACCCCAATGCCGCCGCAGGCTCCTGCAAACTGGAATCCACTGGTAATGCCGCTGGTGCAGTTATTGTCTGCTCCCGAGTATTAGTAGTCCACGGTTATTGAGGTAAACTAGGTTTATACCTACTCTACTGAGGGAATTGCGGACTTGTCTTCCCGCTTCTTGCCTTTCTTTTTCTCCACTCTGCATTTCTCTCTCTGTTCTCCTGAGTAAATGACCACTTCCCTCACTACCTCCGGCAGTCCTCCGCAGCACATAAAGGCCCCACCGGTCTCCGCACTCACAGTCAAGAAGTAAACACACTCAATGTTCATACCTTTCACTGTCGGCGCCTTCTTTATTCCCGGGAATGTCAGCTTCACTGGTAGTTGCAGCAGCTTCTGAGAGGAGCTTTCGCCTGCACAGACACTGTGGTCACTTGAGCAAGAGCTAATAGTCTGTGAGCTTATTGTAGAGCGTCCAGTGTTGGATCTCAAGCGGATTCTGCGAGAAAGCGTAGCGGATACAGACGTAATGTCTAGCTTGGACTCAGAGTTGTCAATTTCCAAAGAAATCTGCATGATTTCCCCGGGCTTGTAAGCGTTTTTATCGATGTGGACTGTGAGATGAGCTTCTCCCTGGCTGAAAAAGCACCAAGTCAGCATTGAAGCGCTCACACTTTCCTCCAGACTCTTGATGACGGCTGGACGACTGCCAACGGTTAGATACTCGGGCTCAGACTTTACTACCCAGTCGTCACACTTGAGATAGGCCACCACTGAGTACCAGACTTCTGCCTCCGTGCAGGGTGGCTGCTTGATAAAAAACGAGGCCGGAAACGTCTCCGGAACCGGGAACTCAAAGGGAAAGCTGTAGCTGCCAGGCGAGTACTCCTCCCCGTCCAAAGTACATAGAGAAACTACATGCTGCGCCACTCTTCTAGTACCTTTCTGCCGAATTGGCTCTTTTGTGGGCAAGATGTCTCTCCATTCACACATTTCAGTGCCGGTTAGCTCCAGGTCGAGGACGCCTGCGTCGAGGGGGGAACTCAACTCGCAGTGCACGTTTCCCGAGAGTGGGTTGCCCACTGATACAAAGCGGGAGTCCAGTTGAATTGTGATGACACTGTTGGAACTGTTCCCCATGTTATTACTAGGTCCGCAGCAGAGCTTTCCACTCTTCCGGTAGACCCGGCGGCTCAGTCACAGGGATAGAAGAAGGACGTATGACTACATGTTTCTCCAACGCAGGGCTTTGTCCATACCCAATGCAGAAGCCCTGAATCCGCACCTCGCACTTAATTGCATACTTGCACTGTACCAAATCGCCCTGTACTGTGCTGGTTTGGTTGCTGTCACTGGTGATAGGCATTTTGACTCATTCAGTGACAGGAGTCGGGTGGTGAATAGGGGCGGGGTGAGGCAAATCAGCTGTAGAGACAATATCTGAGACAACGAAAGTTGCGTGAAAGTCATCACGCATAACGATGTAGCGGATGAGAGATGCACGCAAGCCTGCAGACTCCAAGTCAGTGTCTTGGTTTTCTACTGTCATCACTGCTGTTGCTGTTTCTCCGATGACATATGTCGATTTATCCGTCTCTGCTCTGATTCTCACCTGTGGCACAACTATTTTGAGCCACCCAGTGATTAGAATTTATTATGGAACTTCTTTAGACCTCAGTAGAACCTTAACAAAGT
>Ga0247837_1003481_pt1 | contig 27299 bp, 15 predicted proteins | sample LaCtaG_2_FD_187115 | JGI IMG/M metagenome (GOLD analysis project Ga0247837, IMG submission 187115) | Freshwater microbial communities from meromictic Lake La Cruz, Castile-La Mancha, Spain - LaCruzMarch2015_14.5m | ecosystem: Environmental > Aquatic > Freshwater > Lake | place: Spain: Castile-La...
TTTGTCTCTGATAATCCGGACGACATGAGTGCATTCGATCACTTCGACTGTCAAACTATAGGAACTCGTTCACTGCATTGGCTGCTGTGCCAGATGCCTTCCATCAACTTATAAAGTGAGTTTTTGAGCACTTCTACGCAGCATCCATTTGTCCATCTTATAGGTCTCCCTACCTCCGCACTGCTCCTAGACAGGTCCATCTCCGCGAACCCCTCCTCCAGTCCTGGCAAAGCAGTATATTTATGGGAAGAAGTAGTGCGCTTTTTGACTTTTTCAGGCTTTTCTTCATCGAATATCTCGATATCCTCGGGTACTATCTCTAAAGTGTCTTTTTCCTCTTCAGATATATCTTCGTTGACTGGGGAAGTGTCTAAATTGCCTTCTGATTAGGACTTTGACAGGCTGGCTTGGATTCGATGGGAGTTTTTTTATGGGATTTTCTGGGTCGAAGTGAACTTTTTTTGGTTCTTTCACGGATTTCGGCCTTTTTCAGTCAGATTTTCCACAAAATACGGAACAGTGGGCTTTTTGGGTATTTCAACCTCATAAATTTCTCCTCCGCTACTTACTAAATCTCCCTCTATACAAGAGGGACTTCTACAGGCTTGCAGCTGAAATACAGGTCCAGCGGACTTGCTTTCGTCTCTTCCCCGTGTCCTGAATTTCCTCTATGGATGTACACATCTCCGCCCTTCTTTACATACGACGAAGACACTCTCTCAGTCCCCGCACTGGACGGGGTTTAGGAATCAGAAGGGGACTGGGCGCTTGGTATAGGTAGAGGGTTGGTTTTGCCCTTGGTGGAAGGGGGTTGGACTGTGCGTTTGGACTCCATTATGGTCTCAACAGATTGGAACTCGGACTTGGCGAGTGGGTTATTGGAGGGATAGAGGTGACTTTGGAGGAAGCAAAGCTAAGAGACTAAGTGGGTCATTTAGTCCTCATATATACTAGGAATGTTCCCTGTCAATAGTCCTATATACCCGATATATTCCCATACCCTACACCCAGTTTCCCCTATCCTGCTTCTCCAAGCCAGCTCTAAGCCGCCCTCTCCTACCTACATATAGGACTTACAGATATGTATAGGAAAAGGCCTGGCGGAAGTCGGGGTAATTGTGAAATCTGAGTAGACGGGAGTAGTGGTAGGAGTCTTCCCTGTATTGCCTTCTGGGAAGTCTAGTCGAAATACTAGTTGGTATCGACTGTGGAGTAGGACTTCGCAGTGGCGACTGTAGGCGTGCACTGAGTCTGGAGATACCATTTGGCCGGGTTCACACTTGAATTGTTCTTCTGAATGCAGTGGTTTTCTCTAAAAGCAGCACCTGCGCCATCAGTCCCGATGCCCCCTTCCCAATGGGAAACTCCAACTGATCAAAGTGCAGGTTCAATCCTCAACTGCGCCGGTAAAATCGGTCTTTTCGACCTGGGACTAATAGAGCTTTCCTCAGGCAGCGGAAAAGCCACCTCACTCCTGCTCTCATCGAAACTGTATAGCTGCACCTGCTCCCAGGCCAAAGTCGCATCAAATCCCTCAGCTCTATAGCCATGCTTTCTATCGTTTTGCGCGTGGTCATTTCGATAATACAATGTTTGAGGAAGAGAAGTCCTCTCCGAATATACCCCCTTCGGAAGCGAGTGCTACCAAGGGATTGCAGAAAGGGGAGTCGAGAGCGAAGGAGGGGTTTTTGAAAGTGGGCGATATCGTCTTTCTCAAGTCCCAAGTGAAAAGCGTACCCAAGTCTCAGGTGTTCCTGTCCTCTGACGGAGTGCTGTCGAAGACTGTAGAGTGCATTCCGAAGAAGGCCAGTAACGGCCGGGTCAAGGGAGCCAACGTCATGACTCGCAGCTGTTTGTTCCGCATTGAAAACGCTCGATCCATGCAGCGGAAAGGCCCTGACAAGGACCTGGAGTACTCCATTGTAGCGGGCAAGCCCTTCACCTACGGGGAACACATCCAACTCCGTCACTTCCACAGCCAAGGCCTGCTGGAGGTGCGTCCGAAAGACCAAGCTCTCCAGCAAGGCTGTGTGCAGGTCAGCATTGCAGCAGACAGCAGCGACTTCACCTGGTTCGAAGTACTGCCGGTCAACAAGTTGCGCATGCAGGGTGAACGCATCAAGTACTCGGACGCTATTTACCTGCGTGTCGCAGGCCTGAAGACCAGCTTCTACCTGCACTTGGCAGGGGATGAACGGCTGGAAGTGAACTGTGGTCCGGAGCAGTGGGAGTGGAGGCCGAGACGCTACATGGACTATAACGAGTTGGACAGTGAGGAGCACTTCGTGACTACGAGCAACTCTTTCCGTCTGTACCACAGAGTGTCGGAAGGCTACTTAGTGGCTCCGCTGCTGCCTCTGCTAGGGGGCGCGGACACGTCCAGAGTGTATGTGGAGCGTGGCAACAAGACCAGTGGGTCGCTGTGGGAGTTGCAGCTGTCCGACACATTCACAGGAGGCAAGGCGAAGTGGAAGGCGACGTTTCAGCTCAAGCATCTCGCGACAGGACTGTTTCTCTCGCACACTGGAGAACTGGTGTCTGATGACGCTCAAATGACAGCGCAGTCAACTCTCCACTTTGTCCTGCACCCAGACCAAGAGGACCATCAATCCGCCTTCGCACTCTTTGGGTCAATGGCTCGCTTTCAGTCCTTGCACACTGGACTGTTTCTTTCCGTGGCGGACACAGACAGCAGTTCTCGAAATGCAAAGCTCGATGTCTACTGGGCGGAAGGCAACAAGAAGCGTGAATATCCGTTCATTGCCTTTTGCTTAGAAGACGTTGCGGAAGCACATACTGACCACATTTACAAATTAGGCCGAATGGCCCCTGCAATTCTCCGCTTTGCCGAAGTGATAAACAGTCTGCAAGCAGGTCACAAGTCTGAGTCAGAAGTGCAATTCTATATGTCACATTGCAAGGAAATGCTGGCTGTGCTGAATAACGTCTCAATCCACATCCTCCAAAGCACTGGGGCAGTGGACCTCAGCAAGCGACAAGACTCTATGCGGGAAATGGGCATCGTCACTGCCTTTCTCCAGCTTGCTCGAACAATAGGCGAAGGCACGAAGTCGCTCAGACTGAGAAAGTTGCTGGGTGCGAGGGATGAAGCCAATGAGCGCCTGGTAGGGTGCTTGGATGAGGTGGAGCGAGGCCTGCTACGGGTTATAAACATCAGTGTGAAGCACAACTCGCAGGGCTGTGCATGCATACGGCCATTCGAAAGCTACTTGCTAGCAAGAGTGCACTTGGAAGAGGCTGGCAGACTGCTGCACGAAGTGTTTCTCTACGTACAGGACGAGGGAGCGGATGAGTTGGGATTTACACGGTGGTTTCACAGGCCAGATAGGCCGGAGGCTGACTTGTCCCTGAACGAAATGGTGCTATGCATGCACATCATCCGGTCCCTGTGTGAGTGTGACGGCAAAGGAGTGCCTCACTTCCAACGCATGGCCTGTGCACATCTATTACAAGCCCAGAGCGTCTTCCCCCTGCTCAAGTTCGGCCTGTCCACAGGCAAGCCTTTCCTCGAGTTCGTCTTCAAGTCCCAACAGCACGCTGACTACTTCCTGCATATACAGCCTTTGATGCCCATTTTGGCTCCTGGCAGAGGACCCTACTGCTACCTGCTCAGCGACTTGTGCAAAGTCACGGCTTACCTCAAACTCGTTGCTGCGGAAATCCTGCTCCTCGCCACTGTCTGTGTGGACCGATTTCAGGAGATGATTTCGGCGATGAGTCGCGAGCTGTTCCTCACTCCGAGACACATCGAAACAGTGCTTGAAGACCTGTTCGTCCCTGAGAAAGTGCGCTCCGCCTACGCTCGTCTCTATCTCACAGTGTTCCTGGACGTGGATCCCTTCTCCAGTGTGACTGAAAACGCTAGTAGATGCTACAATCTGGAAGTTGGGCAAATGCTGTCGATACGGACTTGTGAGGCTGGAGAGGCCAGTTTCGAAGCACTCAGCAAGATAGTGCGGCAGTTTTGGGACTTCGAAGGACTGATATCGCTGGATGGACAGCACATAGGCCATAAGTTGGAACTGACAACTGCCTTCCTAAGGCTCACCCAAGCCTTAGTTGACCAGGATGTGCGACTGGGAGAGGACAAAAGTCAATTTGTGGAAGATTTGATGCAGCCTTTGGGTCTGCTGCTCATGGAGCGAAGGCCCGCGGAAAAGAGCGAGCTGAAGAACCACTGGTGCGCCCGACTGATGGGGGAGTTGAAGCAGAAGCGTACAGACAAGCCCAAAGCTTCCCTCGAGATGAAGTGGGGGAAACTCGTATTCGAAGTGCTGCTCGTCTTTGAAATAATCCTTCGGCTTCGTCAAGACCTGCACATTTTCCTGTTTCTAGCCAAGTTCAAAGAAATCATCACCGGACAGACTGCCCCAGTGCCTTGGAATGAAGTCGTTCCTGTCATCAAGGGTGAACTCACCACCATTCTGCAGCGCATGGATTTCGACATCCGCTACAAAGGCAGAGCCAAAGTCCGTCCACTCGAGCTGTTTCGGGCAGTTTCGCCTGAAATGGACACAGTGGAGAAGGGCGACTCTGAGAAGACTGATTTGGAGTTAGAGGACACGGGAGTGCTGGCACTGGACCTCAACTTGCTGCAACTCATCTTTAACGTGGGCAAAAGCAGCAAGAAGAAAATTAGGAAAAAGGCGCTCGACATCATAATTCAAAATCTGAACGAGAAGAAACTACTGAAGGAACAACTTTCAGAAGTGCAGTTCCTCATTGGGGAGGCGCAAATCAGTAGTTTCTACCACTTGCAGGATATCCGTGTACGGCTCTGTCAAGAGCTGAGAGCTGTGAAGGAGGGAGAAATCTCCGACCAGATGATCGAAGCAGTGGGAGCAATAGTGGAGCGCACTGTGCACGAATTGACTGTGCCTGAGGAGTGCAGACACCAGCGAGCCAAGATGCAGGACTTGGTGAGACTCACAGGACTGCACGACTTGCTTATTTCAGTGCTCTATTTTGCCTATGAACCGCGCTTTGAACGCTTGTTCGAAACTGTGTTCGAGGCTTTGCGACTGTTCACTCAGAGTCACAAGCACAACCAAAGCCTGCTGTTCAAGCATCGAGACCGACTGTTGGAGCTGATGGAGGTGCAGGAACGCGGAGTTACTCACTTGCTTACAGAAGTGCTGCTCAGCTACCGAGACACTGATTTCGCCTTCGAAGTCGTCAAGTACCTTTTCGACTTGCTGGAAAAGCCAGATGACTATCCATACCGACTCCTGCAGCTGCTACGGACCTTCACTCGAGATGATGAAGGCGGCTATACACGCAGTCTGCAGACCGATATTCTGAAGCGAATTGTGGCTTCCAGCAAGATATTGGCGCTGCACACGACTGAAGTGAAGGCTGTGAACTACACTCAGCCGCAGATACGGAAGGGAGAAGCTCTGGCGGACACGAAGCTTCGCTTTCACCAAGAGGTGATTCGCACTCTTGTGTCCTGCACCTATGAAAACCGCTTCTGCCTGCTCCAATGTCGCAACCTCATTTCCTCCAACTTACTGCGCAAAGCACTCAGAGGCAAAGACGTGCCCGAGGCCAGCCGGAAGGTGTACCTGCGGTACTTCTACCAGGTGCACATGACAGGACTGGAGCCCGACGTCGTGCCTCGACTAACTCTCAACGACATCGAATCAGTCCTCAAAGACCTTTTAACTGTCCTCAAAGACTTCCCGCCCCGATTTCCTTTCCTCCTCGTTCTCGCTAAACTCGGGATATACGCTCAAATCAGAGTGAAAGACACTGGAGGTCCGACTCTCTTTCACCACGGCTCCAGTGTGCAGGACTTGAGGCCGGACCAGAAACGAATGCTGGACTATTGGAACTTCGTCACAGGGAAGGAGTCGCTTCGAACGGAGCGAGACGGACTTCTGCACATTCTTCGAGACATGTTCGCGACCAAGTCGCCTCAGCTAGAGCTCTCACCTCAACTGCAAAACGTGAGAGGCGACCTAGAAAAGGCACTGGAAGAACTGGAGTCAGCTGTTAGAGCGGAGGAGCGTTCAGCCGCAGATCTGGATTTCTCCAACCTCCTGCTCGTCCTAAACACCTGCCGGGAAGCTGTGCACCAAGCGCAGGCAGAGTCCGCAGGTTTCGGGGGATGCGAAGAAATTGCGAAGTTAGTGAGTTTGTTGAGAGACTATATAGTGCAGCAGGGTTTGACGCTGGAAAAGGCCTTCGCTTTGTTTGATGTGGATAGGGACGGGACTATATCTGTGACGGAGTTGAAGTCGGGACTGCGAGCGTTGGTGTCCAGTGGCATAAAGGAAGTCGACTTGGACCGAGCGATGCGGGAAATGGACACCAGCAATGACGGAAAAGTCCAATTCGAGGAATTTTGTGAAAAAATGAAGCGCTTTTACGACAGCAAAGCAGCGCCCAAGAGAGACTTCCGCCAAATGACCTTTCAATTCCCCCACCTGAAGGAAGCTTTCTCCGCTGACCAGCTCTCTGACCAGACCAATAAGGAGTCTTTGCGCGAGTTTACTGCAGAGTTCGGCCGTGTCTTCGACGAAGTCGACATTCAGCCGCTCATCCTGAAGATCAGAAAGGAATTCATGGAGCCTGCACTTCGCAGGAAGGACTACACCGTGTTCAAGGAGTTCATATCGAAGCTGGGAGTGGCCTTCAACAAGCCTATATACAAAATCTACCTTATCAAGATGATGCGTTTGCTTATTCAGAACGCCACCGAGGACCACTCTCGCACTAGCGAAGTGCAGATTGTCCTTTGCGATGCGGGAGTATTGGAAATGGCTCTTCAGATCCTGGCCGACGTCTCCAACCTGGAACTTGTCAATGAGTCCATTGAACTGCTGCTCGCAATGCTGCATGGCGGCAATCAGCTGGTGCAGGAAAGACTGCTTGCGAGCTTGAGGCAGGAACAAGATGCACACTTGTTTTCGTACATCCGGAGACAACTGCGTCTGTCACGCGACAGAATCATGCGGCGCACAGACAAACTCTATGACCGCAACCCAGAGCAAACACTAGCGGAAATGATGGGAGAAGTGGGCGAGTCCAGCGAATCAGTATGTGAGTTGCCTACCAGGGAAGAAACCGCAGTGGCGAAACACCTGGTTAACTTATTGCGATTACTGCAGCTTTGCTGTGAAAACTGCTACTCGGACTTCCAGCGCTATATTCGTCTGCAGAATGAAGGCCAGCGCGGAGCCCGGCAACTCAACATCGCCCTGGTCAACGAAATTGCCCAGTACCTCATCAACCTCAAGGAAATGGGCCGACTGCTGCGCAACGACTTCGAAGCTTCTCAAGTCGTGCCTCGGTGTCTGGAAGCACTGATCGACCTGTGCAAAGGCCCCTGTCTTGAGAACCAGCAGTTGCTCGGTACTAAGAAGAAGCTGTACCAGTTCCTCAAGGCCTGCCTCAACCTGGACATGCGCAGAGTGCTGCTGGACCTGAACAACGAGCAGAACGCTACAGAGGTGAAGTTCTTCGCCAGTTCCATTAGACTGCTGAAGGCGCTGTTGGAGGGGGAGTACGACCGCAAGGTGGCGGAGTGCATGCTGAGCGTCATTGACTTCAAGCAATTGGCGGAGAAGGCGAAGGACATATATGAATTTTTGGTACACCGGAGACTGAAGCTGTTTATGCAGAACAGGTTCGCAGGTGAAACTGTCGCGAGTCCTTTAATGCGGCTCTTGCTGAGACTGCTGCAAAGAGATAAGAGCGTCTTGACCGTCAACGACGGCGAAATGATCGACCTGGGCTTCGACATTTGCATAATCACCCTCAAACTGCGCAAAGAGTTCCCCAACGAAGACCTGCGCTGGCTCAACTTCCGCGACCAACTGCCTCACTCCACCGCCCGCCTGGAAAACCTCTTCTTCCAGCGCCGCATAGAGGCCTTCAAGGGCAGGTCGGAAGCTACTCGTCATGACATCATGATGTTCTTTAGAGTGGAGTGGGCGCGCTTTCGCAAGTGGTGGACTCTGAAGGTCGCAGGCAGACACTTGGACCCTCCAATGATGGACCTGGCGTACAGCTTTTACCTGTCCCTGATCGGCAGCGTGGAGATCGACAAGGACGGCGAACTAGTGCAGTGCTACTTCCGCTTCCCCACAATGGTCAGCTACATGAGTTCACGAGTCCTCAACTCTCTCATTATGGACGTCAATCGGAACTCCCACGATGAAAAGATCAAATCCTTCTTCCAAAAAACTGACAAGTACGAACTCGCTTTGAACCATTTGCAAATCATGAGTCGCATTAGGTGGCTTTCAGCGCTCGGATCTAAGCGGAAATTTCTGGAAAACACGTGCTTTTTGCTGATAGTGGGGCTGAACTTGGCTCTGCTGTTCACTATCACGACGGGCGAGGATGGCGTATTCATGAGTTCCATGGCCACAAACAGGGCACTGGAAGCACTGTGGGTGTTCGCTGTGCTGCTGAGTGTGCTGGCAGTGCTTGTGTATTTCCTCTTTGTGCTGGAGAACTACCCACTGGCTATCTACGAGCATCACCACAACACTTCCTCAGCTTCCACATACGACAATAAGGCGCTGTCCACACTTCGAGGCACTGTGCTGATGCGAGAAATGGCGGAGTACAACTCAGGCGTGCGGAAAGCAGGTCACGTGTCTATCTCTAACCGAGTAATTTACTCCCTCACAGACAAAGAAAGCATCTATTACTTTGTGTACGTGGGAGTGACTATACTGGCCCTATGGAACCCGTTCTTCTATGCAGTGCTGCTGCTGGACATTGTGAGACGCAGTGATGATTTGGTGAACATCTTGCGATCCATCACAGAGAACTACAAGCAGTTGCTATTGACCCTACTGCTGGGCGTTATTATCGTTTTCCTATTCGCGGTATCCGGCTTCCTGTGGTTTGGGGAGTACTTCCGAGACTCCCCCTCGAGCAAGGATTTGTATTGCAACTCCCTGCTGCAGTGCTTCCTTACTATCCTCAACTTCGGAGTGCGGGCAGGAGGAGGTGTGGGGGACGTGCTGAAGTTCCCTCTGCTGAGCGACTCCGGGTACTGGTACCGACAAGTGTACGACATTCTGTTCTTCATAGTAGTGTCAATCGTTCTGCTCAACATTATCTTCGGTATTATCATCGACACTTTCGGAGACCTGCGAGACAAGCGGCAATTCATCGAAACCGACCTGAAAACCGTCTGCTTCATCTGCGGGCGCGAGTTGTTCGAGTTCGAGTACAAAGGCGCAGGCTGGAACGAGCACATTCAGCTGGAGCACAATCTCTACGCCTACTTAGCCTTCATTATATACCTGCGCAGGAAACCACGAGAGAAGTGTGACGGACTGGAGAAGTTCGTGAAGAAGAAAATTGAGCTGAATGATGTTTCATTCTTCCCCAAAACTGCAAGGTCGCTGATGGTGGAAGAAGAGGACGCTCGAAAGCCAGCTCTAGGGGAACTGGATTTGATAGCCAGTATCAAGGCGAAGGCTAGCAATTAACAGTGTCTGCGAGTCGCTAAGGATAGACGCTTATGCAATGTTAGGTTGCTGTGGGGACGAGAGACTTTCTGCTGGAAATAGGGATGGAGACAGAGTTGATGAATACACTAATCCCGAAAGACAAAGGAAAGGCACAGAAGAAGACCAAGCGTCCGCTTGAGGAGTTCCACTTCAGCACTAGACAAAGGGCAGCTTTCGCCTATGAACACGCCTGGCGACGCCTGCCTCGCACTCACCAGTGTCTGATGCTCACTACTCTCCTGCTCATTCTCATCGGCAACTTCTGCAAACTGGTGTCTGCCATTGCCCTCAAACGAGCAGTGGACACTCTGAGTGAGAGCCAGCCTGTACTGTACTTGCTGGTGGCTTTCTGCGGACTGCAGTAAGTTGCATGTAGAGTGCTGGGCGAACTCTGCACAGTGGTGAAAGACCTGCTTTACGCATGCATTGCGGCCTTGATAGAGAAGCAGGTGAGCTGCGCAGTGCTAGAGCACGTCCTGGGCCTAGGCATGCAATTCCATATCTTCAAAGAGTCTGGGAAGGTCATTCGCATGATCTACCGAGGCGCCTACGAGTTCGGCGCCATCCTGCAAGCAGGAGTGTTCGCAGTGTTCCCTATCATAGTGCAGTTTTGCCTAGTGCTCGGGTACTTGATGCAGGGCTACGACTGGATCTACAGTGCTATGACTGTGGCAGCGGTGGCTGCTTACTGCTTCTGCACATTCGCTGTGACTCGATACCGCACCAAGATCAAAAAGCTGATAAAGCACAACGACAACAATTTCAACCAACGAGCCACAGACGCACTCACCAACGTGGAAACGATAAAGTTCTTCAACACCACGAAGTTGGAAATGGCTGCGTACGCTGCTGCTTATAGCGGCTTCGTGTCACAGACAGTGCGCTTCTACAAGGCTGTATGTGTCATGAACGTAGGCCAGCAGCTCTCTATGGCGGTTGGGACTCTGTGTGTTCTTCTGCGTATGGCGGGGGAAGTGGACGCGGGCACTCGCACAGTGGGTGACTTTGTGCTGATTAACACCTACTTGCTTCAGATCTTCGGCCCTATGGCGAGTCTGAGTTCGTACTACAAGATACTGACCACTGCCTGGGTGGATGTCGAGGCGCTGATGGCCATGCTGGCCTATCGCAATGAGGTGGAGGACGTGCATGCAGCCCGAGAACTGGGCAGAGTCAAGGGAGAGCTGGAATTCCGGGATGTGTCCTTTGCCTATAGTCCTGGAGACCCTTTGGTCCTGCACAACCTCTCCTTTACTCTCTTCCCAGGCCACACTTTGGCTATAGTGGGCAGTAGTGGCGCAGGCAAAAGCACAATATCCAAACTCATCTTTCGCATGTACAACCCTTCGCAGGGCAGTATCCTGCTGGATGGCAGCGACATCAGGCAGGTCACGATGGACTCGCTGATACGGCAAATAGCGATAGTGCCGCAGGAGTGCTGTCTGTTCAATAACACTTTGGGGTATAACCTGGCGTATGCTGTGCTGAAGGACCCAGTGATGGACAACTACGAAAGGTACATAGACAAGGTAAAGGAAGCTGCAAAGCAAGCACAGCTGGACGACTTCATCAACACTCTCGAGGAAGGCTACAACACCCTAGTAGGGGAGCGAGGTCTGCGTCTCAGTGGGGGGCAGAAGCAGCGAGTCGCCCTGGCTCGCGCAGTTATCAAGCGACCTGCACTCATCTGCCTGGACGAAGCCACTTCCGCCCTGGACAGTCACACTGAACACCAAATCCTTGGCACTATCATCCAAATCGCAAAGACCTGCACAACTGTTATTATCTCCCATCGGATGTCCACTGTGAGACATGCGGATAGCATATTAGTGCTAGATGAGGGCGAAATCAAAGAAACTGGTACTCATGAATTGCTGATGTCTCAGCAAACGCTGTACTGGAGTATGGTGCAGCGGCAACACAACCAGCCTTAGACTAGCTGAGTCCTTAGCTAAATACAGGGAAGAGAACGGAGTCGTAGGGAGTTTCTTCGCTTTCGTTGGAGGTAGCAGTAATGGGTGGAACGCGGTGAGTGGCTTGCAACTGGATGATAGGTGAACGCAGAGATTTGGGCAGGTGGAAAGGGGCATCGTGGAAGTAGCGAGACAGGTTGTAGGGCGAGTCAGCCCTGGAGGACTCATTAGGTGAGCTTTCCCGCTTTTCCTTCACACTTTCCGGCAGACTCGGCAGTCTCCTCCTGTTCCTGATTGAAGGAGGGAGATAGAAGGGACGTCTGCGACGATGCGGCAAAGGCTCTGGAAAGGGCACATTCAGGTCCAAAGTATGCACGCTTTTTACCTGTGGCTGAACCAACTTCCGGACAGGGTGCTGCTCAGTGCTCCTCACCAGTCTCTCTTTCTCCTCCAGTTCCCTCAGCTCCGTGGACAAAGCCTGCACTTCTCTTTCCACAGCCATTGGGAGGAGGTCTGGGACAGGAGTTAGGGAGGGCGGAGGCATGCTGTGCTTGCGGACTGCAGAGGGCAGAGGAGGGAGACGATGGGTCTTCTTTTGTCGATTACTTGGAAGTTTGAAGCGGATGTCTTTTCCTTTCCCTTTCCTTCTGCTTTCCCAGCCGTCCCTTTCCTTGCCAAGTGCAGTAGCCTGCACTGGAGACTCTGATCTTCCCACAAACCTGGGCAGATGCAGTCTGAGCGCTAATTGTCTGGCCTTAATCGTCCTTTGTTGATAGGTGAGCATCCTGTTAAACAGAGGATGCATCGGCAGTGAGGCTTCTATACGACTCAGGATTAGGTCTGCGTCCATGTTCTAGTGGAGACAACTGAAACACGGATTCAAATAGTGGAAGATGGACTTTAGCTTGGGTCCTGGCAGCAACCCGCCCACTTCGCCCAGTCAAGCGGTCCCTTCCTCGCTCCCTGCGGCCTCCCGTGTGCTCACTTTGTCCCTAGCGACAGTGAAACAAGTCCCTACTACCTTGCTCAGTGATGAAGATGATTCGGACCTGCTGAAGGCGAGAACGCCCTTGATGACGGCGAAAAAGCTGAGGCAGGACTTCAGCAGAGTACTGAAGGAAAGGAGAAGAAAAGGAGCCAGCGAGCCAACAGATGTGGAGGAAGTGTCTGAAGAGGGCGCTGTGGCTCCTCTGATGACAGCCCTCTATTCCGAGCAGTCCCCTCTCCTCCGTGAGTCCCCTGGCAAGCTCTTTTCCAACCCTATCAGTCCTATGAGCAAGGCATCTAAGTCTCCCAGCAGCTCCAGTCGCAGGCCAGAGGAGAGGAGCCAGGTCTTGCAGGAAATGGCCAAGTCCATCTACTCGAACTTCTTCCAGGAAAGGAGAACTATGCATATAGAAAGGGAAGAAGGCGGGAAAGCGGCCTTGCAAAGCAGGTCCTTTACTCCGGCTCCTTCTATCATCCCCAAGCCCTCTTCCCCTACGTCGCTTTTCACTACTCTGCCCAAGTCTTCCACTTCCTCTCCTGCCTTTTCTCGAGCCTGCAGTCCTCCTGCAATCTTTCACCATGTGCCCCCTGTCTCTCCTTCACTACCCGCTAAAGTTGAATTCGCCACTGCAGAAACTAACACAGACCTACTCAACATCAGCCAACTTGAAAGCACTCTGGTCAGTCTGAAGTCGGAAGTCGCAAGAAAGGCTGAGGAATTAGAGGCGAATAGAAGTAGGGCTGAACTAGCGGAAAGCTGCTTGTTTGCACTGAAGAGGCAAATTGAGGAAATGGAGGAATCACGGAAAATCAAGGAAAGGGAAGTGCTGGAGGCTCGCAAAGAGGCAGGCGAGCGAGGGAAAAAGGAGCAGGAAATGAAGACAATTATCAGGAGCTTGGAAAGCAAGGTAGAAGCAGTCGCCAAAGAAAACCAGTCCCTACAACAGGAACTGCGCTCTCTCACATCTTCCCTTACCCAGGCCAACCTGCAGCGAGCCAAGGACTCCCAGCTGCTCGCTGTCTACTTACAAGAACGGCAGACTCAGCGCAGCTCCACGCCCACGCCCTTTAGGACTACCAACCGAGTCATGAGTTCTGCGCCCAGGAACCCCAAGCCCACCTCATCTCCTGTTTCTGACCTGGAAAACACCTCTGACACTCTCCACCAGCCTCTGTTCTGTCCTCAGCCCATCCAAGAGCCCGAGCGCTACTACTCCTGCGACAGTGTAGCTGCCAGTCTGGAGTACTGCAGACTGGTGAAGGAGCAGGGCAAGTTGCAAAAAGCCCTGCAAGCCATACCCCCAGGCAGCAGAAGTCTGGCCAATAAGCGGAGAAAACTAGCACTGGAGTTCGAACTTTCAGTGATAGCGGAGAACATAGAGGCGCTGAGGAGGGAAGATAGTAGGAGCGATATGTAAAGCCTGGAATGAATTAGGCTAAAGAAGGAACTCGCCCTGCTTGATAGGCACTGCAGTTCCCCCTACCTTCACTGTCTCAATATCCTCCCTAGGGCCGATGACTTCCACATAGGCCTGGCCTGGCCGATGCATCAAGTGGCCTTGTTGGGCTATGAAGGAAGGAGAGGGAATGAGACTGTAGTGCCAGAGGAAAGCACCCATGCCGCCGCTAGCAGAGCCTGTGAACGGGTCCTCCATTGTGTCCGGCGGCACTCCGAAGTGCCTTGCGAAGGTCTGTCCCTCCGCTGTAAAGCCTTGCAAGCAGAACAGATGAGGACTGAAGAAGTCTCCACTGCCCCGCAAAGCAATGTACTCAGGTAAACTCAGCCTGGCTTTGCACAGTGCTTCGATGTTCTTCACCAATATCATTAGTTGGGGAGTGCCAGTGCTCACTGTTTGGATAGGCACGCCCTCTACCAGGTCTTCCGCAGTTAGGCCAAAGGCAGGTAGCACCTCTTCAGCACTATATGTTCTTTGGAACTTCGGCTTCTTCTGACTCATCACGATCCGATCCACATGAGAAGAAGTGGAGTGAATCTCAATGGGAATGGGGCCGACTTGAAGCTCCAGGCGAAGGCACATGTAGGGCGCAGTGAGTGGTAGTCTGCCAGTGTGAATAAGTGCGAATATAGTGGAGATAGTGGGGTGTCCGGCCAGCGGGATTTCCTCCATAGGTGTGAAGTACCTGGCTCTGAAGTCCGCTACGCTGGATTTCAGCACAAAGGCAGTCTCCGACAGGTTCATTTCCAAAGCAATTGCCTGCATCGTCTCAGTGGGCAGGTCGTCAGCGTCGAAAACCACTACACAAGGGTTGCCCTGCAAGGGTGTGGACGTGAACGCGTCTACTTGCAGGAAAGCATGCCGTGCAGACATATTAGTACAGACAGAACTAAATGCACATATATGATCGACGCCACCAAAGTCTCCATTCACCAGGCGCTCTATCAAGACCCCTCAGGCCACACCACTGTTTACCAGGGAGTCTACTCGCCACTGCATCCCTGCACGCTCCAGCCACAGCCCTGTCTTGTCGCTATCAAGGAACTATCACTGCCTATGCAGAATGGTCAGTTCCCCAGCGCGATACTGCAGGAAATCACCATCCAAATGAGGCTGGAGGACTGCGAAAACATCTGCAAGTGCTACGGGTACTTCGAGCGGCTGGGCAAAGTGTGCATCGTGACTGAACTGTTGGCGAGGGATTTGGAGAGCGACATGAAGACTAGGGCTGGACAGAGGTACGCAGAGGAGCAGCTGCTTCGCTGGCTCCTGCAGGTCCTTTCTGCCTTGCTCTACGCCCAGCGGAAAGTACTGTCTAGGCAGAGTATCGCTCACCGCGACCTGAAGCCGCAGAATCTCTTGCTGACATCTGCAGGGAAGGTGAAGCTGGTGGACTTTGGTAGTGGGGCAGTGACGGACGGAGGAGCCCACCAGCTCACCGGCACTCCTCTGTACATGAGTCCGGAAGTGCTGCCAGTGCTGGCAGAGTTCCAAAAGACTGGAGTGCTGCCCCAGGTCACAGGGATGGACTGCTACAAGGCAGATATATACTCCCTCGGGGTTTCCTTCCTCCATTTGGCTTTATTGGAGCCACCGATTCGACTGCTGACCAATGACCGGCCTTCCGCAATTTCCTTCTATTTGTCTACAATCCAGTCACTCTACCCCTACATGCACTACCTCCTCACCAACATGCTGCACACCGAGCCCAGCGCCCGACCCGACTTCCAAGCCCTGCACAGCTACGTCGCAGCACTATTCAAAGCAGAAGAGCCAGACAGAACGCAGGAAGAAACCGACTATTTCAGTAGCTCCGCCTCTACTCAAGCCTCAGAACTGTCCTTCCCACATACCCAGACTGCTCCCCAGCTCTACAATCTGTAACCACGATGTAGGGTCTGTGATCAGTGTTGTACGCAGAGCGAAATCGAGGTAAGCACCGACGGACTGTGGATATGCTCAGCCTGCTGGTGTCCACATCTAGCTAAAAGCGGCGCTTAGGACCTCTGCTAGCCACTGGAGCAGCAAAAGCCCTTGTTGAGCTTCTTTGTCGCAGGCTTGACAGACTCTCCCTTCTGCACAGGCTGGATGTTGAGCACTTGCAGCTTGCCCAGGATGCCTCGAACCATCTGCTCGAAGAGTTCCTTCACGTGGAATTCACTCTTTGCAGAGGTTTCAATGAAGTCCATGCCGTGCTTGGTTGCGAAGGCTTCGGCTACTTCGGTGCTCACTTCCCGCTGGGGCTGATCGATCTTGTTGCCTACTAGCAGCTTGGGAACCTCGCTGTGTAGGTACACCGTGGCTTCGTCCAGCCAGGTTTGAATACTTTCGAAGGATTGAGGGTTCGAGACGTCATAGACCAGGATAATTCCATGTGCGCCTCGGTAATAGGAAGCCACGATGTTGCGGAAGCGGTCCTGTCCCGCCGTATCCCACAGCTGCATCTTCACATGCCTTCCATCCACTCCCAACGTAGTGATTTTGAAGTCCACTCCAATGGTGCTTTGGAACTCGGGATTGAATACTCCGTCCACGTAGCGAAACAGCAGCGAAGTCTTGCCCACGCCGCTGTCTCCGATTAGCAGGATTTTGAAGAGGTAGTCATAGGGCACTTCCATGGTAATTCCCACTGTATCGAAATGTCTGAAGTCTGGACTGTGTTCACAGCGCTAAAGACGGAAGTGAAGGCCAGAAACGGAGGTAGCCACCATACAGTTTCTGACTCTGCAAAGCTCATGCTTAAAGCACTGTTTCCGGAAACCACCATTGACAACGCACTAAAGCTGCTAGAGCATCAGTCGATCCTGCGGATCCAAAGCCCGAGCGACTACTTCTTCAAAGTGGAGGGCAGTCATGGTGAGGAGTACCATGTATTGAGAGAACTCAACTTTTGTCCTTGTCCCGCCTACCGACAAGTGCTCGTTCGCAACCACCAGTTGATGGTATTGTCTATTCAGTGTAAACACCTACTGGCAATTCACTTGGGCGACACTCTCGATAGCATCAAAACGCTGCGAGTGCTGCCTGAGGACTATGCGACGCTTTACTTCGCTTCCAAACGGACAGCGTCTTAGAGGATCACCGCTTTAGCCTTTTATTCCTAGGCACTATCATTTCCATTCGCCTGACTTCCTCCAGCGGTCTGAGTTTCGCCTCCGTCTTTTCCTTCAGTCTGCCTAGCTTTTCCTCCAGTTGCTCGCAATTGAGTCTGGGGTACAGTGCATCTCTGCCCACCTTCTTAATTGTCTCGATTTCAGTGGCAGCCAGTCTATCCACCAGCTCTGTTTCCAGGCTGGAGTACAGCTGAAGAAAGGCTGTACGTCTGTACTGGATCTGTTCAGCGGGAGTGAGGCGGCTATCGATGGAATAGACGGAGCATTGGATTACTGGCTTGTTCAACTCTCGCTCTTTGATGTTGATTTTGACGGTCGCCATAGTCTCAGCCCGGACTTGATTGGCGGCTTTGGTGAGGATGAGCCTGCGGTTGAGCCTGGCCGCAGTCGCTGGGATGCACGCAGTAGCTACTCGCTTATAGTCCTGCAGTGCTGCAAGTGTGTGAGAGAAGTCTCTAGGAGCGGGCGCAGGGTAGGGATGCAGGGTGCTAGTAGAAAGGGAAGTCGCGGGCTTTTTCACTTGAGTCTGAGAAGCACTGCAGAGCACCTGTCTAAACCCCAGCTTCTTCGCATCCTGCGACACTGAAAACGACCTCTGAATCGCGCCACTCGGCAAGAACTCCTGCAAGCCTTCGTCCGCCTCCCTGCCATTCCGCACGTTCTTTTCCCTCGCCAGAGCCAACAGCGCCGCCTTCGTAATGCCTCGTTTGCGCTCTCCCAGGGACACTATATGGTCAGTGGGTGGGCCGGGAGCTAGGATGGTTTCCCGTCGAAGGGAGTGTCGGAAGCAGTTTAGACTGCTGTGGATGGTGGTGCTGGGGCGGAAAGGCGGGGAATGAGGGTGGGAGGAGGTGGCTTTGGGGTTGAAGCTTTCGGAGGTCTGCAGTTGAGTGGACGACTGGGAAAGAGCGGAGTGCGCTGAGGCTCTTTTGTGCATACTGCAATGGAGAGGCTAAAGAAACCTCTCCACTTTACTGACTATTAGTCTCAGAAGTCCCTAGCAGTATTTCTATCAACTTCACATACTTTTCCCTACTTTTCGTCACTTTCATATATAATTCCAGCCTCCTTATTCAGCCCAAAACTGACACTTTCTTACTAGCTGCAGACAATACCCAGTCCATCTGAGTCTATTTTGCATCGAAGGGAAAAAGTCTCTCGAGGAAGAATCGAACTTCCGACTTTCAGACTGAGTCCAACTGTGTTGCCTGCTACACCATCGAGAGCTGCTTTGAGACCCTCCGGCAGACTTATCAGTAGAACCATCCTTACTACCTCCACTAAGTCAAAATACTGAGGTTGATAGAGGCGGCTGGGTCTGGAGCCTGGAGAATAACAGGGTTTGAAGAGGGTAGAGGGTAGAGGGACTCTGTAGTGTCCTGCCTGTCTCCAGATCTCCTCAGTCTGGCTTTGCTTTCTTCCTTGGGCACGACCGTTGCTCTTGCTTTGGTCTCCCTGCAGCCCATTTCTCTATTTAAATGTATTCGATTCATGTCTTGGAAGGGACGCATTTCCTCTCCAGACCTGTATAAAGGGCTGGAGTGGATGGAAATGGCAGTGCTGCGAAGAGCCTTTGGCGTACTGCTGACCTTTACACAGGGCAGTAAGACTTGGCAAGTGAGTGCAAATGTGGGCGACCGGATCATGGACCTGGCCAACTCCCAGGGGGAAGTCTTCGGCTACTGCAAGGGCAACCTCGCCTGCACCACTTGCAGAGTATACGTGCCGAAAAGGTATGAAAAGCTGCTCCCTGCAGCCAGTCGAGACGAAGAAGACGTCCTAGTCGAGCATCCATACACTGAAAAGCACCCCGAAAAGGACTACGTGCGACGCATGTCCTGCCAACTCCGGGTGACGGAGCAACTGCACGGCCTCAAGATTCAGCTGCCAGACCCCTTCCTGGCCCTTTAGACTATAGAGATGGCAGACAAACAAGGCGGAGAGTCGCCCCCGCTCTCCAACACTACCTCTGAGGACGACTTTTGGGTAAATCTCGACCACTTGCCGGTGCTCGGACATACAGGACTCGCTAGACACAGGGAAAGGAACAGCTTAGGCGAAACCAGGCACAAAGAGGAAAAAGCAGAGGGGAAGGAACTCATTCAGATGGAAAAGTCCATCCGAATCCTGCGAGCTGCGAAGAAAGTCGAGGTGTTAAACGCTAGTCTGCAGGCCAAAACCCAGGCCAAGGTAAATCCCACCGTAGCGACAATTCGAACACACCATCGAGTCCCTGCGCGCAGACTACGAGTCCGAAATCCAGGAACTGCAAGGCAAATACGACGACATCAAGGCCATTATGTACCGCAAAGACAAGGAAATCGAGCGAATTGCGAGGATGATGTATGACCAGGAAATCACCCTGACAGCTCTACGGCTCAATGCCGTGAGTGTGCACCACTACCGCAGGCCTGGGAAGGCTGTGGATGTAAGGGAATTGGAGGACTTGAGGGGGGAGTTAGGCCGCTTGAAAGGACAATTGGACTCGATGAAAAGTCTCTGTCAACTGTATCAAGAGGAGTCAAATCGAGCCATAGCCGGGCTGGAAGAAGCCAAAATTACCATCAAACGCCAGGCCACAGAGTGCGAGCGCCTAGTAAAGAGCCTAGAAATGCGTACAGACACCCGCGAAAAGCAGCTAATGGAGGAAAAAGACAGCTGTCTCAAAGCGTATTTCCCACCTAGCTTTGCAGCCTACAAGGACCAAGTCGAGGAAGAACTTCAACTACGAGAGTTGGTGTCGGACAGGCAAAATAAGTACATTCAGTCGCTGCAGGATGAGCTGAAGTCAGCGAAAATGGTGCTCTGCAGTCCTCACTTGCGACATAAAATGCTGACTAGAGTGAAGGATTTGGAGGAAACTATGAAATCAGAGGGGGGCAGAGACAGTAAGACGCCAAAAGGCCGAGGGAGTAGGAAAGGGGAGTGGCGAGGAGGCAGTCCGAAGGGAGTCCAAAGGGAGTCTGTTTCTCCGCCGCCTTTAGACCTGAGGACTGCGAAAGGCTCTGTGCAGCTGCCCTCCCTCTCCATCCCTGCAGGCACCCAGGCGTTGCCCAGTCCTGACACCTTCCCCAGTGTCCGGCTCTAACCTGCTACCATACAGAACAAGCGCTGACCTGTGCGTATCTAAGGATTAGCGGTAGTTCATACTTTCACGTATAGCTTCCTGCAGTTCATCATCGTCGAATTCACTGCTAGTTGGCTGTGGGGGACTTGGCAAAGTCACAGGAGGCGCTGGGTCTCGATCGTCGGACAGACTGAGGGCAATTGCCTGCGCCAGTAGCATTTCCTCTGTAGGGTCTGTGTCTATTGGGGGTGGGGGCAGCGGTTGGTCCTCACTCCCATCCAGTCGGAAAGGACCCTTGATGTGAGGTCCTGAGAAGAGGCTAGCTGGGACTTGACTAGGCGCAGGGAGCGCAGGTCTTCGAAGTCGCTGCAAGGCTGACTCAGGCCTGGGAGGGGGGTTAGTTGGCGGCGGTTGGCACTTCCCAGCAGTCCTATGTCCCTCATAGTCCCTCAGTCTGATGAGTCCTCTACAAATTGGACAAGGACGAGTCCTGCTCCCGCATACAACCACATGCTCTGTGTAGTCGTCAAACCGTATTTCCGCTTCACAATATGCGCAAGTCCTAAGCGGCTTCTCACACCTATGAGCGTCTAGGTGAAACCGCTCCATGGACTGAGAGCAATTGGGGCAGGTTTGGAGGGCGTGGCGGGTTTGGAGATGGGCAGAAAGCTCGCTCTTCTTGACCAATTGGCCACAGGAGCAGCGCTGGAAGTTGCGCTGGCAGTGCACTTCGTGCAGAGCGAAGGCTGAGGAGGAAACGCACTTGCTGCAGTTCGGGCAAACCACTGTGGCTTCGGACATATATAAGTGTGCTGGAGGAATCGCTTATTTTCGCAGAACTAGGAGCTAATCTACTATTCCTTAATACTAAGGTCTTGTGCCAGGGGCGTAAATTCGATACTCGGCCGATTTCGCTCGGATTTCAAACTCTTGTTAAAGTCCTTCGCTATAGTAGCCACATCCATCATTTCCACAAGCTTCATCTGCAGCTTCTTGGCCTGTGCGTACTTCCAGCACACCACCGCCAGCACTCCTCCCAGCACGACCACCAGTGCTGCCAACCCCTCCAAAATGTGCAGTAGCCGAATAGTCTCGTGATCACCCTTCAAATAGACTTCAATTGGTACGTACGGCACGTAGAAAAGGTCATTGGTGGTTTCGGAGGCCAGGATGGCGAGGATGTTGACCCAGACAGGAGTGTCGATGGGCAGAGAGATGTCGGTGGAAAGCTGGCCGAAGAGCTCGGTTTCGGGGAGTACTAGCCAGGCTTGCTTTGTGGTTTCGTACATTTCCATCCCGCATGACGACGCAAGGGAAATATCCTCACTAGTCGCATACACTCGATAGCGAATCAACTGTGGGGAAGGAGCGGCCTCCCCCGCAGCAGTCTCAGGCGCAGCCCAGACCAACTTAATACGGCCCATAGCAGCTTCTTCCACCTTCCACTGCAGTTGCCCGGAGTTCCCAGCGAAGTAAAGCTTCGCAGAGTCGGGAACTGAGCCTTCCAGCGAGGCTGTGAGTTGGAACGCCACTGCTCGCTCCAGTTCCTGCGGGTCCAGTCCCAACACTCGCAAGTAGTACAGGTCCGCCTGGCATGGAAAAGTGGCAATGAGTCTGCCATCTTCCACTCTTTTCGCAGTGAAGGTGGTGTTACCCGCTGTAACTCGCAGTTCCAGCTTGCCGAGACAGGGAGTCACTAGTATAGTCAGAGAACCGGCTCTAGGGAGGTGGAGTTGGTACTCTTGGGCCTGGTTTTCGCTGTCTAGCAGTCCGTGTTCGACTTCGTTTAGGCGAATTACTTTGGCAGTGTTGGCGGCGAGGCAGTAGAATTGGAACTCGCCCAGGTCTTCTCCGTGGGTGCGGTTGCCTGAAATTGCGAAGAGGTAGGTAGAGGGGCCTTTGGCCCAGAGCGGAATCCGGAGTTGGCCGTATATATCGTAAGTGGAGGAGGCGTATTCGCTGTCGATGAGTGTCGGCACTTTCAACTCTGCATTGTGAGTGGTCATTTTGCCGTAGACTATTGGGTAAAAGTCCTTAGTTAGCGGCACAACCTTACACCAGCCCCCCTCCCTCTCCGTCTTATAGTCAAACACCAACTTCGCCCCTTCCCGCTCAGCACAGGCATACGTCTGCGGCCAGCCCGCTACCAAATGCACCACACTGCCCTCTGTATGCGCAGTCAGGCTGTAGCTGCAGTCCATCCCTCCCGCCTGCACAGCCACGTAGTAAGAGCCCTTGCGGAAGGCAGGGTCCGCAGGACTGATGTGGATGTGTTGGATGTGACTGGAAGGACTAGAAGTCCAGTTGTAGTCGGTGGAGGTCAAAGTAGCCGTCGTAGCTGCAGTGAAGGAAGGCCGGCCTGAGAAGACTGAGAGAGACAGGTCCAAACCTGCGCTTTCATAGTGCTGAAATGCGTACTTCCGCAACTGGCCCTCGGCCAAACGGCCTGGGGAAGGCTGGCCGTTGAGTAAAGTAGTAATATGGCCGTGATTCCGGGCTAAAATGGTATATAAGCAGGCGTGTTCATGGCCCATGACCGCTATTACCACGTTGCACCCCATGCAGAAATGAGGGTCTTTGGCTGAAATTACGAGGTTGGAAGTGGAGTTGGCGGACCAGTAGTGCATTTCTGCACTTGGCAGTTCGATGTCTTCGTCACTATTTCCCTGCGAAATCGCGTAAAGTGTGGCTTTTCCTGATCCGAGGACAAAGGAAATGACGACATCCTCCGGCAAAACACTGGGAAAATAGTAGTAATCGATGCTTTGTCCGCGAATATACCCTTCTTGTTGCTGTCCAGCCACCAATCTAACGACTGTTTTCGCACTCGTCCTCAAGGAAATGGAAAAGGTCATGTTCCTGTCACACACCACTGCCATATAGTACTCCCCCCTCATCAGTGCCGGGCCCACTATCGGGTCCGTGAAGGGGATTTCCAGGAACTCGTTGCCCCACCCCTCTGCCTGCCACATCGCAGTTTCCGCCTCTGGCAAGGTTCCCTTAGAGATGTACAGGTCGACGTCCCCACTGGAAACCGCTGTCACCCGCACTACTATATTGGTCGTGTCCTTGTCATTATAGAAGCGGAAGAAGACTGGTTTGTCCCGAAGGCAACTTGCGTATTGTAGGTTGCCCTCCACTAGTCTCAGTTCCTGGGTCTGGGAGATGAGGAGGGAGTAGCGGCAGTCTGCGGACTTGCACTGCACGCTGATATCCGCCCTGCAGCGGGAATGCTTGCAAACTTGCTCTATCTCTTCCTTCTGCAATGCAATGGAGCTGTAGTGCGGCAGAAGCCCGGACTTGTACTGTGCAGAGGCGGAGTTCGGACGAGTCCAGGTCTGATACCCGTCCAATGAGACCAGGAGAAGGTTGAGGTAGAGCGAAGCCTCGCCCACATAGCTCTGCAAACTGACCATAAACCAGTCCTTTCCCCCTACAAAGGAGTAGTAAAAGGTGTACTTGGACTGACTGGACCTACCCACCTGGGGTGTATCTGCCAGTATATAGGCCGGCAGGTCTTCATCGATTACAGCGGTCAGTGAGTAAATGGAGTCCACAGCGCCGTAGACAGATAGGTAGATTTGGTCGCTTTCCGAGGCTGCGGGGTGGACTAAGGTCAGCACTTCGCTGCCGAATTCCTCACCTTTGTAGTCGAAATTCGCCTTCGTAGCGCGGCCTTTCAGGCTTATGTACAGGTCTGGATCCCCAGTTTCCGCAGACACTGTGACCGTGACACTCTGTGCCTCCCGGCTCAGCACCATCACATAGTCCCTGTAATTCCCCATTGTGACCACGTCACTCAGCGGCACGCCCGCCTGCACAGCCACAGACCCGTCTCCAGACGTAAAAAGCAGGGAGTAACTCGCAGTGTGGGCAATGCTCCACTTCACAACCCTCAGAAGCACTAGGTAGGTACTGGAGCGCAGGTACATGGGGTCGGTGGGAGGGACTTGCAGGCTGTTGGAGTGCTGTTTGGAGCCTTGGAGACGCCATTGGCCGGTGAAGGAAAGGGGGGTTCGGCCGGTTTCGCTGGCATTGTGGGCGACTTGCACCTCGAAATCGCCTGAAAAAGGGGTCAAAGCCAGGGAAAAGGACTTTTCTGAGCCCTGCAAGTACCGCAAGTCGAAGGAGTAGAGCCGGAATTGGTCATTGTTATCTGTCTCATACAGCACTTCCCTCTGCGCCCCGCCCGAAAAGAGTCTCACAATAGAAGTCGCATTGGGCAGTATTTCCGTCCTCAATATAGAGAAATCGCACCCTGAAGTCGCCTCCACAGCCACATAAAAGCTCCTATTCAGCCCCTCAAAGTCCACTCCCTTCGTAAAAGACACCAGTTGCTCCTGCGGATCCGCCCTGTTCCTGCTCGATTTCAGACAGGAAGCGTTATGTGGCTGGTCAGTATCAGTTGAAACGCATAAAAAGCAGTGACCAGTGAATAAAGTCAGCTGGAAAGTGACTTTTAGCACGCGAATGTCGAGGACTCGGGCTTTGAAAGTGAGGGATTGGCCTTCGGGGAGGTAGAAGGAGAGGGGCACTTCGTTGCGGAGAGTCTGGATGGAGGACTGGCCGAAGGAGGCGGTGAGTTGGAAGTGAGAGCGGGTGTGTCCGCTGCCTTGGGCCAGTATGACGTAATTGCAGGGCCCCTCCAAGCACTGCGTCTCATTGTGAAAAAAGTTAATTTCCCTTACATTCGAGTGCGTCTTTGATTTATGCACAGCAAGGAAGTGCTCCGGGTGCTTCCTCTCCTCCTCCGTCAGCCTGCAGTCCAGACTGGCAGCAGGCCGAGAACAGAACTTGGCGAACAGAGTCAAGTCTCCAGACTGCACCTGGGCCTTGATATCGACTTGGAAGGAGGCTAGAACGGGGATTGAGAGGGAGAAGTAGAAGCTTTCACTTGGGTCGGTAAAGCCGCTATAAGGGATGCTGGGGTAGAGAGGGACGAGGTTGGCTGCATTTAGAGAGGCAGTTAGGAGGTAGGCGCTGGGAGCCAGGCCGAAGAGGCCGATGAAGTAGAGACCTGTGAAGGCGCCGAATTGCTCTCTTTGGTGTTTATCCACTGATATAGTCTCATTATCGAACCGGGAATTCTTCAAATCGAATACTTCCTGCGTAGGCTTCTCCCCGGCTTTCACGTAAACCTCCGGCTCTCCGGCGTACACAGTCAGCAGTATCAGTAAAGTGGCTTCTGGACTATCCACATAGACCTGGAAGTACTGCCATTGCCGCAGACCTACGACTCCGGGTGTGGGCTGGGCGGCTTGCAGCGTCGTGACTGTGGCTGAGGTCTGCGCTGTGATGAGGAAAGTGAGGGAGTCGTGGGCGATGACAGACACCCAGTAGGTCGTGTGCCGCGGGTGAATGATGGAGCAGCTTTTGCCCATGAGCCAGCCATCCTCGACACTCATCAACTCCCCGTGCAGTCCTCCCTCTGCCACCACCATCTCCACATCCCTTCCAATCCCCATTGGATTCACCACAAAAGTGACCTCTTCCACCCTTTCCCCCACCTCATAGGTAAACACCTGCTCCTTGTCCTTCCCCAGCGACCACCTCAGCGGCACTCCCGACCCCAAGCGCACCTCTGCTTCTAGGGAAAGGACGAGACTGAACCGGCAATAGGAGCGGCAGTGAGCGAGGATGTGGTAAGTCGTGTCTCTGTGGAGCTCTTGGGAGCTGATTTTCACTTCGTTTGGGTCAGAGGGAGTGGAGGAGAAGTCGTGCTGGTCTGGGTTCGGAGGGGAATTGGCGGAAATGTATAGGTCTGGAGGCAGCCAGTCGGAGAAAGGAGTCAGTGTGAGAAGCAGGTCTCTGCCCTGCACAGTTTCATTCACAAAGTACTGAAACCTCACATCTCCTCCCTCCACTGCGTCAATCGCCTCCGTCCGGACCTCTCCATCCACCAGTCCTTCCTGCCCGAAAGCCCCTACAGCCAGCAGCACCCATATCGCCACCATTACTATATCTGCGCTATCGAGTACTGGCTAAAGAGACGGAGGAATGTATGGGGAAATCCTCAATTCAATACTATTGCTTGGGTCGAATCCTCAATTTGGAGTTTCTGCATGGACTGAAAAGACGCTAGGGAGTGACTAGGACTAGTTAGAATGTGCGTTTGCTCATCATTCTATAGAAGCTGTCGACGTCTACTTTGTCCAGCGGACACTCGTAGTAGTTTTCGATCAGGTCGACCAGGTCATCCCGGGTCACGTTTTCGCCAATTTCCTTGGCGAGCTGCTCGAATCTTTGGATAGTGAGGAAAGGCGTGCCTGTGGTGTTGAGCAGTTCGAAGAGTCTGGTGAGTCCGCCGCCAGTCTCAATATCTCCGAACATCCACTGCACGTGCTCGAGGAACTCCTTCACACTGATGCCTTTGGGGAACTCCCGAGCTAGTTTCTGGATCATGGAGTAGATAGTGAAGTACTTCTCATTGACGCGTAGTCCTTGCAAGTAAGTGAGCATGTCCTGCAGGTTGATGATGCCTTTGCCGGACTTGTCGAAGATAGCAAAGGCTTCTTTGACTTCTTCGATTTCCTCGGCAGAGAAGTCGGGAAGCTTGGCTGGGTCGATTTCGGTGGAAGGTTTCTTGGCAGCGCCGCCTTTCTTCGCCATCCTTTTACAATGGCCACTAAAGCTACTTCAGCGTGACCAGAGCAGCCACTAAAAGCAGCGCTCTGCCTCCAAGTCAGAAATTCACGTTGAAAGGGACTGCTTCAAGAGTTGACACTTATATGAATACTAGCTCTCAGACAAATTCAGCAGATCTTCCACACTGCCCTTTTACGACTCCCAACCTGGCTATATTACAATGTCTGGGGAAGAGGAGTGCTGAATCGCTTTCGTACAAGCAAAATAGTTTAGTTCTCTAGTCAGTCTACATATCCGTTTAGCTGCTTGCACCCTAATTGGCCAGAGGCAGTGACCAAAGCACAGTCAGAGCAGGCGATAGAGCGTATGAGTCCTTGCGTTTGTAGGAACGCTGCGCTTGGAGGGAGTACTTCTATGCTCTGCCCGCAACTGTAGTGGACTTTCCTAGTGCACAGACTGCAGTGTTTCCGCATTTTAGGGTATTTATTGGTTCTGCACTCCCAACTACCTGAAAACACACCTGCACAGCTTCGCTTTCAAGTCTCCTTCTGGCTTAATTCTTCTCCCAGAGCTGTAGCCATCAGTTCCTTAATCAGTCTTAAACTGTAATATATCTTTCAACCTAGTGGGGCCAGCCGTAATGTCTGAATTTGCGTTATCCGTCAACCCTTAAAGCCAAA
>Ga0247837_1003484_pt1 | contig 27295 bp, 29 predicted proteins | sample LaCtaG_2_FD_187115 | JGI IMG/M metagenome (GOLD analysis project Ga0247837, IMG submission 187115) | Freshwater microbial communities from meromictic Lake La Cruz, Castile-La Mancha, Spain - LaCruzMarch2015_14.5m | ecosystem: Environmental > Aquatic > Freshwater > Lake | place: Spain: Castile-La...
CCTGCCACTCCAGTGTCCATGTTGACGCAGTAGCACTTGCCTGAAGCACGATGTAGTAAACTCTGAAAGCTGTATTCACCACTGGCTGCGAGTTTGCTCCATAGAATTACTCCTGTGTGCTTTTTCTGCTGGGAGTAATTGAGCCTGTGCACTGGTTAATGAGAAATTTAAACATACAGCTTAGTAATTGTATGTGAATGCTGGGGCCTCGAGCACACTTCCCCAATGTGTGAAAAATGGCTCCTCGTACAAAGATAGAGACTCTATGTGAGAAGTAAAGAAAACCACAGCTTCATACTAACCCGCTCTCTGCCGGCCTGTACCAGCCCTGCCTCCCCTGCTCTATACCTGAGGATGTTCTTACCTAAGTGCACTACCAACAGGTTGCCCTAAACATACACACAACAATGACTATCAGGCATAGAGAGTTGGAAAGGATCTGGTCATTCTGTGGAGAAAACGCTTCTAGGAGTTCACTGTCACATCTACCCTCTGCTATAATAAGAGTGCTAGTGAAGCTGATATTAGGCCACATATGTAGATGCTTTCGTTGAACAGACAGGGATTGAAGCCGTATCTGGGCGGCAGAAGTGTCACCGTGTGCTGCTGCAAGTGGTATTTCTCACATGAATTGAGTCAGAACAAACCCTTAGCAATCCTGCCTCAGACATACACATGGTTGCTGTAACTCAGCACTCCGTGAGAGTTTCGAGCCTGCTTCACACACTATAGACTGTATGCACGCAACTTCCTCTATATGAATACACTCCGTCCTCCACTACTGTTGTATTCGGCCTGGATGTGAGCGGGAGGGACAGAGACCTTTCTACTCTTCCCCTCCAACGTGAGGAAGAAAAGCACATCATCATGCACTACAGCAGGAGCAGCAGAGGCATGGTCTTGCAAGCCGCCCGCCAGCACTCGCAGCCCGCTTCCTTCGACCCAGTGCAGTACCTTGGCACCTACAAGGACTAGATTGTGGTTGTGAGTGCCGGCCACCAGTGGTGTCTTCGCCATGACTTCCTCCAGGCAAAACAGCACTGAAAACTCTTGAAGCTCTGTGTCGAACCGCTCCACTTCCGCTGCATAGCCCCCACACACGTACAGTCCTGAACCCAGCACACAGACACTCGCATTAAACCGCCGAGCTGACATTTTCGGTAATGTGCTCCATCTCTTTTCTCGGAGGGAATACCGTTCGCAGGTCCGTTGACCTGTGAACACGCTAGGGTTCAGTCCTCCTCCGAAGGCATACACAAAGGGGTGTAACAGAGCGAGACCTGGCAGCACACGAACAGCCTCCATGCTTGCCAGCTGCTCTACACCTGAGCTGCTCACTTGCACTGCCTGCTTGCCCTTGCTGAAGCCTCCACAGCACAGTATTGTCTCATCATCCAGCAGTAAGGTCGCTGCGTACTGGTCCAAGTCGCACGATGGAATGCTCACTTGTCGCCAGCTCAAATTTGTGCAGTCGAATAGACGCATCACATCTGAACTGATTGAAGCTAATAGGACAGTCTGCTTCCTGCGTTTCACCAACTTCTCTTCCGGCTCCTCACAGCTATCGGGGCCGAAGGCGTAGGTCTGCAACTCAGACAGTTCTGTACTAAGCGAGACTGGAAAAGGTATGAGGTCCAACTGAAGGGAGAAGTGGAAAAGTCTCTTTGCAGTGCTAGGCATATGTGTCCACAGCAGTTTGGTGAGGCTTCCCTGAGGCTTGTAGGCAGGCTCGAGACGGTGCAGTCTGCTTTCCTCTTTGCACTGCTGCAGCATTTCCTCGAACTTCTCCTTCATGCGTTGGATGTTCCCTATACAGCGATTCTTCTGAGCAAGGAGTTTGAGCAGCAGCGCCTGGTAGCGCGTTTCCACCTGCGTCGACAGTGAGGACAGGTGGGAAAGACTCAGGGAAAAGAGCTGAGAGCCGTGCTGCAACTGATACAGCCAGCCCTGAAGTTGCAATTGCTCGAATTCCGTCTCCGGAGCCTCACTCCACGGCACAAAAAAGTGCAGACCAGGCCTTTGCTTGTGCACTTCTTCATGCTCTCCACAGCATCTCAGGCCGGGAAACACACATATACAGCAAAACGCGCCATTCGCCTGGCAGCACAGCTCCATTATACGCTAGCTACTGAGGTGCAAGGGCTCTGCCTTCTGAGAAATAGCGGATTGCCGCCGCTTGTGCATGAGTTCCTGCAGCTGCTGGTCTTCTTCAGCTATGAGTTCCTGCACGTTCTTGGGGTCCAGCTCCAGGACAAAGGTGTCGCTGCGGCAGTAATGGCCGCCCACCACTCCCCCGAACATCACGATTTGTCGGTTCACTGCTGCTGCGGCATGGGCACATCTGGCCTCAGGCACTTCCCCTCGCACTGAGACGGGCATCCAGGTCAATGTCGCCACATTCAAGAGATGGACGTCGTTAAAGCAGGTATAGCCGGAGCCGGAGCGAGTATCATTGCGTCCTCCGAACACTACTAAGAGGCCAAGGTCTCGAAGAAAGCAGAGAGTATGTTGGAAGCGGGGAGCGGGCGGACTACCGCGGGTCTGTAGTCGGACCCAGGTGAGTGGTCTTTGACCTGTGCGACACAGGTAGAGCTCATTGTGGGCGAGACTGTTCGCATCCAAGCCGCCAAACACATAGATTCCTGCATGGGGAGACAGAGCGCTTTGGCTTTCCGGACTACGGTAGAGAGAGAAATCGGGATGGGAGAGTTGGTCTGCTGGGTACACTGCTGCTGAGGTGTGGAAGGCAATGGGTCCGGGTCCCTTTCCTTGAATCTCCACTGTTTTCCACTTCATTAGCTTCAGATTCAGCACTGCTGCATCACCGAGAAAAGTATTTTTCTCACTGAGTCCCCCGTGCACTAACATATGTTTGCCCACGACGGCCGCGCAGTGGTACCGCCTCATGCTGACGAGCACTCCCGAGGGCTCAGCACGGTACCACTCCAGTCCCTCAGTACGAAGCACCTGCACCGAGTTGAGGCACTCCCGGTGCTGAGAGCCTCGGTTGTAGGCCGTCACTCCGCCAAATGCGACCAGGGAACTTTGGTGCACCAACAAAGAGTGACCCATGCGAGTTTCAGCGGGTATGCCCAAGGGCTGCGTCTTCACCCAGCGCGGATACAGACTATGCAGCACCCATGCGTCACAGTAAATGCTGCGGCTTGCGCCTCCGTAGAGGTACACCTTGTCCCCAATGCTCGCCATCGCTGCGCCCTCTCTAGTTTCAGGCCGCCAAGAGTCGCTAGGGAGAAGCTTCCAGTAGGCAGCGTATTGAGTGGGTGGAAGCGTGAGGTCGGGACGGGCTGTCTTGGCCTTGCGCTTCTTCTTCGGACTGGACTTGATCAAGGGCAGTCGTTCGAAGCGCAGTTGCTTCTGCTGTAGGGCGGAACACAACTCTAGGATGCTCCTGTGGTGCGCCTCTGCGGTCCTTCTGGTGATTTCCTGGTACTGTTTTCTCTTCAGTTGGAGTTGCTTCAATGCAACTGCAGGGTCGTTTAGGCCGATTAACTGCTGTCCCAGGGCACTCAGGCGAAAGCGCACCTTTTCGTCACGGGCAGTTGAGGTCCTGTCTTGCGAGTCTTCCATAGCAATTATTAGCGCAGTAACTCACTAATGCGCTGTCTAAGCACACTTTGCAGTGCTCCCTGCACCTGACTTTCCACTTGCTCCAAACTCTCCCTGATGTGCTGGTCGACCGCCTTCTTGAGCTGAGCAGAGACTTCAGCAAGTGTGTGCCAGGCTTCCTCGCCCACCACAGTACTGAGATGCTCATACAGCTGCACACTATAAACCTCCACCACTTCAGAACACGCCTTCTGCACACTTCCCGGCCCCGGCTCCTGCCTGCTAAATGGAGTGCCGTACAGCTTCGCAAGCATGCCTTCACTGCTTCCGCGGACTTGTGGAGGGACTGAGGTTCTCCGGCCCAGCTGAACTAAAGGAAGCGTGTCTCTGATAGCACTGGGCGAAGGAGAGCGGCCTTGCTGTCGCATCAAGTTGTCTAGCTCTACGAACATTTCTCTGCGCAGGCCTTCGTACAGGAAGCGCACCTCTCGCTCCAGCACTCGGTCTACCATGACTAGTAGTCGTTCCAGTGCGCTTTTGAGCTGCTGGTCCAGGAACTCCTTCCCCCTCGCTACCCCTGTTTCCACTCTCTTCACTGTGTGCGCGATCAAGCCAGTGGATGCGTACCTCATCATGTCCAGCTTAAACCTCCTTTCACTTTCGTATTTGGTAAAACTCACAGTCGGCAGTTCGCCTGCCGCTGAGGTGACTTCAGACCTGCCCTGTTTCCGCTGTTCCTCGATTTCCAGTCGCTCTTTTTGCAGGCTCAAATCCAACTCAGCTAGGGCTAGCAGGCGTCTCACAGTATCGCTTTTGCAGCGCTCCAAGGGTGTCTTGCCTGCCTAAATTGGCCTCACCTTATCAGTGCACTTGATGTTCGCTCCTAGTTTCAACAGCTCCCCTACTGTCTCAGGCATATCTCTCGTCACTGCTAGCATCATGGGCGTCCACCCGTGATTATCTGCCCTGTTGATATCACACCCCGCACTGGTCACCAGAGACAGAGCGGCATGATGGCAATTGGCCACCGCGAGAAGGGCAAGCGATTGCCCAGCCTGAGTGAGGATTTGCGCATTGGCTCCAAGCGCAATAAGCTGTTTGACAGCGGCGGTTTGGCCGGACTTGACAGCGAGAGTCAGCGCAGTGAATCCAGTCTTACTGCGAGCTTCCAAAGTTGCTAGCTCAGCAGCAGAAAGACCCTGCAAGTCCCCTGCCTCCGCTGCCAACATCAAAGGCGTGTACTCTCCCATCAACCTTGCCATTACCTTACTACATCACCCTGCACTCTTGCTGGGGTGACCTGGGCTCGCTGTACTCCAGTCCTTCACTGGGCAGTTCCTTCCGGATCTGCTTCACTTCGCTGTGCAGGCGTTCGTTTTCTATGAAAAGTTCGTGTTTGCGGGCTGTCAGTTCTGCGCGCCTTTTCTCGAACTCCGCCTTTTCCTCTTCGTAGCGTTTCTTTTCTTCCTCGAGTTTGCGACTGTAGCCCTCGTGGTGGTCCGCTGTGAGGAGCCACTGGATCAGAGCCTCGATGTGGTTCACACAGGGAAGAGGCTTGTCTGCGTAGCCCACTCGCGGCTTTTCTGTCACAGGAGCTGCTTTGATCCTCCTGTAAAACTCCTGCTGGAACGCCCACTGGAAGTTCGAGCAGGCTCGCAGGACCTCATGGTCTCTGGCCAGTCCACACAAGTCCTCAATACTCAAGTACTGCAGCCTCACTGCCGGGACGACCTGATTAATCATCGCTGTCTCCTTCGTTGCTGCATAGCGCCACAGCGCTGCCACCACCGCCCGCTCATCCTTCACTTTCAAGCAATCATGCAGCAACAGGGACCGAAAATCGTAGAAGCTCAAAGGCTTGAAGTGGCGATACTTCTTATCGTTGAAGGTTTCGAAGCGCTCCCCGAGGTAATGCAGAGTGGCGGAGTGGATTGGAAACTCACGCAGAGAGGCGCGGACGGTAAGGCGGCTGGCATCCCCGAAGCGAGACAGCTTGCAGACGTGTCGTTGGCCTGCACAGTGGAAGTGGCTGTTAGGGAAGCAGTGGAAGAAGACACAGGTCTGGGCAAAGCCCAGGGTTTCGAGGGTCAGTTCACACACTACACTGGTGTAGAGCAGTTCCTCTGCCTCTGCCTTGCCCTTGCCACGCTCACAGAGGAACACTGAGCAGTGCTCCTCCTCAAGCACCACAGTGAGGAACCAACTCCTCGCCTCTGTCGCGAACACGGGCGAAACCACAGTCCTCGGCCTCTGCAGTTCCGACAGAGCGAAGCTGAAAGTCGCCTTCTTCGGCCGCAGCTCCTCCACTGCTACGACCGGCAGAGTCTGATACGTCTGCTTGTACCCAAGACTACTCTTCAGGTCGCTGGAGCTGTCCACTGGCACAGTGCACGAATTGAATCCCTCCCCTAGGGCCGGCGGAGGCACCGGGTTGGCCCTCACAGTGGTCAGATAGTGAGGGTCAGTTTCCTTGAAGGTGCCGAACTCCATGACTTGGTCAGGCGGCAGCTTTTCAAAGTGCTCGTCTTCGTAGGGCTTCAGCAAATCCACCATCCGGATATCCACAGGAGAGTCGTGGTAGCCGAGCAGACACAGTCCGCTGATTTTGTTGCACAGTTGGAAGATGTCTTCGGAGAAGCCGGCTTCCACGAGGACTGTGATGAGCAGGGAAATCAGCTCGGAAGAGGCGTGCAGTCGCAAGGCGCTTTCCACTGTCTTGAACAGCAGCGGCAGAGGCGCGGTTTGCAGCTCCGACTTGCGGTTCCGCAGGAGCCAGTTGGCGTGGTCCGCTGCAAACCGGGCGCAGTACTCTCCCAGGAAGACCCAGGCCTCCCTCGCCTGCTTAGTCCCTCTTTGGAAGCAAAGCTTCATGAAGCCCAGCACCTCCTCCTTCGTCAGCTTCAGCACGACATGCTTGATTGCCAGCGAAACCACTAGTTCTCCCACGCCCAGGAAGTCCGCCAGCACCAGCAACTCCCGCACTAGCGTCAAGTCGAGGTGCTCCTTGTCGATGTCGCAGCCGTACATGAACATCAAGGCCAGGCGCAAAGGTCTCTCCGCCACCCAACTGGGCAGTACCAGCTTGGCCACTGGAGCGGAGCTGAAGCTTTTGGCCTTGTCGAGGTGTTCCTTGAAGAAGGGACTGCTGGCGGAGATCACTCCTCGGTGCGCTTTCAATTCGCAGTCCTTCAGCTTCAGCAGTACGTCGTAGTAGTCCATGGACGTCCACAGTCCTCGTGAAGACTCGTTTTCCAGACTGCTGTACCTTGCCTGCTCGAATAGCCGGGTGGGAATAGGCATCAACAGCCCGGGAATCATCACGCCTTCCGTCTCTTGCAGTGCTTCGCACTCCTCTGTGGACGTCTGCGCTGCCTTTTGAGTCTTTTTCGGCGGCAAGGTGTTGCCCAGGGTGCTGTGAGTGCTCGCGGGGCCGAACACTGACTCGGGAGCAGGACGGCCGAACATTGCGGCGGCTTGGTCGGGGTAGTAGGGGAAAGGGAACTGCATAGAGGAGGGGTATTGGACGAAGGGAGTGGGGGGCTGCTGGTACATTGGCTGGGGAGGGAAGGGTTGCTGATAGACTGGCTGAGCGAAGGACTGTTGGAAGGGAGGCTGCTGAAAGGGAGGAGGTTGGAAGGTCTGTGGAAACTGAGGAGTCTGAAAGGACTGTTGAAAGGGAGGAGGCTGGAAGGGCGGCTGTTGGAACTGAGGAGGCTGGAAAGGCGGCTGTTGGGGTGCAGGCGGTTGGAACGAGGGTTGTGGGAAGGGCTGTTGGAAAGGCGCTTGAGTCTGAGGCGCAGTGAAGGCATTGGGAGGAGCAAAGGGAGAGTTCTGCATATTGTGATGAGATGTAGGCGGTATGAATGACACTTGTGATGGCTCCACCTTCATATCCACATCGCCCAGAGGCGGAGCATTTTCGTTCTGTGGCCAGTCACTAGTAGTGGGGATGTTGCTCCCTGCTGGTCTCCCGTGCAGGCCCAAATGTCCATTTTTGAAAGGCGTACTTCCCGGAGCCCCCCACCCTCTGGACGAAGCCAGTGTCCCTCTGCCCCTCACAGCAGTGCCCCTGCCTCTCACCCCTCCTCGCTTCCCTCCTCCGCCTTTGTCGAACTCCATCAGTCCTGTCGAGTTCTTGGACTCGTGCTCGTTCTTGATGAACTCCGAATCGCTCAACGACCGCTCCTCTATCATTACATTGGATTCCCACAGACTGTTGAAGACCATCCTGTGTCCAATCAACGCGCCTTGCTTGATTTCATTGACGTCCGGCATGGCTCCGTAATTCAGCACTCTGGGACTGTCCGTGGTAACGAAGAACTCGAGTTCCTTCGCTGCCAATGCTCGGGAGGACAGGATCATGCGAGGGATGTTCACTTCGTACTCCAGCGTGTCTGCGTTGAATTTCATCCGTGAAGGCCCTGCGAGGGAAGGCTTGGAAGATGCAGAAGCAGCGTCTTTCACTACTACGCAGCACAGGGAGCACCCTCGGTCCAGCATTTTCCCTCGTATCTTTATGCCTTCATTCACGTCGAAACTCACGTGGAATGCACACAGCACCTTTTTGAACAGAATCCCGTGGATTTTTAGATTGTCGTAGACTTTCTTGACTGCGAAGCCGCAGTGGGTGAACTGGGAGTCGGCTAGGATGCGCTGACTTGACATATCCATCATGCGCAGCTGGCTGATGAAGGCATTGAGGACTGCCTCGTTGCTGGGCGGAGAAGGCATTTGGTGACTTTTTTCGCTATTGACCATAGTGAACTCACTGCCCACGACTCCGCAGGAAGTGACCGCGCTATGCACCTGTCCAATGCGGTTTGCAATTTCCGAGGCCGCCTTATTGCAGTGTTCGTCCATGTGCAGCAGCGGCACTCCCGCAGTCTTCCGCTCCTTATTCACTGCCTTCACTAACTCCAGGACAGCACGCTCTGAAAGCTGCTCCTCTGTCAAGCTGTCCGGAGGGGCGAGCAGCAGGTCGATCACGTGGGTGAAGCTGGCCATTTTGAATTATCAGGCGGGGTAGTTCCTAAGGCGGACTTGGTAGCTGCGCTGTCTACAGTGACGTAGTTCTTGCAGACTTTCACTCAGCACCGCTTTCACTGCTTGGCGGTTCAGTCTGGGCGCTTTCCGCCTGCAGGGCGCAGTGGCGACTGTGCGCTCCATCACCGAGGCCTCGCTCTCTGTAGAGAGCAGGCGAGAAAGGAAGTCCTGCACGTAACGGCACTTGGCCGAGGCTTGCTGCACCTTGGCTTCACAGTGCTGTTCTCTGCGGTGCTGCACCCAGCGCTGCAGCTCCAGCCGAAGGCGGATATGCAGTAGACGGGCTTTGATTTCTCGCAAGCGACTGAGTCTGCAGGCTTCGCTCCATAGCGCTTTTACCGCTGTGTGCGCCAATTGCATTCGTGTCCAGGTCTGAATCACTCCTGCCGCTTCCTGCTCTATTTGATCCCCCTTCTTATGCTGCCTTTGCTTTCCCTGCCTCCGCACTGCCCAGCCTCGGTACACCTTCTGTATCGTCTCAGCTGCCTACTTGTGCCTTACCACGCTCACTGCATACCCCGCTGTCCAAAAAGTCCGCAGTATCGTTTCCTTCATATCTCCAATTTCAGTGGCAACCGCCTTGCTGCTCAGCTCTATGAACCGCGTCTGTAATTTCAGCCTTGTGAAGTGACCTTTCACATGAGCTTGAATGCAGGCGGCTGCAGAGTGCTCGAGGACTTGACGCTGGCGAATGTAGGTGAGCAGTCTCGAGGCGGAGGAGCAGCGCTCTGAGGACAGCTTGAAACTTTCACTGCGGGCTACTCGCTGGAGGACGAGTTTCTGCATAGGTTCACCTTGAGTGTACGCTGTTTGCGAACCAAGGTAGGGGTCAGTAGACGCTGAGTCCGCAATGAGCGAGAATTCATATACTGCCTTTAATGTACGCCTCCGAAACTGCCCTGCGGACTATCCAGTGAGTCCAGCAATAGTCCGTAGGCCGTCCTCCCTTTCCCAGATAGCACAGATTCGGTGGCGTTAGTGGCCAATATTATGCTCCAGCAGTCTTGTGGCGGTCCCGTTCAGCCATAGACTTCCCGTCGAAATATGTATGGCCGCTAATAAATAGCAGGACTCATTGGCTGACTGCCCTCGTTGTGGCTGATTGTGGGGATGGCTGGTTCGCTGACTTCCGCACTTTACTTCTGCCCACTTCTCCTTTTATGCTATCTTTTCTGCTACGTTGAGACCGTGAGCTCGGTAATCCCAGATAACTCGCCGCTCGCTTCCCCGTCCGGAGCCAATACTATCACTGAAATACGCATGCAGTTTCCTCCGTTTTTCAGACCTGGGAAGTGCACAGAGTTTTGATCTAATGCGTTCCCAGAAAAAACTGAAGACTCTCCACGTCTGTCTCTAGGCCATAGAAGTTAAGTCTAGACTGGTGGCATCCTTATGTGCTATCCCTAGTGCGCCTGAGCCCATGGCATAATCATACTTTATTATCAGTCTGGTCAGACCTCCGCTTTCAACTTCTCTAACCAGCACCAACTCGAGAAGAAGCGAATTCCGCCTTCGCACAGGCCGTCCTCGAACCCCTCACCCTTTGGTCAGTAACTGGCTCGCTCTCCCACACTTCAGCAAGGATCGAAGTGGATAACCCCCATGTCCGCAGCACGAGATGGTGGCCAGATAAAGCTACTTGCTCCTATCGATGAAGCAGTTGTAGTGAGATGTTTTCACCCAAGGCCCTGGCAACGTCTGTGCAGTTTCACTGTGTTGACTGTCTCTCGCCAGCGTCTCAAATCCAGCCAAGATAGGCCGTAGCTGCTCGAACTCGGCCTTATTGACAGCGGAAATGCTGTATGAGTGAAATAGACCTACTTTAGGTACTTCTTTGGCGTCAAGTTCGTGATGCCCGCTAACTTCCGTTCAGAGTCCTACTCTTCGCTTGAAAAGTCAATGTTTCGTCTTTATTACAGGCGACGAAATTAGGCTGAATGGTACAGAGAGGCATAAAAAGCGCAGTTTTATGGTAGTAATGCGGACAAGGCTTGATTGTGGCTTCCCTGGCTGTTCTAAGACCTTCAGTTCCGTCTTCAACCGCCAGCGACACTATAGTGTCCGGCACCTGGGGGTGAAGCCCTTTCAGTGTCCGGACTGCTTCAAGTTCTTCGCAACCAGACAAAACCTCGATGCACACAGCTATGTGCACAGCCAGCCCTCTTTGCCGGAGCAGCCTGCGGGAGACGTGATGCGCGGAGAAGTGGTCGTACCGTTGCTGACGGATATGGTGCGAGAGTGCGAAGACCTGGATCTAGTTCCGATGCTGCACTTGGAAAGAATCTACCTCTCACCTCTAAGAGAGACTCCAGCGCTGCCGGCGCTAAGACCAGTCGCTGAGGGCCAGAAGTTACCTGCTTTCCCTCAACCGCAGGAAAATAAGTAACTCCTAGCCTGGAAACACTGGTTTGCCAGAACTAGGCTACTGATTTCACTACGCCTACTCCCAATCTTCTGCAATAATGGTCATGTTGGGGTTCACGGTCTTCAAAGTTGCCTTCATCTGAGGCACGTCAAAGGACCCACACAGAATGGCTACACTGCTCCAGCGCCGTAGGTCCTCTGTTCTGGCTGATATGATGTCTTGCACGTGTAGGGATTGAGAGCTGGCGGCTAGATCCAACTTCCCTCCTGTGCGTTCTACGAGAGAAGTGATGTCTTCCTTGTACACTAAGTCGAAGTTGAGAGAGCTTGTGGCCTGTTCAGTCTGCTTGCAGCCGTGAATTATCCACAATTTACGGCTGGTCGTCAAAGAAATCTGCTCTAAAATGGCCTTAAAAGGGGCCAAGCCGACACCCGTGGACACGACCAAAACCCTATGATTGTCCATGATAGGCTTCCAGAAAGCACTGGCGCTAGTACCGAAGGAGACTGGGAGAGCGGCAGTGGTCAAATCGCCCTCAGTCCGATTGTCCATGAAGCGAGTGCAGACGCCTTCCACACTAAAGACAATGGTGAGGGCGTGGGGACTGGTCAGAGGCGAGCTGGAAATGGAGTAGAGACGGGGGCGTAGGGGCGGCAGTAGCGGCAAAGTGTCTTCCAGGTATAAAGTCCGGAATCGAGGGAATGTACGTAGCAGATGAAGCAGAGAGTAGGGCGGAGTCAGAGTCACCTTGCGACTTTGTGCTGAAATCGCCCGGATCTGAGCCACTTCCTTCGCGTCTACCAGAGAAAGGCAGAAGTAGTCTGCGAAGCTCTTGCAGACCGGTCCTGACACTTCGACACATCTGCGAAAGAAGTCTACTATGGTGATAGGCACCTGCACTCGCCAGCGTATGGCCTGCGGTAGGAGTCTTTCGGAAGTGATCACGTAGCTGGAGTCAAAGCCCAGGCACTGAAGTACTTCCGTCACATCTGCGAGGTCGTTTTCGGGGTAGACGGCGAGGTTGGCGCCAGGGGAGTAGGACTTGCTGCAGACGTCTAGTGTCAGTTCCACCAGTTTCTTGGCTGCTTGGGGCTCTGAGAGCACTCGCTTGCCTAGGACTCGGACTGGTAGGACCTCGGGACGGTCTGTGGTGGGACTGGCAGGTAGGGTCCGCACAGGGTCGTAGTGGTCTTCCAAGTGCTGGAGTGTCTGCTGGAGTGGAGACCAGAGCGCCTCCACCCAGGGCTTTATCACCCTTTCCAGGCCTTCCTGTTCATCTGCAGCCCCTCTGGGCACCAGACTAATGGCTCCAAGTGCGTCCAGCAATCGATCGAATTTCTTCGGTGCGCATTGGTACTTGAAGTAGTTGCTGTCACCCAGTCCCAGCAAGGCGTACTTCGTCCCAAACAACTCCCCTTCCTCCTGAGTTTCCAGCCACTTATAGAAACTCAGCCCATTGTCCGGGATCTCCCCATCACCCGTGGAAGAGACCACCAGCACATAGACTCCCGGCACTGTCACAAGGAAGTCTGAGCCGATTTCGTCCATACACCTGAGGCCCAGAGACAAGCCGCGCTTGACACTCTCTGCGTGGATCTCCCGAGCCACCTCTTCGGCCCTGCCCTGTTGTGAGGCGTACAGCACTAGAGCAGCCGCCATTACCAGTATACCTCCTATTGGACTCCCAGGCTTGAAAGAGGCTTTTTACCCTCATCCGAGGTTAATAGGAGCGGGCGGAACTGAGGCAGATAGATGTGTAGTTGGATTGCTTGAGTAAATAGAGGTGTCTTCGATTGGCCCTAAAGGGCGGTGAATCAAAAAAGTCAATTTGGCAATAATCAGACATGAAGTTCCCCAGTGCCCCTGCTTCCTCCTGCGACCTGCGCATTCCCAAGTTGACCACTCTGCTCAAATTCAGTTCTGACCCTATGCTGCGGCCTTTTTCACACGTCACTCGCATCTACCCCTACTCCCATGCACGCAGACTGGTGCGAATTCCTGCCTTTTCCCACAAGCCCCAAATCGTCAAACGCTTCCCGACTCTCAAGGCAGTGGACGAAGTTCGATTCAGACTAAGAAGCAGGCTAAAAACTAGCAACTAACTACAGTTCCCGGCCAGTCAGTTTCTCACTTCCATAGGCCTTTGAATAGCTGGACGCAGACACTCATTTAGCCTAAGCAGGCACGATGTGGCCTAGGAAGACAGTAAACATGATGTCGAAGTTGGGCTGCAGGTGCGACAAGTTGAAGGCGTCTCGACTGTCTTCGATAGAAGAGAAGAGCACGGCGGCAGTGCGGAAGGTCTGCGGCCGCAGCAGCGGGATGCGCACGTGGTTGTGAGCGCGATCAGGGAAGTGCAGCCAGAGTAAAGGCCAATATTCCCCTGTCTGGGCTGCGAATTCCAACACTTCCACGCCTTCCAGTCTTCGGAGTGGGAAGTGACTGCCGACTTGAACTGCCCTTTCGTAGGTGTTCACGCCTTCTCACTGCTTGTACACATCTGGAGCCAGCTGACTTCCCTCCAGTTTGCCCACTACTACGAGAAGCGTCTTCACAGCGCCAGTGTAGAGGAGAGGGCGAGCCACACAGACCTCACGGACTAAGGCAAGGTCAGGAGCAAGGGGAGAATAGAGGTACAGTCGCTCAAGAGCAGGGGGAGTTCCTGTGGTGTTAGGGCTGATTTTACTGTATAGGCGGTTCCACTCCTCTTCCGGCATTATCATTGCGGGCTTTGTCTTGTAGTAGGGAGTCAGGAAGTCCAGTGTCAGTGCTGCTCTTTTATCCCGCTGCAGGATTTCCCACACGTCGTCTCGCACTTCCCACGCCATCGTCTTTATCATCGTCAAGTCGTAGTGGAATTCTTCCCCCATCCGGTTTTCCCCCGCCACCCCTGCAAAGTACCCCACCGCCAGCCTGTTCTCCAGACCCCGGTCCTCACTTTCACCGTAGAAGGTGGAGTAGTTCAGGCCTGAAAACTCCCACATCGCTTCGAAGGAATTGACCACCTCTCGGGTAGACACTCCCCCATTGTAGTAGAGCGGCAGGAAGCGAAGGAGGTGAGGCGGAGAGCAAAGCAAGGCCTGGACCGCAGGCCCAGACACACCTTGCAGAGCTACTCCATTGACTATGTACTCCCTCAGTAGTGGGCCGAGCAGCCCCTTCACCTTCTCCTGCAGGCCTCTGCACGCCAGCCCCAGGCCGCTGAGCAGCTCTGTGGGATGCAGGTACCCACCTACGTTCAATAGCACAGGCATACTCCACACTTCCATTGTAGGACCCTAGTGGCTTACACACTCTAAGGCGAAGGAGTCTTCTAGGAGCAAAAAGGCTGCAGGAGTCTCTTCGGCTTTGGAGTCATGCAGACGGTAAATTTGCCCTTGGACGAAGTCAGCGACATAGACTTTCCCGTCACTGTAGCACACTCCTCTGGGACTCGCCAGCACTCCGCTTGTCTTCAAGTACAGATTCGCTCTGCCTCTCACTCGGTACGCCCACACCTACTTAGTCCTCACAGTTCCGTCGTTGTTGGTGAAGTAGGCGAAGTCTGGAGATACGGCCACTCCCCAGCCCTCTCTGGCCTCTCGCACTCCTATGCGACTTTGCCCTGCCCGGGCTGGGGCTAAGTTCAGCAGGCCTGCGTCGTCTGCGTCCCTGCTGTTCACGTAGTAAACCGTCCTGCTGCGGTATACGTCCAAACCTCGAGGGCCTGACAGCAGGTCTCCACCTTCGTACAGAGTCCTGTTCTGGCCTTCATACCCGCCCCACAGGTCCAAATACGCCACCACGTTAATTGACTCTGAATCAGAGTAGTACATATTCCCATACGCATCCACTGAGCAGTCCTGAGGATTGGCTCCCGACACTATGCGTGTAACTACGTCAGTAGCGATAATGAAGCGGTCACTTCCCTGCCAATCCACCACATACTGGTAAATCACGCCCTGGGCCGGGTCGCACACATACAGGAAGTCGTGGTTTGGGTCGAAGCACACTCCTGTCGGTCTCTGCAGGCCGACAATCAGTGCATAGGCTTGGTCTGGGTTGTCTGCAGGCACAGCCCAGACCTTGCCAGTGTCTTCCTGTCCCTCTACAAAGGTAGAAACTAGCAGCCAGGCCAGTTCGCCCTGGTTCGGCTCTCTGCCCTTGTCTCCTGGAGAATCCGGCACTTCGTCTGAGTCCCTTCCCAGTGGATTCTGCGGAGACACGTCAATGAAGCTGTTGTACACAGGGTTGTTGTAGTCGTCTGAATCAAGCACAAAAGGGTACGTTTCGCTCGCTCCCACTCTATATATCCGATGTTTATCATCAGACGAGTACTCCTCGTCTCCCTCTGAGTACAGGTAATCCAGGAAATCATCCATGTCCGCCACTACTACGTCTCCAGCTGTAGTGGGCTGGTACTGTTGGTCGGCCTGGACTGCCTGCACTGCTGGACATAGGTAAGAAAGCGTAAGGACGAAGGCGAGGCTTGCGACTCGCAGCTGTCGGGACAGAGATATCCGTTGCATATTGTGCTTTTCCTTTAGTACTGTCCACCTAGTAGACGCAGGAAAGGGTGTAGATCGCCTGTATAACGCAGTAGAGCACTAGAGGGAGGAAATGTGTTACTGCTAAAGGCGAGAACGAGGACGGAGGTCTTTGACAAGAACGTGAAAGCGGCTATTTCCCTCACTTCCCTCCCCTACCACTTCGAACCCCAGTCTCCTATGAGCCTGCAGCGAGCCTTCATTCCCCAAAGCCACTCTTGCTAGCACCAATTCGTACCCTTTGTACCGTCTCTCCACCTCCTCCACTAGCCTGCTAAATACTCCTTTCTGTCGGTATGCCGTGACTACGACAACCATCCCGATCTCTATGAACTTGTACGCTGATAAGGACTTCCCTTGGTAAGTCACCTTGTCAAGCAACAATAAGCGAGTACGAAGGACTGGAATCTTTTCTCTGAAGTAGTCAGGCGTGGGGTAAAGGTACCCCGCCATTTCCTCGCCCACTTCCGCCACAAGCACAGGCTCCAGGTCCATTATGGCGCTCACCAGAGAGGCTGGATAGAGCCGCAGCACGAACCCAGACCGTTTCCTTTCTTCGTGGCTCAAACTGTCTTTCAGATTTCCGCGGTTGATGGCGATCAATCGAGGCAGGTCGCTTTTTTTTGCATCGCGAATTGTGAGCGGGTCCATATTATGGAGAGCTAGCCGGAGGGCGCTTACGTATCATGCTGATTTTAGGCCTGGCGGCGAAGTCAGTTTCGTAGGGGTACTTCGACCTAAGGGCAGGCAAGCGAGGATCGGAGCGGTAGCTAAGGAAATAGAGACCTCCAGCACTTAGCACGGGCAGGGCGAGCGGCAGGACGCTTAGGCCAATCCGCACTTTCCAGGAAGGCAGTGTGTGCTCCATCAAATACAGCCGCTTGACTAGCCAGCCTCCAATGCCTGACGGAATGACCCAGTTCAGCAGGTCCGTGCAGCTCTCAGTCACATAGACCAAGTCTTCCTTCTCCAGACGGTACATGTGCCGGACGAGCAGAAGGTAGTGCCGCACAGCCTCCGCCATATCAATAAGCACTGGTGTGTGCATCTACTTGAGTGCACTTTGGTAGGTTTGTATTTCCATCCTTACACATTGGGATATATATACCTGAAGAACTCTCAGTAAAGTCAGGGTTCGAGTAGGCATTTGAATTGGAAGAAACAAATGGAGGGACACAACAAAAAGCAAGTAATTGAGGCGGATTAGTCCGGGAGATAGGCGCTCGCTGGCATTGGCTGAATATGGCCAGGTGACAATAATAGATCTGATGAAGAAAAGTCAAACTGCGAAAGTGACCTTCGCAGAGGACGTGAGCGGCTCACTAACGACCCGCACCTGCCTTTCCAGCGACCCACTCAGTCCGTTTCCCAGCCAAATCAGCGACTTTTCCTCTCTCTGTCGCTTTTCCACCCAGTTACACAGACCCAGCTGGGAGGTAAAGTTCCCACTCGTACTGCCCAGTCCCAAGCTTCGCTCCTCACTCAAATCCCTGAGACCAATAACTGAGCAGAGATCTGCCCTGGAAGGCAGCCGTCCAGCCACAGAAGCCAAATGCAGGCCCAACACTACCTCCTTGAAGCGCAAGTCGGACCTGGCTCTGCAGTTCATTGACTCCCAATGTGAGGTTTTCCTTTCCGGCGCCAAGCGGAAACTGCGCCGCAGCACCAGAGAACTAAAGAGTCTGCGGGCCGGACTGAAGACCACAGCCAAGCATATTCGGCTGATTGCAGTGAGCAACAACCGGGCGCCTTACTACGTGCTCAGACATAAGTTCCAGCAGCTCGAGTTAGCCTATTAGCGAATGAGTGGGTATTCTTGTGCTGGGTCTAGAGTTTCCGCAGACATTTCCTTGACAGTCTCGTAGTCCAGTAGGAAGATGTTGCCTTCGTAGAAGGTCGGAGCTGTGTAGAAACTGAGGTTGAAGATACCCGAATCCACACGTTCTGAAGTAGCAGCACTAGGGCTCCAGTAGTGAGCGCTTTGCAAAGTAAGTGTGAGGAAAGAGCCGGGCAGTACGAGAGTGAGACAGGGGGAGTCGCGGGGTAGCTGCAGGGAGAAAAGGCGGTATTCAAGGGACTGCAAATGAAGGCATTCGATGGTTTTGTCGCAGCCGCCTGGAAGCCATATGCAGCCCTGGTAGTGCACAGGGTTGAATTTGAAGCGCTTCTTTAGCATAGACGGCAGTTCCTCCCACTCCTCTCTCTGCAGGTTATATCTCTCCGCTAAGTCCAGCTTGCCCGTGCTATCCTTTCCTCCGAACACATACACCCAGCCTTCCACCTCCAGTGCACAGTGTTCCTTTCGAGCGGCTTTCATAGTGTCCTTTACCTCCACAAGGCCAGTGCTTCCGTGTATGATTTGCACTGTGTCGACTGGGCCTTCCCCGCCTGTGTGGAAGATCTGCGGCTCGGCTGTGCTCAGGACTAGGTCCCAAGCGCCACGAGTTATGACCGGACTGAGGACCGGGATAGGCTTGGTCCAGGTCCGCCGGCTGCAGTCGAAACTAGTCAATTGGTTGTTTTGGATAGCATAGAAGCAGGGGGTTAGGAGCGGCTGTTCTAAGGCCTTCTTGATAGTGCCGAGACTGGCCTCTAGGGCCGGAACATAGGAACTCAGAGTTTCGGTCATTGCTTCTTGGACATGCTCCACCATCGAAAAGTCCCACACAGGCGATTCCCCCCTTTCCAAGCAGTCCACCGAGCGGTCGAGCACCTCACTCATGTCCATTGACACCCTCTCCACAAACTCCCTTAAAACCTCATTAACTCTCTTGAAGTGCTCCAACTCCTTCCTCAGCACACTCGCCCGCTCCTCCCTGGACTGGCCTGGGACACTTTGAAAGTCTCCAACCTGCCACTCCGCAGAGTTGATGTTGCGCAGGAGAAACAGAGAGTGCAGCGTATTAGGGACAGTGCTTCGACAGGGGAACTTGCTATGACACCTTTCGCAGTAGCGCTGGTTGCAGGTGCAGACGTAGGACCAGTCCTGCCCTTCGCACACACTGCAGAGGAACATTTATCAAGAAGGTGATGACTATAATTTCGTAGTGAGCGGGATTTCCCTGGGAGACTTCTTCATGTCGAGACTCATTTCACTGACTTTGTCGAAGTCCATGACGTAGAAGAGCGAGCCAAAGCACTTAGGCGCCATATAGAACGCCAGTGACAGGGACTTATCAGTCCACTGACTCACAGAGTCTGCATCTTCGCTCCACAACTGCCAGCCCTGTTGATTGAGTGAAAGCAGCTGAGAGTCCGTAGCAGTGGACTGAGGGAGGGTGAGAGTGGCGCTTTCCTTCTTCAGACTCACTGGGAGCAGGTGGAACTGCAGGTCGTTCAGATCGAAATACTCTATGCTGTAGTCGCAGCCGCCGGCTAGGAGAATTCTGCTGTTGTGGAGAATTGGGTTCAGTCGAAACCGGCCCTTTTTCATTTTCCCCAGTTCCGCCCACTGTCTTTCCCGCAAGTCGAATACTTCCGCCCTTTTTATCTTGCCTTGAGCGTCCTTCCCTCCGAATATGAACACTTTTCCGTCCACTTCTAGTCCGGTATGGTCCTTCCTCGCTACTATCATGTCTTGCACTCTTTCCACTTCCCCACTTGTCACATCTATCAACTGCGTTTTATTCTGAATTGGCACGTTGATGCCTCCACCCCCTGTGTGTAGTATCTTTCTCTCATTCAGTAGCACTACATCCCAAGCTCCCATCGTCACTACTGCTTCAGACGCAGGGAAAAGACTCAAGGACTTTTCGACCCAGCGGCCCAGTTCGCAGTCGAATCGTCTCAAACTCTTGCTTTTAATGTAGAAAAGATGGAAGTCGATAGGACCGAAGGTGAAATCAATAGCCTCTTTGAAGTCTGAAAGAGTGGAAGCTACAGTGGAGATATAGGCTTGGCAGGCCTGGGACACTGAGTTCTGGAGGTCGTTCAGAATAGTAGTTGGGAAGTACTCAGACTCGGCTTCGTAGTGGTCTATTGTGGCTTGCATGGCGGCCACTATATCCACCTGTTGCTGCAGAATAGAATCCACCAGCCTTTGGCTTCTTAGTTGGAAGGCACTGACCAGAGATCGTAGGCTCGCGAGCAGCTGTGCACCATGTAATGTGTTGTCGAGTTGGAATTCAGGTATCTGGTCGAAAGAAGCAGGGAGAGGTATGCAGTACTGTCTCGAACCTGCCCTGCACTTCCCTCGATGTGCACTTTCACACTGCTTGCAGAGGTTCACACTGCACAGACACCTGCACACTGCCGCTGCCACTCTGCATTCCCCGCACACAAACATGTCTATATAGTGCAGCGCCCTACGCTGCTAGTCACTCACATATCTATTGCAGAAGACTCGCATCACTCCTTCACTCCCAGCAGTCACGACCACGTGGCAAATTACTGCTTCGCCAGGACTGAGTCTGTCTTGCAGCGACTTCACCAGGGCGGGAGGAGCGAAGACTGCGCAGGTCGTACTGCTGCCAGAGCGTCTGCAGGCCTGGAAGACTTCGTAGCTGCTGTTGCGGTTCGCTCGCGCTCTGTGTGACTCTCACTCGGACTTTACTAAGGGCACATGTGCACTGTACACGTTCCAGATGTAGACTTGCCCGGTATCTGACCCACTAATCACGTGAGCGAAGGAAGAGGAGAAGGAAGCTCTGATAGGGGCGTGTTCGTTCCTGGCGCCTTTGTACTTCTGCCGTGTGCTGAAGTTCTGCAGATTTATCAATCTCATCCGGGAGTCGTTCGTAGTTACGAGAATCGCATCCTCGAAGAAGGCAATTCCAGTCACTTTCCGGCCACTGGCTTTCCTTCCCTTGCGGTTTCGGCAGTCCACCTGCCCATTAAAGCGCAATTTGCCGCCTTGAACTGTCTCGTATATCATGCAAACTCCATTTCTCAGACCCACTGCTGTCAGGCCTGCTTCTGCATTTACTGCCAAAGCAGTCACCAAGTCAGTGGTCTGGTAGCAAGCCTCGACTCTGTCTTCTCTCACATTCCAGATGCGGATCATACGGTCGAAACAGCCGGAAAGGAAGAAATCGTCTGAGGAAGGACTGAAACAGACAGAGGAAACGATGTCTGGGTGGGAAAAGCAATGCAGTTGGAAGGAGGAATCCAACTGCCACAGGATAACGCATTTGTCCATTGAGCTGGACAGGAAATAGGAACTGCTGCTCGCCCAGGCCAAGTCCACCACTGGCTTCGTGTGCCCTACGTAGGACCGGTACGGCTTCGATTCCAGCACTGTACTGCCCTCAGAGTCTGCCGCAGCATATAGCCAAATGGTAGGGTCTTGCCCGGTAACTGCCAGGTAGCGTGCAGAAGGACTGAAGCGAGCTACCCAAATCGCCGTTTCAGTTCCAGATAAGACCTGAATTTCTTGAACGAGGGAAAGACAAGAAAACTCCTTAACCGGTTTGTTGTGGCAGCTCATGGGAATGGACCTGGCAGGCAGGGGGAGGGAGAGACGGGCAGGAGACAGGGGCTGGCTGAGGGAAGGACGGGGAGACAGTGTAGGCGCAGACTGTGGAAAGGGGTTAGCTGCAGTCTGGGGACACAGGGAAACTACCTGGTCGTCTATTGCGTCGTAGAATATATCAGTGTCGTCTTGCTCTGGCTCCATTGAGATTTACTACCCTCGCTAGTAAGGAACTATGGCTGAAGTCGCGCTCTCAGCCTGGAGCAATCGACTAGTGATCTCAGGACCTGTGGACTTCCTGCGAGACATTTCCTACGCAATGCTCCAGACTAACCCGCCTTGGATGGACTACGAACAGCCCCGGCCTGCCCTTCCCTTCCGCCCTCCATTACGAGGCGCTATGTACCAAGAGTACAAAGTCCTTGAAACCATCTCGAACTCTACGAACCATCAAGCCAATTTTATCCCTAACATTCCTGCACTCAAGTCCAAAAACCGCTATATCGATATACTGCCTTGTGAGAGTTAGGCAGATGAGCACTCAGCTGTTAGACTGGCGAGCGGCTATATCAATGCCAACTATGTGGCGGTGAGGGATAAGTAGGGAGCGCTGCTGCCGGAGCAGAGGAGGCGGTTTATTGCTGCGCAGGGTCCGCTGGAGGAGACCAGGGGGGACTTTTGGGCCATGGTGTGGCAGGAACAGGTCACCAACATTTTCATGCTGTGCAACCTGGTGGAAGACCGAGTGGCTAAGTGTGCCCAGTACTACCCTGCCGCCACCCCTGTCTCCTTCGGTCCTTTCACCCTCACTCCCCAGCTCTCCACCTCTCTCTCCCCTGGCCTGCTACAACGCACGTTCACCCTTTCCCAAGGCTCCGCAAGCCGCACCATCACTTGGGTGCACTACCAAAGCTGGCCAGACCACGGAGTGCCCACGAACTACGAAGACCTCACCCGACTTCTCGCAGAAATCGACAAGTGTGCACCCACCAGTCCCATTCTAGTGCACTGCAGTGCAGGTGTGGGCAGGACCGGCACAGTCATTGCTCTCAGCATTCTGCAAGACCTAGTCCGCAAGACCAGAGATTTGAGAGAAGCGCCTGCGATTTCCATATTCTCAGTAGTGAGACGGATGCGAGAGCAGCGGCTTTCCATGGTGCAGACGCCAGACCAGTACCTGCTGCTCTACGCCTTCATGGCGCAATGGCTATCCACCTTAACTAGCTAAGACGTGGTCCCGTACATGGCCTGCACTAGGGCTGAAAGGCGGTAGCCGGCCAGTACGAGTTGCTTTTGCACGACTTCCCAGCCGGTTTCAAGGTACAGGTTTGAGGGTTCTGCGTGTTGAGTGATGTTGTAGGCGTATTTCACTGCAAGCTGGAAGTTGGTGGTGGCCCAGGAAGTGGGGTTGGGGTCGCTGAGTTCCTGGATGAGTGCAGAGCGAGGGTAGGAGAAAAGCAGAGTGGAGGCCTGAGACTCTAGGAAGGACCAGGCAGTGGCGTTGAGTGGACGGACTGGGTCTGAAGCGAAGTGGCCCAAGCAGGAGTCCCAGAGAGCATGCAACTCCGTTATTCCATCAGTGAAGTTGATAGGGAAGAGATTGCCGCCTAGGTCTCCAGTGGGGAAGGCCGGAGACCACATATCTGCCACATGCAGCGGCTGGTGCAAGTCCCCAACCAAGTGAATCAGATACCTCATAGCAAACGAAGTTTCAAAGGGAGAATCGGTGATGGAGCTGCTGTTCAAGGTACCAAGTGCCTGCCCCAGCGCAAAGAGTCCATCCCCATCCGAGTACTCCACTATATTCATAATTCCATATGGATTGTAAGGATGGTTGACGAAGTGCCAGTCATTCATAGTTTCCAACCCGAAGACCTTGATGTCATCAGCCCAGCACGCACTTTCCACAAAGGTATCAGCAGTTCCGTGAGTTAGAGACTCGCCCAGGGCTTCAATTGCGCTCTGAGCCCATAGCCAGGCGGCTGGATTCTGCTCCTGTAGGTCCAATTCCGCTATCTGCGCCACTAGGAGGTGCCCAGTGCACCACCAAGCTAGCGACTTGGTGACTAGTCCTAGTGTCAACAGCAGGCCCACGAGCATATTTTTATATAAGGAAGTCCACAAGTGATATGCAGTATGTAAAGGCAGTAGCGTCAGTCTCCTTTAGCATCCTTCGGAAGTAGGTGTTTACATTCCGGAATAAAGAAATAATACGCAGTGCATGGCAGGCTTCGAACCCATACTGTACGAGAGTGAAGAAGTGGGGAAACGGGTGAAGTCCACCAAGGTGAGGCACACCTGGATGTTCGACCTTGCCGGCTCCCAACACGTCATTGAGTACTTCGACAGTCGCAAAAGCAACAAAGCCCGAGTCACGCTAAACGACCGGGAGACCTTCAAAGGGAAAAAGCAGGGAAGCGAGTTCACGATTCCTTTGAGTATAGGTGCGAAGAAGGTACTAGTGGTGATAAAAGGCGCAGCTGTGGACCTATTGATTAACAACCACTACTTCAAGCATGTATGGGCGCGATTGCAGCAAGAGCCGCCCAGGAGGGAAGAGGAGTTCGAGCCTGACTTCCCAGACGAGCCAGCCAACCCGCCTGCCCAAGCTATTCATTCCAAGCCAGCCGCTATACCTCCAAGACCCGCTGAGCCTGAAAAGCCGAAGGCAGTGAAGCAGCCTTCAAATCCAAAGGACCCTTTCGAGGGCGCTCGGCCTGAGGTGAGCCCTCCTTCGGCCAGGGACATCAAGCCTGCTGTGCAGAGTGAAGACCAGTTGCTGAGTTTCAAGCCGAGGACGCATGCGGCGGACTCGCTGCCTGCAGCTTTCGAGAAAGAGGTGAGTTTGTACCCTACGGACCTTTTTGAAAGTGCAAAGTCTGTCCCAGTCGCTGACCCTCTGGACGACCTTTTCACGTCTCCAATGCCGGTGTCGCAGCCAGTTCGATCTGATGGGGATTTGCTGGGGTCGACAATTAAGCCTGCAAAGCCACAAGCAGCCCAACAGTCTCCCAGTCTCCCCTCAGTCCAGCCGTCCCAGTACGCCTCTAACCCTTTCCCTGCCGGACCCGCTCAGCCTCAGCAGTTCTCCACCGGCCAACCCTTTCCCCAAGGCCCAGCAATGCCTTATATGGGGCCATACATGAGCGGACAGATGTATATGTCCCCACAAGGAACGATGTACATGCCGCAGCCCATGTACATGTCTCCTCAGGGCATGATGTACGTGGCTCCCGGAGCCTTGGCAATGCCCATGCCGGGGGTGATTCCTGCTGTGCGGAAAGACCTGGAGCTCGCCAGTCCTCCGAATGTCATAGCCGGGCAGTCTAACAACTTGGGGCAACTGCCGGAGTCCTTCACTCCTCACCTGGGCCTGATCGGGCCTAACCCTGTAGTGGTGAAAAACAGCCGTTTGCATGAAGAGCCAGTAGTATTGCAGGTGGGAAACCCCTTCACTTCGGCTGCCGCCCAGGACACCACCTTTTCCAGCGACTCCGACCTGCACAGTGTCGTCGACCTGTCCAACTTAGGCAAGAACATGCACTCTCCGCCACTCGCGCAGCGCTATCAAGAGCAGGTCAGAGGAGTGCAAGTCCCAGGCTCTGACCCTGCAGTCCCTATGAAGGACTTGCCAAAGCGCAGCTAAGCCGTTCTCATAGATCAGTAGGTGTATGGGAAGCCGTTAGAAGCTAAGTACTGCTAAAGCTGCGAACTGCAGCACTATACTTCCCCCCAGCCAATACGTAGCTGTGAATGTGGCTTTGACGCATTGGTCGTTTTGCTGCAGTTGCGAGTAGGAGTAGAAGCCGAAGGACGCCACTTTCATGCGGTTCAAGTTGCCAGTGGCGTTGAAGCAGGCGTTGGTGTACCTTCTCACAGTGTTGCAGCGGTCGGAGTGGCTGTAGACGAGTAGCATAGTGTTGCGCAGAGTGATGCCGGGGATGTCGTTCCAGAAAGGAGCGCAGTAGGCAGCTCCTGTGGGGTTCATTCCGCATTGACAAGAGCCGACGTAGTAGTTCGTGCCATCCGTCCCCACACAGTCCGAGTTTTGACTGCAGCCCACCGGCATATTGTACGCGCTTTGAACAGCCTGCGAACAGCTGCCCAGGAGCTGCTGAGCATTAAACGCCACACAAGCATTTGACGCACACATCAATGAGAAGGAGTTGTTGCAGTCCGCGACTGTCTGACCCAACGGCACTGTGCTTTGGCTGATGCAGGTGCCAGTGGCTTGAGTGAAGGTCTTGTTGCAGACAGATAAGTAGTCGCAGTCGAAAGTAGACCGACAACCTGCAGTGCCTCCAGGCAATAGAGGGGAACAGGTGGTATTGCACATTAGGCCGGTATCGCACTGGTCGTGCTGGGTGCAGGCAGAGCCCACAGGCGCTCCCTGGCATATTCCTCCCCCCGTGCATGTCCCATAGGCGCAGGGATTGGCAGCACTGCAGGCCTCCCCCGGCCACCCAGGATTCGCAACCGGAGCCGGGCGAATTCCACATTGGCTTGTAGTGGTATTGCATACGAGGGGCGCAATGCACGGCTGAATCGCCACATTAGTCGCATTCGTCTGCAGACAAGTTCCTGTATTCGTCCAGTTCCCACAAGCGTACTTCACGCAAGTCAACGCCAACTCTGCAGGCTCTTCAAGACGAAGGTCAGCTACTGCGACCACGAACAGTAGAGCTAGCCAAGTCTCGCGCATAATTATTGCTCCAAGGCTAGTATGGAGAGCATGGTCGCGAAGTGGAAGGGCGTCGCAGCGAAGTCGAAGAGAAACAAGGCGGAATCTGGGTCTGAGCCTGAGCGCAGAGAAGAGGAGAGCAAGGAGGGGTACATCCGTTCCAAGGCCCAGGAAATCGTGGATGTACTTGGCGGCAAAGGCAGCGACCCGCCTACTCGTACCTCTCACTCAGCTGCCAAATTCACCAAAGTCTGCGAAATCCTCCTAGAAGTCGCAGGGAACAAGCCCAAACCAGAGCCTGAGCGGCCTATGAGAGAGACAGAAGCGCTCGTTAAGCCTGCGACTTCCTACCAAAGCCAAGTCATAGCGGACTTAGAAGCCAAATATATCGATATTAAGGAAGAACGAGACTTGTTGAAGCGGGAAAGAGATACTTTGGCAGGGCGGACTGAACAGCTCCAGCGAGAAGTGAAGCTGCTGCTAGTCTCGTAGCCGCTACATAGACAAGACCTAGTGGACACACTGAAGCGCAGTCAGACGACTCTGGAAACAGCCAATAAAGCATTGCTGGGCGAGCTGGAAGAAGAGCGCAGACGTCTAAAAGAGCAGCAAGCTCTCTGGGAACTCGAAGCCGACCAGCTAAGAGAGACACTGGATCAATTGACTAGTTAGCCTCGTCCTGGGCCAGCCACTTCACCCTCCTCCCGTCCTTCCACTCGCCTTCCTTCTCAGACCCGTTGGCGTTGCGGTACAGCCCTGTGCCGTGCTGCTTGCCGTTGAACCAGTTCCCGTGGTACCTGCGTCCGTCCGGCCACAGGAATTCCCCTGTGCCCTGCTTCTTGTCATCCACGTACTCGCCTTGGTAGCGCCTGCCGTCCGCCCAAGTGAACACTCCTTTCCCGTCCATCTTGTTGTTGTGCCAATTGCCCTCGTACCTGCGACCATCCACCCACAAATACACGCCCTTCCCGTGGATATTATTGTCCTGGAAAGCACCGTTATATATACTTCCATCTGCCCACTTGAACTTCCCATTCCCTTGCTTTTTCCCATTCTCATACATCCCTTCATAGCGAGAACCATCCGGCCAAGTCTCGAGTCCAAAGCCATGCTGCTTATCCTCCCTCCAAGTGCCTTCATACTTAGCTCCATCTGTATGTAAATAAGTGCCGGTTCCATGCGCTTTATCATCCTTCCAGTCTCCTAAGTACACATCTCCATCTGCGTGGATGAGTCTGCCTTTGCCGTTGGCTTTGTCGTACTTCCAGCAGCCTTCGTACTTCGACCCGTCGGTCCAGACCTGAGAGCCTTTGCCGTGGCGCTGGTTTCGTTCGTTCCACTGGCCGGTGTAGATGGCGCCGTTATCCAGCTCTACAGGACGTTTAGATGTGATCTTGATGTGGTCGTCTTCTATGTCTGGGAATGCGAAATCACCGTATTTTTGAATAGCGATCTTTGTGGCCGGGTTGGAGTAGTCCGGCACCTCTCCCTCAATTTCCCTGATTTCCACTACTGCCCCCGCATAGTCATTCCCCGCGGCCTTCGGTACAGTCCCCACTCTCCTGACTTCCACCTCCTGCACTTCCCTCCTGCTGATATACCCCCGAACTGCAGCCTGCACCTTGATCACTGCGGGCAGGTCCATGGCAGGCAGCAGGTAGCCTCTCGGCTGGGGCACAGGCCGCTCCTGCACTTCTCCACTG
>Ga0247837_1003490_pt1 | contig 27263 bp, 27 predicted proteins | sample LaCtaG_2_FD_187115 | JGI IMG/M metagenome (GOLD analysis project Ga0247837, IMG submission 187115) | Freshwater microbial communities from meromictic Lake La Cruz, Castile-La Mancha, Spain - LaCruzMarch2015_14.5m | ecosystem: Environmental > Aquatic > Freshwater > Lake | place: Spain: Castile-La...
CAAGGAAATCTTGCCATCACCTAATTTGTCGTAGCGGTCAAAGAGCGAGATTGATTCTAGGAGCTCGCCCGCACCTGCCCGCAGCGCCTGCTCGACCTCTAGCGCTGAGACCGATGCATCGATAATCAGCGCCACATCTTGGAGCGCCGCCGGCATAGTGCCCACGGTAGAGGGACGGACCAAAGGTGAATCCGGTAACGCATTGAGTGCAACTGCAAAAGCTGACGAGCGTTCCGGAAGACCATACATCTCCACGATCCTTGGGTGAAGTTCGCCCGCGTGGGCAACCGGTTTGCCGTCAATGAGTAATTCAGCGCAACGGCCAGGATGCCATGGCGCGATATCCGAACGCTTTATTTTCCAAGAATGATTGCACAGCTGTAGGACTTCTTGCGCAAATGCGATTGCATCCTGCCAGGTGTAAGAACGCGGCATACCCTGCCAGTCCTCGTTCTCCACTTTTCCAACCAGTAGCCCCGCAACGTGGAAAGCCTGTGGTGGCAAACTTGCGTAAACAGATGCAATCTCCTCCGGACTCGGTTTTTGACCTAGCACTGGTGAAATCATCGGCACCAGTTTTTGGACCCCTCGGAAAATAGATCCCATCTCAAAGATTGCAAAGTCCTTTGCACCTCTGCTGATATTACGCTGCGCGACTTCTAACAATCCTGGGACCATGTGTACTCGCAGCAACGGAAACTCTTCCGACATCGGATTTGCAATGCGATAGGTGGATGCGCGCTCACCCAGAAAGCCCAACGCCTCAATTGTTTCTTGGTTGGTGAAGGGAAAAGTTTGAACTTCAGCCAAGCCCCGACTAGCTAGCATCATCGAAACTGCGCGACGACGCTTCTGGGAATGAGTGAGCGATGCATGCTTTGGTCGTGGCGGAAGAATCGACGGAATCTTGTCAAAGCCAACCATGCGAGCAACTTCTTCCGTGAAATCTGCTTGGCCGAGTAAATCAGCGCGCCATGACGGAGGATTGACTTCAAAGGTCTTCTCATTTACTTCACAACCAATTGTGCGAAGAATCTTTACAATCTCAGTCGGGGCCACATCCACACCCATAATGCGTGAGATATATGCCGGATCCACTTTGACCATGGGACTAAATCGAGGTTCGCCAGCAATCACAGTAGCCACATGTTGCGCTGGGCTATTTTCAGTTAATAACTGCACGAAACGAGCGGATGCATATTGCGCAAGGCAGGGATCCACACTTCGTTCCAAACGACGTGATGCTTCCGATGAAAGCTTGTGCCGACGTGAATTTTTAGCAACGCAGGTTGGATCAAATCGAACCGCTTCAAGTGCTATCTCGGTCGTTGTCTCTGAAATTTCTGAGAACGCTCCACCCATTGTTCCAGCTAGTGCAAGTGGTTGTTCATCATCGCAGACCATCAGGTCATCAGGATCTAATTGGCGCACCTGACCATCGAGAGTGGTAAATGGTTGCGCCTTGCCCGCACGCTTAATGGTGAGACCACCCTTTATCTTTGATTTATCGAAGGCGTGAAGTGGTTGTCCTAATTCGAGCATTACATAGTTAGTGACATCTACAACCAAGGAGATAGAGCGCATACCCATCTTTTCAATACGTCTGCGCATCCAGATTGGCGTCGTGGCCCTGGGATCAAAGTGTGAAAGGGTTCGTAAGTAAAATATGGAAGCAGTTGCTGGGTCGGCGATCTTTGCACTCACACCTTTGCCTTTGTCAGTAAATTTAAGTGTGCGAAGCGCATCAACTGGATCTATGTATTTCAGGCCTAGCGAGCCAGCAACCTCACGCGCGATACCGCGAATACTCAAGGCATAGCCACGATCCGGATTGACGGCAACATCGAAGATGACATCGTTGATTAATAGCGCTTCAATTGCATCGGCTCCGATCGCAACTGATCCCTCTGTAAATGTCATGATTCCGGAGTGGTCATCTCCTATGCCTAACTCGCGAGCCGAACAGATCATTCCGTTGGAAACTTTGCCGTATGTCTCACGGGCACCGATTTTGAAATCTCCTGGTAACACTGCTCCTGGAAGAGCTGCAACTACTAGATCTCCAACAGCGAAATTCGTGGCACCGCATATGACATAACGGGTTTCTTTCTCACCACAATCTAAGCCCACATATCGAATGGGCTTCTTATACTCAGTGATTTCTTCAATGCTTAATACCTTGGCAAATACCAAGGGGCCGGTGAGGTCAGCACCTTGATGAATAATCTCCTCTACTTCAAAACCAACGCGGATCAGGCCATCAGAGATTTGTTCTGCGGTAAAGGATTTAGGTATCTCTACAAATTCTTTAATCCACGATAGTGGTGCGCGCATTTAGAGTCCTACTCCAAACTGGCGGGTGAATCTCAAGTCGCCTTCCACAATGTCGTGCATGTCAGTAATTCCATGGCGAACCATCAGCGTGCGCTCGAGACCCATTCCAAATGCAAAACCGGTATAGATATCTGTATCAATGCCACACGTTTCAAGAACTTTAGGGTTGACCATTCCACAGCCGCCCCATTCGATCCATCGATTGTTAAAGAAGATATCTACTTCAGCACTCGGCTCGGTAAATGGGAAGAATGAAGGACGCAAACGTGTCGTGACATCGGGACCAAACATGTGTCGGGCGAAGTTATCAAGGGTTCCCTTCAGGTGGGCCATCGTGATTCCCTTATCGATTACGAGACCTTCAACCTGGTGGAAAACTGGGCTGTGAGTAGCATCGAGTTCATCGGCGCGAAATGTTCGACCTGGACAGATGACATAGATAGGCGGTTCTTGGGCCAACATCGTACGAATCTGTACTGGTGAAGTGTGGGTGCGAAGAACCAACCCTGACTCGATTGGTTCAATAAAGAAAGTGTCTTGCATTGTGCGCGCGGGATGATCGGACGGAATATTAAGTGCGTCAAAGTTAAGCCAACCCGATTCAAGTTCTGGTCCTTCTTCAACTGAGAAACCTTGCTCGATAAAGAAATCTGAAATCTCATTCTTAATGATTGAGATGGGATGTAGCCCCCCGCGGTGCGCACGCCGGACCGGCAAGGTGATGTCGACAACCTCTTCCAGGAGAACCTTTGAGTCGCGCTCTTGCTCAAGTTTTGCCGTCTGCTGCGCTAAAGCTTTTGCAATTTCTGCCTTAGCTTCGCCAATAATCTTTCCAACGGAGGCTTTCTGATCGGCTGAGAGCGTGCCGAGAGCTCTGCTAGCAAGTGCTATCGGTGATTTATCACCAGCGTGCGCCAGGCGAGCTGATTTAAGTTGTTCTAAATCCGTGGCGGCGGAAAAGGCGCTCTGCGCATCGCTTATCCACGATGCTACATCTGCCGGATTCATGGGCGTGATTCTATCCTGCGACCTTTGCCGAAAGGGTGAACATAACGATTGATGCCGCTGCCGATAAATTAATGCTTTCGGCATTGCCAGCCATTGGAATAGTCACTTCCGTCACAGCCGCGCCAAGGGCTGCTGCATCTACTCCCCTGGCTTCATTGCCAAAGACTGCAATGCAATCCCCCGCAATCTTCAGATCGAGAATCGATGTCGATGCATGAGATGAAAGGAGAATCTTCTGGGTGTCAGGGAAGATGGAAGCTAGCGCTTGAAAAGTCACGCCCTCATAGACCGGAATGTTCCACAGTGAACCCGCGGTTGAACGAACCACTTTTGGCGAATACATATCGACGGAATCAGGGGAAGTAACTACAGCAGTGATTCCCATTGCATCTGCGGTGCGAAGAATCGTTCCCGCATTTCCAGGATCTTGGATTTCATGGAGGTAGATAACGGTTGAACTACCCGTCAGGGTGATATCAGAGATGTTATTTTCTGGCGTATAGCAGAGTGAGATGAGACCTTGTGGTGAGACGGTATCTGACATCGCCTTAAGAACAGGCTCGGAAACCTCGACTATATCTACAGCACCTAGGTCGAGTTCGGCAATCTTTGAGAGTCCTTGCTCTGTTGCGTAAATAATTTTTATCTCTGGACCGCCAGCAGAAGTAAGCGCCTCTCGCGCACATTGCACGCCTTCTGCAACAAAGAGTCCTTGTTCGCGGCGTTCTTTCGCCCCTTTAGAACCAATAAGAGCCTTCACTCGCGCGATATGCGGCGAGTGAAGGCTCTCAATCATTGGCTCTACAACCTAGTTTCTAGATAACTTAGGCTGCTGGAAGATTCTTGCGAGCAACGTCGACAAGAACCTTAAATGCTGCTGGATCATTCGTTGCGATATCTGAAAGAACGCGACGATCTACTTCAAGTCCGGAAGCCTTAAGACCCTGGATAAAGCGGTTGTATGTCATTCCGTTTTCGCGGGATGCAGCATTGATGCGCTGAATCCAGAGCTGACGGAAATCACCCTTCTTGTCTTTACGATCGTTGAAGGCATAAACCATTGAGTGCGTAACTTGCTCCTTCGCCTTTGTGAAAAGACGTGAACGTTGTCCGCGATATCCGCTGGCACGTTCAAGGGTTGTGCGACGCTTCTTTGCTGCGTGTACTCCGCGCTTGACTCTCATTTAGTGGCGCTCCCTTACTTCAAACCAAGCATGCGCTTGGCTGTCATTGTGACGGTTGACTTAGCTGATGACTCTTGGCTCAAACGACGAGTAACGCGTGATGACTTGTGCTCCAAAAGGTGGCGCTTGCCTGCACGCTCGTGCATGATCTTTCCGGTACCTGTGACGCGGAAGGTCTTCTTCGCACCACTGTGGGTTTTCATCTTTGGCATTTCTTATCTCCTGTTACGTCGTCGTGAGTAAAACTATTTAGCAGCTTCTTCGGCTGCTTTTTCCTTCGCAGCTTTCGCTGCCTTCTGCTCTGCTACTACTTCGGTCTTCTTCTTCGTCGGACCCAACACCATCGTCATCTGTCGACCCTCTTGTTTAGGGGCGAATTCAACGAAAGCTATATCTTTCACATCTTCTGCAAGACGTTGCAAGAGTTTGAATCCGAGCTCTGGACGTGTTTGTTCACGGCCACGAAACTTCATCGTAATCTTCACCTTGTCGCCACCTTTAAGAAACTTCTCGACTGACGAGCGTTTAGTCTCGTAGTCGTGATTCTCAATCTTTGGCGTCAATCGCACTTCCTTCACCACAATGTGGGTCTGGTTCTGACGTGCTTCGCGAGCTTTTTGTGCAATCTCGTACTTGTACTTTCCAAAGTCCATGATCTTACAAACTGGCGGATTTGCTTCGGGTGCAATCTCTACGAGATCTAGTCCAATTTCATCTGCCATAGCTAGCGCTGCTTCGATATCTACTACTCCAACTTGCTCACCTGTGTAATTGATGAGACGAATTTGGGGTGTGCGGATACGGTCATTAATGCGGGGCTCTGTTGTGATTTCTGCTCCTATGTTCGGTTCACTTGTGTATCCAAGTTGCCGCAAAATTCGCGCACCGCATAGGCAGATAAATCTAGAAAACTAGATTTAAATCCGACAAACCAATCCGCCGAAGCAGTAGAGGTGGGAGCGGTGAGCTCCTCTTGCAGCAGCCGTGGGCTACTGGTCTGAGGCAAAGGCTACCCGAGTGCGGGCAAATAGAAAAATCCGCGCTTGAAAAGGGCTTTAGCCCATCGCGTGCAGGCCACCATCGACGTGAATAATCTCGCCCGTCGTTTTTGGAAACCAATCACTGAGTAGCGCAACTGCGCCTTGCGCTGCCGGCACTGGATCTGCAACATCCCACTTCAATGGACTGCGCTCATTCCAGACATTTTCAAATTCATTAAATCCAGGAATCGACTTGGCGGCGATGGTTCTAATCGGACCTGCTGCAATGAGGTTGATGCGGACATTATCTTTTCCAAGATCGCGAGCGAGATAACGTGATGTGGATTCAAGGGCTGCTTTGGCAACTCCCATCCAGTCATACTTTGGCCAGGCAACTTGAGCGTCGAAATCAAGTCCGACAACAGATGCCCCATCTTTAAATAGCGGATGACATGCCATCGTCAGTGATTTCAATGAGTAGGCAGAGACCTGCACCGCCGTTGCCACATCTTCCCAAGCAGTATTGAGAAAGTTGCCACCCAGTGCTGCTTCAGGTGCGAAACCAATCGAATGCACAACTCCATCAAGGTGTGGAAGGTGCTTCTTTACCTCTGTTGCTAAGCCATCAAGATGTTCCTGATTGGTGACGTCAAGTTCAATAATCGGAGCGGGCTTTGGCAGGCGTCCTGCGATACGAGTTGTCAAACTAAGGCCGCGACCAAAACCCGTGAGAACAACTTGCGCACCTTCTTCTTGTGCCAGGCGTGCGATATGAAAAGCGATAGAGCCATCAGTGAGAACACCGGTTACCAAAATATTCTTGCCCTCTAAAATTCCCACTTCAGTGCCCCATTCCAAGTCCGCCATCTACCGGAATGATGGCACCAGTAATATAGCTAGCTTTGGCAGATGCAATAAATGTGACCACATCTGCAATCTCTTGCGAAGAACAGAAACGACCGAGCGGAACCTGTGCTGCGATTTCATTCCGGCGCTTTTCATCAAGTTCTGCCGTCATATCTGTCTCTACAAATCCAGGGGCAACAACGTTGGCAGTGATGCCACGCGAGCCGAGTTCTCTTGAAAATGATCTAGCCATTCCAACCAGCCCAGACTTAGAAGCGGAATAGTTCACTTGTCCGGCAGCTCCTACCCCACCGACAACAGAACCAATAAATATCAGGCGGCCACGCTTTAACTTCAGAAGACCTTTAGTGGCGCGCTTTGCAACGCGAAAAGCGCCAGTGAGATTGGCATCAATCACACTTTCGAAATCTTCGTCAGTCATACGCAAGACCAGAGTGTCTTTGGTAATTCCAGCATTTGCCACAATAATCTCTGGCTGTCCTATCTCACTTTCAATCTTGGTGAAAGCTAAATCAACACTTTCTGAGTTAGTGACATCCATCTGGACTGCATCAAAGCCTGTAGGTGGGGTGCCGCTGCGGTAAGTGATGACAACGCGATGACCCGCTTCTTGCAGCGCTGTTGCGATAGCTAAGCCAATTCCGCGATTGCCACCGGAAACTAATGCGATGGAAGTCGGCTCGCTCATGAGAGAAAACTACCCTACTGTTGGGCTATGGCTAAAGAAGATGCTGCTTTTGATATTACTAGCGCGTCAACTGGCCTTTCCAAAGACCAGAGTGCGCGGCAACGTCGATATTTTCTATCCATGATGGTGCGAACAGCCTGCTTTATTTTGACTGTCCTACTACCAAGTCCGTATCGATGGTTCGCTCTCGTTGGCGCTGTCATCCTGCCCTATATTGCAGTAGTTGTTGCAAATGCTGGTCGTGAGACAGTAATTCCTGGATCAGCGATACTCAAGAAGAGGCCGCGAGGAATTGAGTAGTACAAAAAAGCGTGAGCAATTTTCGTTTTTTAAGTCAGTCATTGCTCTCGTTCTCATTGCAGGTTGTCTCTGGGCGGCGCAATGGCAATACCATCGCGGTGTTGCCCGGCACGACCGTAATTTCATTATCGAAAAACATTCAACAATGACCCCGGTCTCACTAGCCTCAGTACAAGATCAACCAGCGAACCACGAATGGCAGCCTGTAACAACGCGCGGGCGCTTTGATCCTGACACCCAGATACTTCTCAGAAATAGATACTTCGAGGGCAAATATGGTTTTGAACTTCTCACTAGATTTAATGACACGGGTGGAAGAAGTTACTGGGTTGATTGTGGATGGGTTCAGGCAGGAAAGAACGCACAAACCAGACCTACATTGCCGAAACTTCCATCAGGTGATGTCGAAATAGTTGGACGCCTGCGATTAGATAGTTCGTTACCTCGGGGATCATTTTTTGCAATACCGACTAATTCAGATACTGGATTGGTTTCGAAGGCAAATGCTCAAGGTGGAGCTACAAGTGAAGATTTCTATCTTGACTTAGTATCTGGCTCAGATCCGGCCTTGTCACCGGCTGCACCTGCCGAACTTCCTGAACTCTCCGATGGACCCCATATGGCTTATGCGTTGCAATGGGTCTTCTTTGGTGGATTAATCGGTTACGGAAGGTTTCTCATTCGTCGTGAGGTCTTGACGCGCAAATAGTTCGGAGTAGAGACCCGCTCCTTGAATAAGCTCTTCGTGTCTCCCTCGTTCAACAATCTGACCCTTTTCCAGAACCAGAATCTGATCTGCCTGCATCACTGTGCTTAATCTGTGTGCGATGACGATCGAAGTTCTACCTTTCAACGCATGACGTAGTGCTTCTTGCACAAGATCCTCGTTTTCAGAGTCCAAGTGCGCCGTTGCTTCATCAAGAATGACGATTGATGGCGCTTTAAGTAATAGCCGCGCAATAGCTAAACGCTGCTTCTCGCCACCGGAAAGTCGATGACCACGCTCTCCCACCATGGTCTCAAAGCCATTGGGAAGTGTAGAGATTAGATTCCAAATTTGGGCCGACTTACACGCTTGAATCATCTCTGATTCAGTCGCGTCTTCCTTGGCATACCGTAAATTCTCAGCGATTGTTTCGTGAAAAAGATGTGCATCCTGCATGACAACACCGATGCTGTCTCTGAGTGATTGCACTGTGTAATCACGAATATCGCTGCCACCGATAAGAATTGCGCCATCTGTTACATCATAAAGTCTGGGCAAGAGCGCACTCATCGTGGTTTTCCCAGCACCTGATGGTCCCACTATCGCCGTCAGTGTTCCCTTTGGCGCAGTGAATGAAATTGAATTCAAAATCTGTCCGCTATCTACCGTCTCCGGTTTTGAGACAGATTCAAGTGAAGCAAGAGAGACTTCTTCTGCTTTTGGATAGGAAAATGACACATTTCTAAATTCAATGCTCAGTTCCTGTTGCTTTAGTTGCTGGGCTCCGGGGCGATTAATAATCATCGGATGAAGGTCTAGCACTTCAAATACGCGTTCAAAGGATACGAGTGCGGTCATGACATCGATGCGCACATTAGAGAGTGCAGTCAGTGGACCGTATAGCCGCGCCAATAATGCGGTGATAGCTAGAAGTGTTCCCACCGTAATTGATCCATCAATAGCTAGATGGCCGCCAATTCCATATGCGAAGGCGGTAGCAACAGCTGCAACGCTGGTGATACCGACAAAGAAGATGCGATTGAGCATTGCTGTTTGAATTCCAATATCAGCAACTTTACGTGCGCGTGTGCGGAAGAAGCTCTCTTCCTTTGCTGGCTTCCCATAAAGGGAGACCAAGAGCGCACCGGAAACATTGAATCGTTCAGTCATGGTGCTCGACATCGTTGCATTGAGATTAAAGGCATCGCGAGTTAGCGCCTGAATACGCTTACCAACCCACTTAGTGGGCAGTAGAAAGACCGGCAGAAGTAGCAGTGAGACAACTGTGATCTGCCAGGAAAGAATGAGCATCGCCGTAACAACAAGTACCAGTGAAACAACGTTGCTTACAACGCCTGAAAGGGTGCCCGTGAATGCTTGCTGGGCCCCCATGACATCTGAGTTAATTCTGGAGATGAGCGCGCCGGTCTGTGTTCGAGTAAAGAAAGCAATGGATTGCCTCTGCACATGTGCAAAAACTTGAGAGCGTAAGTCATATATCAAGCCCTCACCAATGCGCGCCGAAAACCATCGTCCAAAGATATTAACTAGCGCATCCACAACTGCTAGTAGTCCCACAAGAAGAGCGAGCTTGGTCACCAAGGCGGGATCTTTCGGAATCACTCCTTTATCAATAAGCTCACGCAATAACAGCGGAGTACTAATTATCAGAAGTGCTTCAATAACTACTGTTGCAAGAAATATAAGAATCTGTGATTTATAGGGAGCTCCATAGGTGAAGATCCGCTTAATCGTTCCAGGCTTTAACTTCTGAGATTTCACCGATGGATCAGCGGTCATGGAGCGAAAGGTCATCCAGACTGCATGTTGGGACATAAAAAACTAAACAGTAAAGCCGAGAGCGCGCAGCTGTTCCCTGCCATCGTCGGTAATTTTATCTGGGCCCCATGGCGGCATCCACACCCAGTTGATTTTCACATCATCGGTAAATGGCTTCAGAGCCTCGCGGGTCTGATCTTCAATAACATCTTGGAGTGGACAAGCAGCTGATGTGAGAGTCATGTTCAGCACGGCAATGTTGTTCTCATCCACCATGATGTCGTAAATCAGTCCAAGATCAACAACGTTGATTCCTAGTTCTGGGTCGACAACATCTTTCATCGCCTCGTTTACATCTTCAATCTTTGCAACCATATCCGTATCCTACTTTCTTTTTAAGAATTCTTTGCAATTGCTTGCACGGAAGCGTCTTTAAATGCCATCCAGCCCAAGAGCGCACATTTAATGCGTGCCGGGTATTGCGAAACCCCAGCCAGAGCTACTGCGTCCTCAAGGAGTTCGGCATCGCCGGTTTCAGTCCCTTTGCTCTGCATCAGGTGCATGAATGCATCAGAGATTTCTTGCGCCCGATTAAGGCTCTTTCCTATAAGTAAATCGGTGAGAATCGATGTGCTTGCTTGTGAAATAGAACAGCCAACTCCATCCCAAGATACTTCCTTTACCAGACCCGCATCGAGAGTGACATTGAGCGTTATTTCATCGCCACAGCTCGGATTAATGTGATGGACTTGAGCATCAAAGGTTGGATTTAACTTCTTATGCTGTGGATTCTTATAGTGATCAAGAATCACTTCCTGGTAGAGATTATCTAATTGCATGGCTATCCAAAATACTTCTGTGCGCCGCGAATCCCAGCGACAAGGGCGTCGAGATCATCTTTGGTGTTATACAGATAGAACGAAGCTCGAGTAGTAGCTGGAACACCCAATTTACGAGTGAGTGGCCATGCGCAATGATGACCAGTTCGTACTGCTATCCCCTGGCTATCAAGATATTGTCCTAAATCATGCGGGTGAATCTCCCCCACTGAGAACGAGACAATTCCGCCGCGCATATGTAGATCTTGTGGACCAATTACCTTTAAATCATCGATCGTTGAAAACTCATTAAGAAGATATTCAGTCAGAGCACGTTCGTGTTCGTGAATCTGATTCATTCCAATGTGAGTCAGGTATGTGAGAGCAGCACCGAGTCCAACAGCTTGCGCCATATTCGGAACGCCCGCCTCGAATTTACGTGGCGCCGGTGCCCAGGTTGCAGAGGTCATCGTGACGTTTTCAATCATGGAGCCACCGGTCAGAAACGGTGGAAGTTCTGCCAGAAGCTCTCCACGTCCCCAGAAGATTCCAATCCCGGTAGGGCCGACAGTTTTATGTCCAGAAAAAGCTAGAAAATCAACACCAAGTGCTTTCACATCCACGGCCATATGTGGAACAGATTGGCATGCATCGAGCACAACAACTGCACCAACTTCATGTGCTCGCTTAACAATCTCTTCTAGTGGAATGATTGTGCCCAAAACATTTGATTGCTGTGTCAGTGCGACGACTTTCGTCTTTTCCGTAATGACCGATGCAATATTGGAGAGATCAAGGCGTCCATCAGGGGTTACTTCAAACCACGAAAGTGAGGCGCCAGTACGCGCAGCTAATTGTTGCCATGGGATGAGGTTGGCGTGGTGCTCCATCTCAGTGACGACAATTCCATCGCCGGCTGAGAGGTGAAATCTATTGCCCTTTTGCGCGTTTCCCATCGCATAAGAAACTAGGTTCAGCGCTTCGGTAGCGCTCTTTGTGAAAACTACCTCATCAACATCAGCGTTGATAAAGCTAGCCACGATCTGACGCGCACCTTCAAGTGCGTCCGTTGCTTCCTCAGCGAGCTGATGCGCACCCCGATGAGCTGCTGCATTATGAAGTCGATAAAAATCACTTTGAGCTTCAATAACCACATTTGGTTTCTGACTCGTCGCACCTGAATCGAGGTAGACGAGGCGTTTGCCACCGCGAATTTTCCGAGAAAGAATTGGAAAATCCTGTGCGATGACAGATGCATTAAAGGACATATTAAGCGCTTACGTACTCGGCATATCCATTCGCTTCGAGTTTATCTGCTAGCTCTGGGCCACCTTCTTCAACGATGCGACCATTTGCAAACACATGTACGAAATCTGGCTTGATGTACTTCAAGATTCTTGTGTAGTGCGTAATGAGCAAGATGCCGTGGTTGTTGGCTTCTTTGGCACGAACAACACCCTCTGAAACGATACGAAGCGCATCAACATCGAGCCCAGAATCTGTCTCATCAAGAATTGCAAACTTAGGCTTGAGTAGCTCAAGCTGCATGATTTCATGGCGCTTCTTCTCGCCACCTGAGAATCCTTCGTTAACGTTGCGTTGTGCAAATGATGGATCCATCTTGAGTGTCTCCATCGCTGCTTTAACTTCTCCGACCCATTCGCGAAGCTTTGGTGCTTCACCACGTAGAGCAGTTGCTGCAGTACGAAGGAAGTTGGAGACTGAAACTCCCGGAACTTCTACCGGATATTGCATCGCTAAGAAGAGTCCAGCTTTTGCACGCTCATCAACAGTCATCTCTAGAACATCTGCGCCATCGAGTGTCACAGTGCCGCCGGTGATTGTGTATTTAGGGTGTCCGGCAATCGAGTAAGCAAGAGTTGATTTACCAGAACCGTTGGGACCCATGATGGCGTGAGTTTCTCCTGACTTAATTGTCAGGTCTACCCCTTTAAGAATTTCAATTGCGCCTTGTTCGGTCTCGACACACACTTTCAGGCCGCGAATTTCTAGAGTACTCATATCTATCTCCGTTACATCTCTACCGTGACGGAGTCTCCGTCGATGGTTACTGGGTATGACTTCACTGGTGCGACAGCCGGTGGCGTAAGGGCTTCACCCGTACGAACATCAAACTCTGCGCCATGGAGCCAGCATTCAATTTTGAATCCTTCAATATCGCCTTCAGAAAGCGAGGCTTCTGAATGACTGCATGTATCAGATATTGCAAAAACTTCAGAGCCCACCCGCGCAACGCAAATCGACTCGCCATTTTTTTCAATACGTAGCGGTTTTCCCTCCGTGAGGGTAGCTAGCGAAAGATCAGACATTTCACTTGCCTGCCTTCGCTAATTCGTTATCGATTCGAGTCATGATGCGATCTTGAATCTCATCGATGCCGATCTCTGAAACGATTTCATTGAAAAATCCACGAACAACAAGGCGACGAGCATCTTCCATATTGATTCCACGAGACATGAGATAAAAGAGCTGCTCATCATCAAAACATCCAGTTGTGGATGCGTGTCCGGCGCCAACAATTTCTCCGGTTTCAATTTCAAGATTAGGAACAGAGTCAGCGCGTGCGCCATCTGATAACAAGAGATTGCGATTAAGTTCGTAGGTATCTGTGCCTTCAGCTGCGGCGCGAATGAAGACATCACCGATCCACACTGTATGTGCCTTATCGCCTGCAAGTGCTCCCTTGTAATTCACGCGAGATTTCGCATTTGGTACCTTGTGATCTACAAACATGCGATGTTCAAAGAATTGACCGGCAGTTGCAAAATACACTCCTGAGAGATCACATGATGCACCTGGTGCGATGAAGTCAACTGTCGGAAGCAGACGAACCAGGTTGCCACCAACAGTGACAACGATTGATTTAAATGTTGCATCGCGATCCACGATTGCGTGATGTCGACCTGCATGAATTGTCTGCGCGCCCCACTCTTGCAGGCTGATCAGTGCCAGATGAGCCCCTGGGCCTACCTGGATCTCTAAATCTTCTGCCAGATGAGTATCGCCGGTGTTTTCAATGATGACCGTTGCTTTGGCGTGGGTACCAACCTTGATCAGTACTCGAGCAAACTCTGCGGTATCTAGAGCACCTGGTGTGCGGCCTAGAAAGATTGGGCTTGCAACTTCAGCGTTGGATGCGATCTCAAGAATCGTTCCCTGATCTGTGAATTCACGAATTCGATTAACGATCGCATCATCAGTCTCGGTCACTGCCGTGATTGTTGTGCAGGTTAAAGTCACTCCCGAAGGTAGGTCGCCTTTAGCGATGAGTGAATTACGCAGAACAGGTGTAGCTGTTCCATCGTGCATTCCACCTAATCGTTTCAGGGGGGTAAAGCGCCACGCCTCTTCTCGACCGGAAGGGGTGTGCTTTTCCAGAATATTTGATTGCAGTGTTGTCATTATCCGACAGCACCTTCCATCTGCAATTCAATCAGGCGGTTAAGTTCAAGTGCGTACTCCATTGGAAGTTCGCGGGCGATTGGTTCGATAAACCCACGAACAATCATTGCCATCGCTTCATCCTCATTGAGTCCACGTGACATGAGATAGAAAAGCTGATCATCTGAAATCTTCGAGACAGTAGCCTCGTGACCCATAGAAACATCATCTTCGCGAATATCTACATACGGATATGTGTCAGAACGTGAAATTGTATCTACCAGCAGCGCATCACATTTAACTGTGCTTGCTGAGTGATGAGCACCTTCTTGAACCTGAACGAGTCCGCGATAAGAGGTACGGCCTCCCCCGCGGGCAACTGATTTAGAGATGACTGAAGAAGATGTGTATGGCGCAGCATGAACCATCTTTGCACCAGAATCTTGGTGTTGGCCAGGACCTGCGAATGCAAGTGAGAGAGTCTCACCCTTTGCGTGAGGACCCATCAACATTACAGCTGGATACTTCATGGTGACCTTTGAGCCAATATTTCCATCGACCCATTCCATCGTTGCACCTTCGGCACATGTGGCGCGCTTTGTTACCAAGTTATAAACGTTATTCGACCAGTTCTGAATCGTTGTGTAACGAACGCGCGCACCCTTCTTAACGATGATTTCAACAACTGCTGAGTGAAGCGAATCTGATTTGTAGATAGGTGCGGTGCAACCTTCAACATAGTGAATGTATGAATCTTCATCAGCGATAATCAGTGTGCGCTCGAATTGACCCATGTTCTCAGTGTTGATGCGGAAATATGCCTGTAAAGGAATATCAACATGGACACCCTTAGGAACATAGATAAATGAACCACCGGACCAGACAGAAGTGTTGAGAGCTGCGAACTTATTATCCCCAACCGGAATAACGCTTCCGAAATACTCTTTGAAGAGTTCTGGGTGCTGCTTTAGGCCGCTATCGGTATCAAGGAAGATCACACCCTGCTTCTCAAGGTCTTCCCGGATTGAGTGATAGACAACTTCAGATTCATACTGGGCTGCAACACCAGAAACTAGGCGTTGCTTTTCTGCCTCTGGGATACCAAGGCGATCGTATGTGTTCTTAATATCATCTGGAAGGTCATCCCAGGTTGCTGCCTGCTTTTCAGTAGAGCGCACGAAGTACTTAATGGTGTCGAAGAAAATTCCGGAGAGATCTGATCCCCATGATGGCATTGGCTTCTTGTAGAAGAGATCAAGGCCTTTAAGGCGCAGGTCTAGCATCCACTGTGGCTCTGATTTCTTAGAGCTAATGTCACGAACTACCTCTTCACTCAGACCACGCTTTGCATTAGATCCGGCATCGTTGCTATCTGACCAGCCGTACTCGTAATTTCCGAGGCCTTCGAGTTCTGGATGTGCTGTTGTCATTTGTGTGCCTTTCCAGCGGTAGTTGTAACTTTTTTATTATTGACAGTCTTTGGAATATAAGTAGTACACACGCCATCACCATGGGCAATCGTTGCCAGTCGTTGCACGTGTGTTCCTAGAATCTTGGAGAAGATTTCGGTCTCGGTCTCGCATAGTTGGGGGAATTCAGCGGCCACGTGTGCGATTGGGCAGTGGTGCTGACAGAGTTGTTCACCATTGGCATGGACTTCAATACTTGCCGCATAACCTTGCTCGGTTAAGAAAGTTGCCAGCGCTTCTGTTTTATTCGGCGACTTAGCCAGGGCCACAGTTGCTTTGCGCTCAATGTCATCTGCGCGAGATTGGGCAAAGGCATAGACCTGATGTTCTCCGGATTGCGATGACATGAATTTCAAAGCGGCAACAGCTAAGTCATCGTAGGAATGCTCAAACTGTTCCCGACCAGCATCGGTCATCACGAAAACTTTTGAAGGCCGACCGCGTCCTCTCGTAAGAGCCACATGGGGATCGCGCGCTTCCAGAATTCCATCGGCGACGAGAATTTCAAGATGGCGGCGAATGCCTGGAGGCGTAAGTCTGAGTCTGGCGCCAAGGATTACCGCAGTGGAGGGGCCATTTTCTAGAACCGAGCGCGCTACAGCATCACGTGTACTGAGGTCATCGATTTTCACAACACTATTGTGTCGTAATTCCCTCGCCCTTGCCACTCGAGCCGGCGCGTCCTACTGATGTGTAGGTCATAGGCTACGCAGCGTGAGTAAATCCGGGACGATTGCAAACCGCCTACTGCCAACCCTCACCGGCCTCCTGCTCTTTCTTCAGTCAGCCTTAGTAGTCACCGGTGGAGCGGTGCGCGTGACCGGCTCGGGTTTGGGATGTCCCACCTGGCCAGAGTGCGTGCCCGGCTCTTATCTACCAGTTGAAGGACAAGCTGAAGGCGCCTTTCATGCATGGATTGAATTCGGAAATCGCTTACTCACATTCGCACTGCTCTTTGCTGCTCTTGCAACCTTTATTGCCGTGTTTCGCAGCAGACGTCGCGACCTAAGATTTTTAGCTGCCAGACAAATTTTGGGAATTTTAGGCCAAGGAGTCCTGGGTGGAATTACAGTACTAACTGATCTGAACCCACTAGCTGTGGCATCGCACTTTATTCTTTCAATAGCACTGATTGCCGCAGCTACATCACTGCATTCGCGGAGACATCATCCGCAAGTGCGAACATCTGCATCTCAGGTGAGAATTTCACGCTTTTCTTTACTTCACCTCACTCTGGCATTTGTCGCAATTGCTATTGGCACGCTAGTCACGGGATCTGGACCGCATGCCGGTGATGTCGATGCCCCTCGTCTAGATTTTGGTATCACTACCATTACTCGTTTTCATAGTGCCGCAGTCTGGCTCTTAATTGTTGTTACCGTTCTCTTCTTCCTCTCCCCCAATCTTCGTTTTGAGACCAAACGTTGGATTAAGATATTTTTTATTCTGACACTTCTTCAAGGCCTCCTTGGGTATATTCAGTACTTCCTAGGAGTGCCAGAAGGCTTAGTGGTGCTGCACTTACTTGGTTCCGTTCTCGTCTGGATTGCGGCATGGCGAATCCGGCTTTCAGTTGTACGTAAACGCGCATAAGGAGAAGAGAGATGACACAGATAGCTGGTTGGACCGAACTCGATGATCGCGCGGTTGCATATGCTCGCGCCCTCGCGATGGATGCGGTACAAAAAGTCGGAAATGGCCATCCCGGAACCGCGATGGCACTCGCGCCAGTGGCATATAACTTATTTCAACGACATCTCGTGCATGATCCGGCCAACCCGCATTGGTTAGGCCGCGATCGCTTCATTCTCTCTTGCGGTCATTCATCACTAACTCTTTACACCCAACTCTTCTTCAGCGGCTACGGGCTTGAGATGCAAGATATGCAGTCATTTAGAACTTTTGATTCATTGACACCAGGACATCCGGAATACGGCCACACGGTGGGAGTTGAAATGACAACCGGTCCACTCGGCGCTGGAGTTGCAACCGCTGTCGGCTTTGCCATGGCTGCGCGCTATGAACGTGGACTTCTGGACCCTGAAGCACCTGCAGGCCAATCTCTCTTTGATCACTCCATCTGGGTTATCTGTTCTGATGGTGATCTACAAGAAGGTGTATCAGGTGAAGCATCCTCACTTGCCGGAACGCAAGCACTCGGTAATCTCAATATTATTTATGATGATAATCGCATCTCTATTGAAGGCGATACTCACGTTGCCTTTACCGAAGATGTTGCTGCGCGCTATCGCGCATATGGCTGGGACGTGCACGAAGTCGCAGCACTTCCTGATGGCAACATTAATCTCGGTGCACTAGATAAAGCGATGATTGCTGCGAAAAGCAACACGGCCAAGCCATCTCTGATTCGCATGCACTCTGTTATCGCCTGGCCTGCCCCTAAGTTGCGTGGCACTGCCAAGTCTCACGGTTCAGCTCTTGGAGATGAAGAGATTGCGGCAACTAAGGTTGAACTGGGGCTTAATCCAGAGGAAAAGTTTGCAATGCCGGCAGAAGTTTTTGCCCATGTTCGCGCTGTGAAAGATCGTGGCGCAGCGGCGCATGCCACGTGGAGTAAGAAATTCACTGAGTGGGAATCGGCGAATCCAGAGCGCGCAGCGCTTCTTGCCCGCCTTGTCACAAAAGAACTGCCGAAGGGCTGGGATAAAGACCTTCCTGTCTTTGAAAGTGGAAAAGAGGTGGCCACTCGCGCCGCTTCCGGACAAGTCATCAACGCCATTGCAAAGGTGCTTCCTGAATTCTGGGGCGGATCTGCAGACTTAGCAGATAGTAATAACACCACTATTGAAGGTGGAAATTCATTCTTGCCAGCAACAAGTGCGATGAAGAACGCTGACCCTTATGGTCGCATTATTCACTTCGGTATTCGTGAGCATGCGATGGGCTCCATCCTTAACGGAATAACTCTGCATGGTCTTACTCGTTCCTTCGGTGGAACATTTGCAGTCTTTAGCGACTATATGAGACCCGCCGTGCGCCTGGCAGCTCTCATGGATATTCCCAGCATATTTATCTGGACACATGATTCGATTGGCTTAGGCGAAGATGGCCCTACACATCAACCAATTGAACATTTTGCAGCGTTGCGCGCTATTCCAAACTTTGCCGTCATTCGTCCGGCAGATGCAAATGAAGTTACCGAAGCGTGGCGCTCAATCCTCACACGAGAAAAGCCAGCGGGCATCCTGCTATCTCGTCAAAATTTACGTACAGTTGATCGCAAGACCCATGGCGCCGCAACCGGGGTCGATCTGGGCGCCTATATTTTGAAGGAAGCCTCTTCTGCACCAAAGATTGTCATCATCGCAACCGGCTCAGAGGTCGGCATCGCACTCGATGTTCAGCTCGCTTTGGAAAAGGATGGGCACTCCACTCGCGTTGTGAGTGCGCCCTGCATGGAATGGTTTAACGAGCAGACCCCTGCATATCGAGAATCTGTACTGCCAATGAAATCATTGCGCGTTTGTATTGAGGCAGGAATAGCTCAAGGTTGGCGTGAATACGTTGGTGATAGCGGTGTGATTATCTCGCTCGACCACTTCGGTGCATCAGCTTCGGGCAATAAGCTCTTTACCGAATTTGGTTTTACACCCGATGCAATTGTCAGTACGGTCAAGAAGGCACTGGGCTAGATGAAGTTATCTGGGCGCGCACTTTCCAAGGTCGATCGCCAGTCTGAACTCTATAAATCTTTAGCGAAAGCGCATGTAAAGATTGCGGCGAAGGATGCAAACACATGGGGCGCAGCTGCCGCCGCAGAAGCTGCCATTCGTTTGAACTGGGTTGATTTACCAACAACTTCCGCCGCCTTACTCCCCCAGCTAGATGCTCTAGCTAAGAAATTTTCCTCACTCTCCCGCATCATTCTCTGCGGAATGGGTGGCTCTTCACTTGGCCCTGAGGTTATCGCTCAGACTTACAAAAATGATGTTTTTATCTTCGACTCAACTGATCCCAATTATGCCGCGCACGCACTCAACGGTGATTTGAGTAAGACACTGGTGATTGTGAGTTCTAAATCTGGTTCCACAATTGAAACAGCCTCACAACGCGCTCTCTTAGCGCAGAAGTTTGAAGACGCTGGACTAAAGCCCGTCGACCATTTCCTTTTTGTGACTGACCCTGGCTCTCCCCTAGATGTTGATGCGCGCGCGCAAGGCTTCACAGTTCTCAATGCTGACCCTCAGGTCGGTGGAAGATTTAGTGTGCTTGGCGCCTTCGGACTGGCACCTTCTGCGCTATCTGGTTCACCTGTAAAAACACTGCTGGATGATTCACGTATTGAAAAAGAATCTTTCATCGCTAATACCCAACCGGTGCTAGATACCGCTTATCTCCTTGCAACCCAGAGCGCTCAATACATCGGATTCACTGATGCGCAATCAGATATGCCTGGCTTATCAGATTGGATTGAGCAACTGATTGCAGAATCAACTGGGAAGAACTCAGTCGGGCGCCTGCCGATAGTCACAGAGAACGCCGCCAACGCTGCGACAGGTGGCGCCTTCACCGTAAGTTACGCGGGCTCTGAAACGGATTTAGTTGTCCAAGGCGCACTCGGTGCTCACTTTATTTTCTGGGAATGGGTCACAGCCCTCCTCGGCCTCGCACTGAAAATTGATCCCTTCAACCAACCCAATGTCACCGAAGCTAAAGAACAGACATCTTCCTGCTTAGCAGAATGGAAGAACGAAATTCCAGAGCTTAGGCCTCGGCAAGTAGATGCCGGTGTTGAGATCTTTGGGGAAGGCCAATCACTCACAGATGCGCTGGCAACTTTTATCGAAGATGTAAAAGAGGGTGGCTACATCGCGATCATGGCCTACCTAGATCGACGAGATGATAAGAAGATTGCAGAGCTGCGTTCAATCTTGGCAGCCAAATCAGCACGACCAACATCTTTTGGTTGGGGTCCACGATTCCTGCACTCCACGGGACAGTTTCATAAAGGTGGACAGCAAAATGGTTCTTTCTTACAGATTACTGGTGTGACACACACTGACTACCAAATTCCAGGTCAATCATTCTCACTACGCACGCTATTGATGGCGCAAGCGATAGGTGATAACCGCGCACTTGCGGCAAGAAAATACCCACTCTTGCGTCTGCATCTGCAGAACCGCAAAGTGGGTATTGATCAGATTCTCGCAGCTGCGAAAAATCTTTAATCTAAAGCTTTATTCGATATCGTCCCCGCGAAGTTTGCGCAAGGCATCTTCAAGAATCTTTTCGCCTTCTTTATCTGTGCGTCTTTCCTTCACATAAGCAAGGTGAGTCTTATAAGGAACATTGACAACCGCTGATGGCGGATTCGCTTTATCGCGACCTGCTGGAAGGCCGCACTTAGGGCAATCCCATTGGTCCGGAATGACGACCGTCTCTTCAACTGCAAACGATGGTCTTACTTCATGGGCATTTGCACACCAATACGAAACGGTGGCGCGTTCAATCTGATCTCCGCGCTCGGCCTCGCCCATTGGGCCAGCACCGACACGACTGCCGCGAATAGCACTTGCCATGAATTAACCTTTCAAAACAAGAGAGAGAGCTACGACACCGGCGAACCAGAGGCCACCAACGACAATAGTGATGCGATCAAGATTTTTTTCAACTACAGAAGATCCTCCGTAGTTAGAAGAGATTCCGCCGCCGAAGAGATCAGAGAGTCCCGATCCTTTGCCCTTATGGAGTAAAACCAAGAGAATCATCAAGAAACTGGTGATGACGAGAAAGATTGAAAGCGCTAAAGCCACGGTGAAACTCCTCTAGAGGTAGGGGAACAGGATACCCGAATGAATGGAAAACTCTTGAATCACGCCTGGGCGTGGAACTTGGCAATCTTTGCCAGCTCTTCTGGGTCAAGGCTTGCTCCCCCAATGAGGGCGCCATCGACATCGGCCTGCTTCATGATCTCTGCAATGTTGGAAGATTTCACTGAACCGCCATAGAGGATTCTCATATTTGCAGCAATTTCTGCAGAACCAATCTGCTCAATCTCTTCCCGGATTGCCGCACATACTTCTTGCGCATCTTCTGGTGTGGCACTCTTGCCGGTTCCAATTGCCCATACTGGTTCATAGGCAATCACAATTTTCTTCAGCTCTGGCTTATGAAATCCCTCTAGACCTGCCCGCACTTGGCAGATGACATGTGAAACGTGAGCACCTGATTCGCGCACTGGTAGATCTTCTCCGACACAGAAGATTGGCGTGAGCTCATGGGTAAGTGCCGCTCTGATTTTGCGATTAATAAGTGCATCATCTTCATGATGGATGGCGCGTCGTTCCGAGTGACCAATCACAACAAAGGTACAGCCTAATTTTGCGAGCATCGAGCCAGAGATATCACCCGTGAAAGCACCAGATGCTTCCGGAGAGAGATCTTGCGCGCCATATTGCAGACGAAGGCGATCGCCATCGACCATGGTCTGAATGGAACGGATATCGGTAAAGGGAGGAATAATTGCAACATCAACCTCGTCATAGTCTTTATCAGCAAGTGAGTAGACGAGTTTCTGAGCAACTGCAATCGCCTCAAGGTGATTGAGGTTCATCTTCCAGTTGCCCGCCATTAACGGTTTACGCATTTGGTTCTCCTTTGGTGTCGAATGCTACAGATCAAGTGCGGTCAGACCAGGGAGCTCTTTTCCTTCAAGGTATTCAAGTGATGCTCCGCCGCCTGTTGAGATATAGCCAAATTGGGAATCTTCGAATCCAAGTGCTCGAACTGCCGCCGCGGAATCGCCACCACCAACTACTGAAATTCCAGAGACTTCAGTCAGCGCTTGTGCGACAACTTTGGTACCGGCTGCAAATTTAGGAAATTCAAAGACGCCCATCGGACCGTTCCAAAAAACTGTTTTGCAACCTTTAATCGCTGCAGCAAAAGCTGCTGCTGACTCCGGACCAATATCAAGTCCCATCTGATTATTCGGAATCGCATCCGAGCTGACTAACGTCGGTGTTGCATCAGCTGAAAATGTGGGAGCGATAACGATATCTGTGGGGATTAATAACTTAACCCCAGAATCTTCGGCCTGCTTAATCAACCCTTTGACGGTATCAATCAGATCGACTTCAACGAGTGAAGTTCCAATTTCCTTGCCTTGCGCAGCTAAGAAGGTAAAGAGCATTCCTCCGCCAATGGCCATTACGTCTACCTTTCCAAGTAGGTTAGCAATCACACCTATCTTGTCGGAAACCTTCGACCCACCAAGGACAACTCCATATGGACGCACCGGATCAACGGTGAGTTTTTTTAACACTTCAACTTCGGCAGATACTAAAGTTCCTGCTGCATGAGGCATCAACTTAGGAAGATCAAATACCGAAGCATGTTTACGGTGCACCGCGCCAAAGCCATCGCCCACATAGATATCAGCTAACTGAGCTAGCTCTGTGGCCAAAGCTAAACGTTCACTCTCATCTTTAGATGTTTCAGCTGATGCGAAGCGAATATTTTCTAGAAGAAGAATCTCACCTGGTGCCAGAGCTTCTGCCTTTGCTGTGACTTCGGCTCCGGTAATTGCTCCAGCAAATTGCACAGGCTTTCCAAGCAACTCAGCTAAGCGCACCGCCACTGGCGCTAGTGATAGTTCCGGTTTTACTTCACCCTTGGGACGACCTAGATGCGCTGCGATAACAATGCTCGCACCTTTTGCAAGGAGTGCGTTAATTGTTGGTAGAGATGCGCGGATACGACCGTCATCTGTGATCTTTGATTCCTTTAACGGAACGTTGAGATCACACCGGAGAAATACCCGCTTACCAGCCACATCTAGATCGACCAATGAAGTCATTAGAGAGATTTACCAACATATCCCACTAGGTCAACTAGTCGGTTTGAGTAACCCCATTCGTTGTCATACCAACCAACAACTTTGACTTGATTTCCGATTACCTTAGTCAGGCCGGAATCGAAGATACAAGAAGATGGATCGGTGACGATATCTGAAGAGACGATTGGATCTTCAGTGTATGAAAGAAATCCCTTGAGTGCTCCGTTTGAAGCCGCCTTCATTGCGGCATTAATCTCGGCAACGCTCGCCTCTTTGGCAAGTTCAACTGTGAGGTCGGTAGCTGACCCTGTTGGAACTGGAACGCGCATCGCATATCCATCGAGTTTGCCCTTGAGCTCTGGCAGAACGAGCGAGATGGCTTTAGCTGCGCCAGTAGATGTAGGAATCATATTTGTGGCAGCCGCGCGGGAACGACGGAGATCCTTATGTGGGAAATCAAGGATGACCTGGTCATTGGTATAGGCGTGAATAGTGGTCATCAAGCCCTTAACAATTCCCCAGTTATCGTGAAGAACTTTAGCCATCGGAGCTAGGCAGTTTGTTGTGCAGGATGCATTTGAAATCACGTGGTGGTTGGCTGGGTCATACTTATCGTGGTTTACACCCATCACGATGGTGATGTCTTCATCTGAAGCTGGCGCTGAAATAATTACCTTCTTAGCACCGGCTGTAATGTGCTTCTTGGCATCTTCTGCCTTGGTGAAGTGGCCGGTTGATTCAATAACAATATCTGCCTTAACCGAAGCCCATGGAAGATTTGCTGGGTCACGATCTGCAAATACTGCGAATGTCTTACCGCCGATGCTCATGCTGTCATCGGTATATGTGACATCAAGACCAAGGCGACCCAAGATTGAGTCGTACTTGAGCAGATGTGCCAGTGTTGCATTATCGGTCAGGTCATTAATACCTACGATATTGATATTCGGGTTGGTGAGTGCGGCACGGAAAAAGTTACGTCCAATGCGTCCAAAACCATTAATTCCGACATTAATCATGTGAAACCTCTTTTACATTGTTTATTGCCCCAGATAAAGGTGGCTATTTTTAACGCCACAACGCTGGGGGCTTGGTGCGCACTCTACCAGTGCTCTAGCTGCTACTCCCCGGTTGCTTGCACGCAACCACGTATCTTTAACCTGTTATTCACCCAATAAGTCAGGTGATAATCCAGCTTCGGTGTCCGGGATACCTAATTCACCGGCACGTTTATCGGCCAAGGCCAACAACCGACGAATACGCCCAGCAATTGCATCCTTGGTCATAGGTGGTGTTGCAAGTGATCCAAGTTCTTCCAAACTTGCCTGTCCATGTGAAATACGGAGTTCACCGGCTTCTTTGAGGTGATCTGGTATTTCACTACCGAGAATTTCCATCGCACGTTGCACGCGAGCTGCGGCCGCAACGGCTGCTCGCGCAGAGCGCCGCAGATTGGCATCATCAAAGTTTGCAAGTCTGTTGGCTGTCGCGCGAACTTCCCGGCGCATACGCCTTTCTTCCCAAGCAAGCACACTTTCATGCGCACCTAAGCGAGTAAGCAAAACACCGATGGCATCGCCATCTCGAATAACAACACGATCAACTCCGCGAACTTCTCGAGCTTTGGCCACGATATTCAAACGGCGAGCTGCGCCAACTAGGGCAAGTGCTGCCTCTGGTCCGGGACAGGTAATTTCAAGTGATGAGGAACGACCAGGTTCAGTCAGAGAACCATGAGCGATAAAGGCGCCACGCCAGGCTGCTTCGGCATCACAGACATTTGCCGCAACTACTTGAGGTGGAAGTCCGCGAACCGGGCGACCATTGGCATCAATCAAACCTGTTTGGCGAGCAAGAGCATCGCCGGATTCAATAACACGCACCACATAACGTGAACCTTTACGTAGGCCACTGGAAGAAAGAACTGCCAAATCACTATCGTGACCGTAGATGTCGGCGATATCTTTCTTCAGCCGTCTAGCGCTCTGGGATGTGTCGAGCTCGACTTCAATAACTACCTTGCCGGCGGCGATATGAAGCCCACCTGCAAAACGAAGTAGCGATGAGACTTCGGCCTTTCGGCAACAAGGCTTGGTTACCGAAAGACGACTGAGCTCGTCTTTGACTGCAGCGGTCATTGCCATGGAGTTATCCAACCAGTATTTCTGCATCTATGTGTGCGAAAAGCTGACCCAATTTATCTACATCATGATGCAAAGGTGAGCTTTTGCTGCGCAAATCAGCGGCAATAAACTCTGAACCTGTAATTGAAAGATGGCGCTGTAATTCATCGGCCCCCGAAGATGAGGCATCTACTACAACTACATCAAATACTAACTCCGGTGCGTACTCATTGAGAATCATCAAATGCTCTAGTGGTGAATACCCGGCGTACTCCCCCGCAGATTTGTCGGTGGAATCTAGATTGAGTAAGAGAATCTTCTTGGCAGGTGAAGCCACCAGCGCTGCTCGCTGCGCGGGCACAAGTAAATGCGGAATAACGCTTGAAAACCAGGAGCCTGGGCCCATCGTGATCCACTGCGCATCGGCTATTGCCGTAATTGATTCTGCACGCGCATCTGGATTTTCCGGAATGATGCGAAGTGATTTCAATCGTCCGTTAGTTGTTGCGACCTCTGCCTGTCCGCGGACAATGTGTGTGCCGCTAGCGTCTTCAAAGGTTGCTTCAATATCTAGTGCTTGCGCCGCCATCGGCAGAACGCGACCAACAACTTTCAATAGTGCGCCCACCCGATCAAGACCAGCAACGGTATCCTCATCGCGATCCCAGAGTGCTGCCAGCAGAAGATTTCCCACAGCATGACCATTGAGTTCACCCGTGCTCGTGAAGCGATATTGCATAATTTGCGCCCAACTACGACCCCACTCGTCATCACTACATAGCGCAGCCAGTGCCATTCTCAGATCACCCGGTGGCATGATGGAAAATTCTTCCCGCAATCTTCCACTGGATCCGCCGTTATCGGCAACGGTGACAATCGCGGTGATCTCGGTTGTGAATTGTCGTAGCGCTGTCAGGGTTGCAGCTAATCCATGACCACCACCGAGTGCGACAACTTTTTTCTGTGAAATCATTCCCGCCCTACATCGCGATGTGTTGCGTGCGCTGATATCTCAAGATCAGAGGAGACGGTAATCAACTGCTTGGCAATTTCTTCTGCAATGGCAACCGAGCGATGTTTACCTCCGGTGCAGCCGAGTGCAATCGTTACATACTTCTTTCCTTCTCGAAAATATCCCGGAATCATCTGTCGCACGACCGAAACATAACTAGACACAAATTCTGCAACGCCCTCACTCGAAAGAACCTTTTCTGAGACCGGTGCATCTAGGCCATTCATTGGTCTGAGTTCTGGAATCCAATGCGGGTTGGGAATGAATCTGCAATCCAATACCAAATCGGCATCTACCGGTATTCCATATTTATATCCAAAAGAGAGCACATTGATGCGAATACTAGGAAGCATTCCGGCGGCAAATATCTCACTCGTACGCTTTTCTAATTGGTGCACATTCAGGTTAGATGTATCAATAACAACATCTGCGCCAGCTCGTATCTCTTCCAGTTTTGCTCGCTCACGTGCAATTCCGTCAACGATGCGATCCTTCCCTTGTAGCGGGTGCGGTCTGCGCGTTGATTCAAATCTCTGCACAAGTGCTTGGTCTGTGGCATCTAGAAAGAGCAAACGATAAGGAACGCTCGACTTTTTTAAGGTATCAAGTGCGCTACTGAGTTCATCGAAGAACTTTCCGCCGCGAACATCGACGACAACGGCCAGCGATGCGTGTGTATCGTGGGCTTGTTCTGCCAACTGAGGAACGAGTGCTGGCGGTAAATTATCAACGACATACCAGCCGAGATCTTCTAGCGCGTGGGCAACTGTGGATCGCCCGGCGCCAGACATTCCG